>Ga0181523_10000272_pt1 | contig 57992 bp, 48 predicted proteins | sample PEATcosm2014_Bin_43_FD_119752 | JGI IMG/M metagenome (GOLD analysis project Ga0181523, IMG submission 119752) | Peatland microbial communities from MTU Mesocosm Facility, Houghton, MI, USA - PEATcosm2014_Bin05_30_metaG | ecosystem: Environmental > Terrestrial > Soil > Wetlands > Peat | place... | reverse complement strand
TGTGAGCAAAACCTTTGGGAGCGTAAGGTGCCTGCGCCATGAGGGGCAGTGCTGCGGCAAGCAGAGCTAACATGCCGACAGACAGAATCGAGAGCTTTTTCATGTATCCATCCTTTACAGTTTGGTGTTAGAGGTAAGAACTAGATGAGCGACGACTATTGCAGAGAGCGGTCATCGCAACTACCGGCGCGGGAATAAATCGAAGTCTTCGGCAGCGACAAGGGACATCATATCTTGTCCCGCGTCTCTTGTTGTAACTGGAAAACCTCTGCCTCGGCATCAAAGGTATGGGGAACTCCCGCACAGGACTCAATCGTACTCTACTGTGCTCTCTCTGTCGATACGATAGATGTGAATTTTTTGCCGTGACCAGCGGCTCGTAGTACTACTTACGATAGTAATACGTTACCGAAGTAACGCCTCCCTGACTCCGCGTGTGGCCAAGGACGAAAGCGCCCTCACCTTCTAACGCACCATCGTCAGGTGCTCCAGAAGTGGCCCTAGTGCCAAGGCGGGAAAATAGCTGAGAGCGGAGACAATCAGCGCTGTCGAGGTCAGTAGCACAGCGAATGACAGGGAGGTTGTGGGCAGGGTGCCGGCGCTGTCCGGAGCCGGCTGTTGGGCTGCGAACATCCCCGCCAGTCCCAGCGCCGGAATGGCCAATCCGAACCTGCCTATCATCATGGTGACGGCGGTCGTCAGATTGTAGAAGAGGCTGTTGGCGTTGAGTCCGGCAAAGTTCTGGCCGTTGTTGGCGTTGGCCGAGGCATAGGCGAAAAGAATCTCCGTGAAGCCGTGAGTGCCAGTGTTGGTGACAAGACCGGCGAGACCCGCCCGGGTGATCACCGCCAGAGCGGTGAACAACAGGATGGAAATGGAGCTGGCGAGGATGTACAGCATGATCATCTTGCTTTCGGGCGCACGAATTTTCTTGCCCAGAAATGCCGGGGTACGTCCGACCATCAACCCGGCGAGGAATAGCGCGACCAGCGCGATCATGACGATGCTATAGAGCCCGGTTCCCAGCCCGCCAAAGATGATTTCTCCCAGCAGCATATTCACCAGCGTAACCATGCCGCCCATCGGCGTGTAGCTGTCATGCATGGAGTTGTAGGAACCGGTTGCGCCGTTGGAGGTGGTTACCGCCGTCAACACGGATGAGGTTATGCCGAACCTGACCTCTTTTCCTTCCATGTTGCCGCCAGCTTGTGCGGCGCCGGCATGGGTGTTCAGGGAGCGCGAAAGCAGAGGGTTGCCGTGCTGTTCGGCCCAGCCGCAAATGAGCAGCCCAACGACAAACAGGAAAACCATCACCCGGTAGATAAGCCAGCCATGACGCGGCCGTCCGACCATCAATCCGTAGGTATGGGTGAAGGCAGCCGGGAGCACGGCGATGGCCAGCATCTCAATGAAGTTGGCCAGAGGTGTTGGGTCCTCGTAGGGATGGGCGCCATTGGCATTGAAGAAGCCGCCTCCGTTAGTGCCCAGGTTCTTGATGATTTCCAGCGCGGCCACCGGTCCTTGCGCGATAGTTTGCCGCGCACCCTCCAGGCCAGCCGCCTGCGTGCACGGATGGAAGTTCATCGGTACGCCCTGCCACACCAGAACTAGAGCGCCAACGATTGACAGCGGCAGTAGCACCCACAGGATCGAGCGGACAAGATCGACCCAGAAGTTACCGATGGTTTCGGCGCGATCGCGCGCCAGGCCGCGGATGAAAGCCACCCCCACCGCCAAGCCCGCCGCGCCAGCCAGAAAATTCTGCACGGTCAGGCCGACGATCTGGCTGAAGTAGCTCAGCGTGGTTTCTCCTCCATACGCTTGCCAGGTGCTGGTGGTGGAGAAACTGACAGCTGTGTTCATCGCCAAATCCGGCGTCATGGGAGTGGTCATGTAGGAGGACAAGAACCAAGGGAGAAACTGTTGCAGACGCAGGATGGCATAGAGGAGCAGCGTGCCGACCATGCCGAAGACAACAAATGCGCCCGCATACTCCTGCCAGCGCATCTCTACTTCCGGCTTTACGCCGGTCAACCGGTGGAGGAAGCGCTCCAACGGGCATAACAAGGGATCGAGAAGAGTACGTTCGCCGTTGAAGACGTGGGCCATGTAGCGTCCCACGGGCTTGACCAGCAGCGTCACCGTGAGCAGGAAGGCGGCATACTGGACGAGAGCGCTCATCGGCGCGATGTCCGGCGTCTAGGGGGCAAATGCAGCATCCTCCTCATTGGACTACGGGCTTTATAAGTTTTTTGTAAAAAGGTCGTAAGGCGTGTGCAAGGACAATCACTTAGTCGTGAAAGGCTCTAACCCAGCAAGCGAAGATCCCCACCCAGGCAGTTCCGTCACTACGCTACGAAAGAAGAAGGTTCGCGGAAGCCGGCGAAACACACTCGACTTCCGCGCAGAGGAAAAGCCCACGGGAACACGGCAAACACAACCCCATAGCCGTATGCTCCGCCTTGATTGGTAGTGCCGTAGAGCCGGTTTGCAAATGTCACCAAGTTGCTGAAGGAGTACAAACCATCAGTTCCACCGGTGAAGTTGTAAAGCAGCGAATAGGTCCAAGTTCCCCCTGCTCCTGGTACAAGCTCATAGACCGTGCCGGCGTTGTTCGTGCCGTCGCAGTGCGTCGTGCCGTATAGGGTGCCGGAGGAAGACAACAGCAGATTGCGAAAGGTGCCCGAAATTCCCGTGCCTGGAAGGCTTTCAAACGCGGTGAAATTCCAGCCGCTTCCCGCGGGAGTGAGTTCGAAGATGGAACCTCCGCCCTGGCTTCCGCCTTGGGTCGCCGCACCGTAGAAGTTCCCGAGGCCATCGGCAATCAATCCGGCGTAGGGCACAGAGCCGTCGTCCTGGTTCTGGAAGTTGTAGACGATGGTTTCGGCCCAGGAATTCTGCTTGCTCAGCTCAAAGATGGTTCCGTATCCGCTGGTGCCTCCAGCCGAAGTCGTACCCAGAACATCGCCTGCGGAGTCGAGGGTCACGCCTGCGTATGGAACGGCGCCGTCCGTGCCCGTGCCGAAGCTATACAGGACCGTCTCCCCCATAGGATGCCCCTCGGGCTGAGCATGAAGACCGTGCCATTGCCGTTCGCGCCGCCGGCCGAGGTCGTGCCGTACAGATTGTCGGTGCGGTCGAACGCCAGGCCGGCTAGAGGCGCAGAGCCATCGCTGCCGGAACCGAAGCTGTGGAGAATCGTCTTGCTGTTATTGGCGATGCGGAAGACGGTTCCTCCGCCGAACGCGCCACCTGCCGAAGTGGTGCCGTACAAAAGCCCATGCGAATCCTCAATCAGAAAACTCTGCGGACTGGAGCCGTCGGCGCCGCCTCTGAAGGCATAGATGGTCTGGAGAATTCCTGTCGGCGCGAGGCGGAAAACCGTTCCGTTGTTATAAGCTCCACCCGCGCTGGTCGTGCCATACATGTAGCCGCCGGCGCCCATCATCAAACCGTTGAGCGGGTTGGCGCCATCCGTACCGCCGGTGAAATTGTGAATCACATTGAACGATTGCGCCCGCGTGCTCTGCACCAGAAGCAAAGAGCTTACAAGCACCAAAACGAGGGTGAACGGCTTGGCGAGTAGGACACGTCTGGCTTTCATAGGTTGCTCCTTCCAATGTGAAAAGTGGTCACGTGAACCCATCCTTTGCTGTTCACGAGCCGGAACGAGGGTTGGATTGGCGGATACTAAAATGGTAGGTCAGGATTGTCAAGCTGAAACTGTCCGGATAGTGGTGCGGTTTGAATTAAGAACTGCACCACTATCGTGTGACGCGGGCGGGGAGATAGTGCTTCTACTGGCTACTGACCTCCCAGTATCTGGAAGAAGCGGATGATCGACTCGATGCCGCGATAGAAGTTCGGGATGTGGAACTTCTCATTCGGCGCGTGCAGATTGTCGTCGGGCAGGCCCATTCCCATCATGATGCTAGGGACATTCAGGTCCTTGTCGAATTGAGTGACGATAGGAATCGAACCGCCCGAGCGGATATAGACCGTGTCCTTCTTGAAGATCTCGTGCATGGCTTCGACCGCTGCGCGCGCATACGGATTGTCGGTATTCACCACGCAGGCAGGCCCTTTGCTGTGAATCTTGATGTTGATCTTGATGCCCTTCGGCGTGATCTTCTTTACGTAGTCGCTGTACTTCTTGAAGATGTCGTCGGCGTCCTGGTTCGGCACCAGCCGCATCGATACTTTAGCCGCTGCGCGAGCGGGAATCACCGTCTTTGCGCCTGGAGCCTGGAAGCCTCCGACGATGCCGTGAACTTCCAGCGTCGGCCGCGCCCAGGTGCGATACAACACCGAGTATCCCGGCTCGCCCGTCAGCACATCCGATCCCACTTCAGCCTTGCGATAGTCCTCCTCGTTGAACGGGAGATGCTCCCATGCTTTCAGCTCGTCGGCGGTCGGCCTTTGCACGTCGTCATAGAAGCCCGGTATTAGCACCTTGCCGTTTTCATCTTTCAGTTTGCTGATGATTTCGATGAGCCCGAAGATGGCGTTCGGTGCGGCTCCGCCGTAAACGCCGGAGTGCAGGTCGGTCTTCGCCCCCTGCGCTTCGATTTCCGTGTACACCAACCCGCGCAGCCCGACGCACAACGTGGGAAGATCGGGAGCAAACAGTTCGGTATCGGTCACCAGAGCAAAATCGCACTTCAGCTTTCCCGAGGTGGCGTTGGCCTTGACGAACTCCTCGATGCTCTCGCCGCCCACTTCTTCTTCCCCCTCGAAGAGCACGCGAACGTTGATGGGCAGCTTGCCGCCGCCCGCCTTGAACAGTGATTCGTAAGCCTTCATCTGCATCCAGAGCTGGCCTTTGTCATCGACGGCGCCGCGCGCGTAAATGTTCTGGTTGCGCTCGGTGGGCTCCCACGGCGGCGTATGCCACTCGTCGAGCGGCTCGGCTGGCTGCACATCGAAGTGCGCATAGCAGAGTGCGGTGGGCTTGCCCGACGCACGCAGCCAGTCGGCGTAAACCAGCGGATGTCCTTTGGTCTTGATGATCTCAACGTTCTCGAAGCCGATGCGCTTCAGATCGGCGGCAACAACTTCGGCGGCCTTGCGAACGTCATCTTTAAGCTCTTCGTCGGTGCTGACGCTGGGAATGCGCAACAGATCTTTCAGCTCCTCGAGAAAGCGCTTCTGGTTCTCGCGGGCATAGGAAATGGCGGAGGAAACGGCTGCGGATGACATAAGAAAACTCCTTCCTGATTAGGACAGTGACGGTAGGCAAACATTGAAGTATATCCCAAGCCTGTGTTGAGCCTCCGACCCAGCGCAATGTAAATCCCCGATGAATTTGCGCTGCCAGCGGCCCTCCCCTGCTTTCGTTCCCTCGCGTTTGGTGATAGCTTCAAATCCTGCCAGCCTAATCCAGTCAGGAGATCACTCTTTTGCCCGCGACGGAAGCCGGTAACAACAACGTCTATGACCTCATCGTCGTCGGCAGCGGTCCCGCGGGACAGAAGGCTGCCATCTGCGCGGCCAAGCTGCGCAAGAAGGTCGCGGTTATCGAGCGCAAGCGCACCATCGGCGGCGTTTGTGTTCACACCGGCACCATCCCCAGCAAGACCTTTCGCGAGGCCATTCTCTACCTGAGTGGCCTGCGCCAGCGCACTTTCTATGGCCGAGGCTATGCACTGAAGGAAAACATCTGCATGCAGGACCTTGTCTTCCGCTCCGATGCCGTAATGGCGCGCGAGATCGAGGTCATCAAGGCGCAACTGCGCCGTAACCGCGTCACAGTTTACGAAGGCAACGCGCGCTTCCTTGACGCCCATAGCATGGAGGTTGCCAGTGAAGAGGGCTACACGCTGCTGCGCGGCAACAACTTCGTGATTGCCTGCGGCACGCGGCCTGCGCACCACGCCGACATTCCCATCGACGGCAAACGCATCTTCGACTCGGACCAGGTCCACGAACTGGAAGACTTGCCACGCGAGCTGATCGTCGTCGGAGCGGGTATCATCGGGCTGGAATATGCGTCAATGTTTGCTGCGTTAGGCGTGAAGGTGACGCTGCTCGACCAGCGTCCCACCGTATTGGACTTCGTCGATCGCGAGCTCGTCGAGAGCCTATGCTTCCAGCTTCGCCAGCTCGGGACGGTGTTTCGCCTCGGCGAGAAAGTCGTGCAGGTGGGCTTTGACGACGACCGTGACCGGGTCTTCGCCAAGCTGGAGAGCGGCAAGACGGTCCACGGCTCCGCGCTGCTCTACGCCGTTGGAAGACACGCCAACAGCGATCAGCTTAACCTGGAAGCGATTGGATTAGTCCCTGATGGGCGAGGCAAGCTGATCGTCGACGAAAATTTCCGGACCTCGGTGCCGCACGTCTATGCTGCCGGCGATGTCATCGGCTTCCCTGCTCTGGCGAGTACTTCAATGGAGCAAGGAAGACTTGCCAGCTGCCACATCTTCGGCATCTCCGGCAACATGCCGCCCAACCTGATTCCATACGGCGTTTATACGATTCCCGAGATCTCAATGGTGGGAGCGACCGAAGAGCAGCTCACGAACGACAAGGTCCCGTACGAGACGGGGATCGCGCGCTACGCGGAGCTGGCAAAAGGGCAGATGTTGGGCGACGATCAAGGATTTCTGAAGCTGATCTTCGACCCCACCAGCCTGAAGCTGCTGGGCGTGCATATCATCGGCGAGCGCGCCGCCGAAATCGTTCACATCGGACAAGCGGTATTGGCAATGGGAGGGACGATCGAATACTTTCGGGACGCGGTCTTCAACTATCCCACATTGGCGGAGGCCTACAAAGTGGCAGCCCTCGACGCGCTGAACAAACTTTAGAAGGATCACACCTCGAAGATCCGGGTACACTCCTCCGCCGTTCCGTTGATTGATGGCCATTGCGACGCTGCGGACCACACTCCCCTTTTGTTGCGCTTGCATACTTCGCACCGCACGCGGCATCATTCCTAAACGCAAGCGAGGAGCGATGCCAAAAGACACTGTCGTTGACGTGGAAGGCAAGCATCTGAAGCTGTCGAACCTTGACAAGGTGCTCTATCCCGAAGCCGGATTCACTAAGGGACAGGTGATCGACTATTACGTCCGCATCGCGCCCGTCCTGCTGCCGCATCTGCACGGCCGTCCGCTCACCATGAAGCGCTATCCCAACGGCGTGAACGGTATGTTTTTCTACGAGAAGAATTGCCCGGCTCACCGTCCTGAATGGGTGAAGACGGCGCGCGTCTGGAGCGAGGGCAACAAACGCTGGATGGACTATTGCGTCTTCGAGGACTTGCCGACTCTGGTTTGGGCAGCCAACCTCGCCGACCTGGAATTGCACACCAGCCTATCGATGGGCAAAGACGTCCTGCGTCCCAACTTCCTCGTCTTCGATCTTGACCCGGGCCCTCCCGCCAACATTGTGCAGTGCTGCCAGGTGGGATTGTGGGTGCGTGACATTTTCGCAAAACTACGACTACAGAGTTTCGCAAAAACTTCAGGATCGAAGGGTCTGCAAATCTACGTTCCGCTGAATACCGCCGTCACCTACGACCAGACGAAATCCTTTGCGCACGAGCTGGCACGGCTGCTGGAGCGGCAACATCCGCAGATGGTCGTCTCCGATATGAAGAAGTCGCTGCGCACCAACAAGGTCCTTGTGGACTGGAGCCAGAATGACGATCACAAGACTACCGTGTGCGTGTACTCATTGCGGGCCAAAGAAAGGCCCACGGCTTCTACCCCTGTGAAGTGGGAAGAGGTCGAGAACTGCCTGGCCAAAGGCGATCCGAGTTTGCTGGTATTCGAGGCGGGCGAAGTGCTGGAGCGAGCGAAGAAATCTGGCGACCTCTTCGCGCCGGTGCTGAAGTTGAAGCAGAAAATACCCGCACTGGAAGCGCTGCAAGGGATGGAGACTGGCGGAGCAGCGACCGTCGTACGTCCAGCAAAACAACGTCAGCGAGAACAGGTTTCATCTCGCGCCGCTTCGGCAAGAGCAAAACGCACCAGTCCAAAGAAAGCATCTGCCGCCCGCAAACGAGGATGAGGCAATTCCGAATCTCGATACAGGTGGAACTTTTCCATAGCCTGGAACTTTACCCCGCGATACGCGGCGTTCGCAGCTCCACCACGCCGCAGGTTCCGGACGCATCTTCGTCGGCATCGCGCGGCCCTTTGGGACCACCCTCGCGCATCTTCGCGCTCATCTCCTCGATGACGGTCTCCAGCATGGGAGTAGCGTCGAGGTGAGCTTTCGGAGCGAGGGCATAGTCGCGACCCGCGGTCCGTCCGGGGAAGTAGCGCGTTGTCATCTCCTGGAACACAGCTTGTTTCTGCTCGTCGTCCTCCAGCAACTTTGCTCGTCCAAAGCACATCACATTGCGATAGTTGGCGGAGTGATACCGGGCGTCGCGCGAATACACCAGCCCGTCGAGTTCGGTCACCGTCGCGCAAAGCGGCACGCCCGAGGCGAGATGCCGAATCATGCGGCTCGACAATCCTCCATGCACATAGAGGCGATCAGGACGTTCGGCGCTGTAGTGATAGAGGATGGGAATGACATAGGGCCGCCCGTCCTGCTCGAAACCCACGTGCGCGACCTGACCCTGCGCCAGGAAGTCCTGCGCGCGATCGGGAACAGAGCGCTCTGGATGCTGGTGAATCGTAGTTGACCAGGCGCTCTCACCAGTAGTGTCATTCACGCCAAAATTCCTCCGTTACAGTGATCCTCGCCCATAATCGGCTCCGTGAAAAGTGCCGTCGCGGTTTTTTGGGGCCAGGGCGCAGAAAAACATTAACCATGGAACTAAGTTCCCCTTTCCTGCGTCTATCATCCAAGATTTTCTGCTCCTGGAGACTCCATGTATTCGTTCCGTCATGACTTTCGCTTCGCCCTACGGCAATTGCGCAAATCGCCAGGATTCACGATTGTAGCCGTACTCACGCTGGCGCTTGGCATTGGCGCGGCAACGGCAATGTTCAGCGTGATTTACTCCACCGTCCTCCGGCCTTTGCCCTTTCACGATCCTGAACGGATTGTGTATGTGGAGACGCACGCAGCAGCGACATATATTCAGCCGGCGTCATGGCCCGGGTATCTCGAGGAGCGCGAGCAGAACAAGAGCTTCGCGGCGCTGGCCGGATTCAGCGGCTACACCGGAGTCAATCTCGACACCGGTTCGCAGGTCCTCCATCTGCGCAACACTGCGACGACGGACCACTTCTTCGACGTTCTCGGTGTGCAGCCGCTGCTGGGACGCACTTTTCTTCCCGGTGAGGAGCAAGAGGGCCGCAACAGCGTTGCGGTGCTGAGCTACGAGGTCTGGCAGCAGAATTTCGGCGGCAATCCCAACATCATTGGTAGCTCCGTGCACATTGATGGCTTCCCGTACACCATCGTCGGCGTGATGCCGGCCGGATTCCGCTTTCCCATTGGCGTACCGAATACTGTCTATACGCCGATGCGCATTCCCAAAGAGCTTCGTACCGCGCGAGGCGATCATTGGCTGCAGGTGGTTGGGCGCCTGAAGCCGGGCGTGACTGCGGTACAAGCGCAGGCGGACATGAACAGCGTGTTGACGAACATCGGCCGGGCTTATCCCGACACGGATAAGGGCCGCACGGCGCGCGTTATGCCGCTGACGGTGCACGTTACCGGGCAAGATCAGCGGCAGGCCTTGTGGATCATGGCCGCGGGCGTCGTGTTTGTGCTGCTCATCGCCTGTGTCGATGTCGCGGTGATGTTGTTGGCGCGCGGCGTCAGCCGCCAGCGCGAGATGGCGATTCGCACTGCGCTAGGCGCGGGACGCGTGCGCATCGTCCGCCAGATAATGCTGGAGAACTGCGTGCTGGGGTTGGTTTCGGCTCTGGGCGGCTTGCTGATCGCATGGGGGCTCACCGCCGGGATGGGCCAGTTCCTTAGTAAGTCGTTCCAGCGCGGCGGCGACATTCATCTCAACTGGGCGGTGTTTGTAGCGGCGTTTGTAATTGCCATCTTGTCTAGCCTCATCTTCGGAATCATTCCAGCGAGGAAGCTGTCTTCGGGCGATCCCACACGTTCGCTGAAGTCAGGTGCGAGCGTGGGAACGGAGCGTGGCGACTACCGTCTGCGATCCGTCTTTGTGGTTACCGAAGTGGCGCTGTCGCTGATGCTGCTGGTTTGCACGGGGCTGGTGCTGATGCAGCTGTGGCGCATGCAGCACGTGGATTTCGGCTACACGACAGACCACCTGCTCACGTTGGAAATCAACATCTCGCCGGGAGAGTACGCCGGCAAGGACCTGGACGCCGTGTTGTACCGGCCGCTGGAGGAAAAAGTAGGCGCGATCCCGGGTGTGACTGGCGCAGGGTACAACCGGCTCGTCCCGCTGCTGAATTGGGGTTGGAACAGCGGGATCAACATGGTCGGCAAGCCGCCTGATCCCCTTGACCACGAGCGACTAGCGGAAGTTCGCATGGTTTCGCCGGGGTGGTATCAGGCGATGGGGCTGCGGCTGTTGCGTGGCCGCCTGCCCGATCCGGCCATCGATAAGCCCGGCTCGCATGACGTTGTGGTGGTCAATCAAAAATTCGTGGACACCTTTCTGCCCGGCGAAGAGCCGCTAGGCCAGCAGATCAAGCAAGACCATGGCAACCAGACCGTTATCGGAGTAGTGAGCAATGGCCGCCAGGCGATCGACGAACCGGTGATGGCCGAAGCGGATTATCCCACGTCCGAGGTGCCGCTCAAGGACAACGTTGACGAACTCAGTACCATGTCACTGTTTGTGCGCACCACAGTGCCGCCGGAGACAATTGTGGGCCAGCTTCGGCAGGCGTTGCATGAGGTCGCGCCGTCGGTACCGTTCCGCACACCTGAAACCATGGACGACGTGCTGGCTGACGCGCTGGTCTTCAACCGCATGCAGGGCTGGCTGTTCAGCATTTTTGCGGTGATCGCGCTACTGCTGGCGCTGACCGGAATCTACGGCGTGCTCAGCCAGGAAGTGGGCCTGCAAACGCGCGACATCGGATTGCGCATGGCGTTAGGCGCGTCGCGACCGGACATCGTGCGTCTGGTGCTGAGCCGCGCCGCGCTGCTGATGACGGTTGGGGTCGTCATTGGCGTGGTTGGCAGCGTGCTTTCCAGACGCCTTCTGGCCAGCGTCATTCCGGTGGAGACGAGCCGTGACGCAATGGCGATCGCGTTGCTCGCTCTGGGCCTTGGTGTCATTGGACTGGTGGCCAGCCTGGTGCCGGCTCGCCGCGCGGCCACGATTGAGCCAATGCAGGCGCTGCGGAACGAGTGACTTTTTTCAACACGGAGAGCACGAGAGCACTGAGGAAAAGAATTCATTCCGGATGCTGTGTGACGGGAGAACTGGGCAAGAAACCCCTTTCAAACCAAAGGACTCTCAAATTGGATGGTTCAATAGACGAAATTGCTTTTCTCTGTGCCCTCTGCGTTCTCCGTGGTGAAAACAAATTCTGAACTCCGTACTCTCCGTGTTCTCCGTGGTGAAGAAACAATTCTCCTCCACGGCCTATAATTTCCTCATGCTCTTACACGGAATTTTTCCTCCCATTACTACGCCGTTCTATCCCGACGGCAAGATCTACTTTCGTAAGCTGGAAGAGAATGTCGAACAATACTCGCGCGGTCCGATTGCGGGAATTGTCGTGCAGGGCTCGACCGGCGAAGCCATCCTGCTGAGCGACGATGAGCGCCGCGAGGTGCTGAAGTGCGCACGCGACTCCGCCGCGAACGAGAAGGTCCTGATCGCGGGCACGGGGATCGAAAGCGCCATTGAGACGCTCCGCCTCACGGAATACGCGGCCGATTTGGGCTATGACATAGCCATGGTGCGCACGCCGCACTATTACAAAGGGCAGATGGCTCAGCCCGCGAACATGCTGGCGTTCTACCGCTTCGTCTGCGATCGTTCGCCGCTGCCGGTCATTATCTACAACTTTCCGCAGGCCACGGGATACGACATCCCGGCTGAAATCGTGATCGAGTTGGCCGAGCACCCGAACCTCATCGGCATCAAGGAGTCGTCGGGCTCCATCGAGAAAGTTCAGAAGATGGTTGCGGGCACGCGCCACATCAAACGCAGCGCCACCGTCACCGAAACCTTCGCGGCGGCCACGGGGCGCATGTTGAAGGCAGCCGCCGCTGCATCCGCGAGTGCCGACGGAGGCGCGTTGGTAACGGTTGGTGCGCTGGCCGGAACTGCGGCACAGAAGCCATCGTCCACGGCCGTGACCGTGGTGGGCGGATTGAAGACGCGCCAGAAGGAGGTCGGTTTCCAGGTGCTGGTGGGAGCGGCGCAGAAGCTGCATCCTTCGCTCGAAGTGGGAGCGGTGGGCGCGATTCTCGCTTTCGCCGATTGCGCTCCTACCGCGTGCTACGAGATCTACGCTGCGTGGAAGGACGGTGACGACGCGCTGGCTCGCGAGAAACAGGAGCGAATTGCCAAGGCCGCTGAGCGGATCGTCGGCGGACTGAGCATTCCCGGTGTGAAGTACGCGATGGATTACAACGGCTTCTTCGGCGGAACCGTGCGATTGCCGCTCTTGCCGCTGACCGCCGACAAGAAAGCTGAAGTGGAGCAGTTGCTGGAGACCATTCGCAACTAGCGGCCGCTGACCGGTTGACGGGCTGCAAATCGACTCTTGCCAACAGGACGCCGCCAGTGTGCCCTCGGCGTCAGATACATCAGGTACCGGCAAAGTGGAACATCCATGGCGGTCCCCCCTCCCTATAAGTTAAAATATTTTTTTTCAATATTTTGCCAGTAAGGCATTGGAAACATTGCATTTACATCGTCAAACAACTATCATATTTTCAATAATTTACAAGCAATCCTCGCAAGATATTGATTTCAAAGGATCAATATAAACTCCTACCACACAAGTACTTACCGACAACTGACAACCCGACAACTGCCCCTCGACAATCGGCAACTGCCCAACCAATTTGTCATCACGACCGAGGAGTTCACTCCGAGCGGAGGGATCTGCGGTCCCCGCACGAGCAAGGATCTGTCCAGCAGAGAACAGACAACTGACAGCCGGCAACTGGCTGTCATAGACGCAAATAGGGCAGGAGTGAGGCGAATCCTACCCTAACCATCCAGTATTCAGTTGCAACAGAATCAAGTCAAGATTACGAAGGTGCCAATCTGTCTATCCATTCCCATAATGGGAAATCGCACAGCGCCATTCCAGAATATCGTTAAACCCAGCGGGAGCGCTGCTAACATTCGGCTTAGATCCAATGTCGTTCGAGTCCGGGTGCGACGACGAGATATCCATCGCCTGCGGGTGCCCCCACACAAGCCGGTTTTGCTTGCGTGGAGGGTTCTTCTGCCACGAAACGACGCAGCAGAGCGCAACCGATTCCAACGACGATTCTCGGGAGGAAGCTATGCCCACCGCACACCGTCCACGGCTGAGGATTGGCTTGACGAAAACGGCATGCATGGTATTCCTCTTTTGTGCGGCAATTGCGTCGCCTGCACAGACCCTCAACACTCTGGTAAGTTTCAACGGCACCGACGGTTCCTATCTTTGGGGACCGGTTGTCCAAGGTTCCGACGGGAATTTCTACGGGACAACCGAGCTGGGCGGAGCGAACAACAGCAGTCCGTGTGCTTACGCTGGCTGTGGCACGGTTTTCAAAGATAACCCCCACTGGCACGCTGATTACGCTGCACAACTTCAACGGCTCTGATGCTATGACTCTCAGTCTGGCTGCTGCAAGCCAGCGACGGAAATTTCTACGGCACAACCACCGCAGGGCCTCCTGGCGTCTACGGTACGATTTTCAAGATTACGGCAGAGGGTACACTGACCACCCTGCATCACTTCACCGGACCCGATGGTGTCGGGCCCTGGGGCCAGCTGATCCAACCCAGCGATGGCAACCTGTATGGAACAACTTACGGCGGCAGTTCCAGCCGATACTGCCCTAACTATGAGGGCATAGGCTGCGGCACGGTCTACAAAATCACTCCTGCTGGCACACTATCCACCCTTTATAACTTTTGCTCGCAACCGAATTGCACCGACGGCTTCTGGCTCGGGGCTGGCCTCGTCGAGGGTACCGACGGTAATTTCTATGGAACAACCGTTGCTGGCGGGAACACCAGCGCTGGAGGATTCTGCGGCACCGGCGGCTGTGGCACGGTCTTCAAAATTACCCCCACGGGCGTGCTGACCAGGTTGTACCGCTTCAGCGGCAGCGACGGCTATCAGCCGGAATCAGCGCTGGTGCAAGCCCAGTCTGGCAACTTTTACGGAACGGCGAGCGACGGGGGCCCCAACGGCGGGGGCACGATCTTCAGGATTACGCCAAACGGTACGCTAACCACGCTTTACGGCTTTTGCGCTCAACCAAACTGCACTGACGGCGCCAGCCCCGAAGCAGGACTCATTCAGGGTAGCGACGGCAACTTCTACGGCACAACCCAGTTTGGCGGGGACTGTTTGACATCTTGCGGTACCGTTTTCAAAGTCACGCCAGGCGGCACGCTTACGACACTGCACTACTTCGATTACAGTGACCCCCGAGCGCTCGGAGCCATATGGCGGAGTCATTCAAGTTGCCGATGGGAATCTCTACGGAACAACACTGAGCGGCGGCAGCAGTAACAACTCGAGCTCCGCCCGCTACTCGCCGCCAGGCTGCCCCGGTACTGGCTGTGGCGTAGTCTTCGCTCTCGAACTGAACGCCACCACACTAGCGGTTTCGGCCCTCGGCAGCGGAACCATTACCAGCACTGACGGCTTCATCAACTGCCCGGGTGTGTGCAGCCACAATTACTTCAATAACGCCCCGGTCACGCTGAATGCGTCACCCACGCAGGGCTGGAACTTCACTGCTTGGAGCGGCGCTTGCACCGGCACCGGCTCGTGTAACCTGACCATCAACCAGAACCTGGCCGTCACGGCCAATTTCACGCAAGGTCCCGTCTATTACACATCGACCGTAAACACCGCCGGTAGTGGCAGCGTCACCAGCACAGACGGCTTCATCAACTGCCCCGGTACATGCAGCTATTCCTATCTCGCGAACACGCAGGTAACGCTGAACGCTTCGCCCACGTCGGGCTGGACATTTAGCGGCTGGACCGGCGCCTCCATGGGCGTTGGTTCATGCAACGTCACCATGACGCAGGCTGAGGCAGTAACCGCGGTCTTTTATCAAGCATCGACTTCTACCCGCTGACGCCCTGCCGCGCGGTGGACACGCGCAACGATAACAGCCCAATCGAGGGCGGCACATCGCGGGACTTCAGCCTTGCGAGTTGCGGAACGGAACCTTGGTACACAGCTTATTCGCTGAACGTGACCGTGGTACCGCACCGGCCGCTGGGCTACCTGACAATTTGGCCCACGGGAGAAGCGCAACCACTTATCTCCACCATGAATTCCCCCGACGGCCGGGTCAAAGCCAACGCGGCAATTGTCCCCGCTGCGGCAAACGGCGATATCAGTGTGTTCGCGTACAACAGCACGGATTTTGGTAATGGACATCAACGGCTACTTCGCGGCGCCGGGAACGGGCGGTTACACGTTCTATCCGGTGGCGCCTTGCCGGGCGTTCGACACGCGCCAGAGCGGCGGCTCATTCAGCGGCGAGAAAACGGTAAATGTTGAGGGCAGCGCCTGCGCTCCGCCCAGCAACGCAGTGGCCTACATCCTCAACGCGACTGTAGTGCCGCCGGGCTCTATGCCTTTCCTCACCTTGTGGCCGAACGGCGAAAACCAGCCCGTAGCCTCGACGCTGAACGCCTACGATGGCTTCATCACGTCGAACATGGCGATCGTGCCGACCAACGACGGCTCCATCGACGCCTACGCGGCAGGCCTGACACAACTGCTGCTCGACATCTCCGGCTACTTCGCGCCGTAAAGCGGTTCCGAGCCGGCAGTGTCGGACAGGCCCGGTGCCCCAGGTTCGCGTCATCGTTTTGGACGCTAACCTGGGCAGAAGAAGATCTGCTCCAACTCACGGGCAAACCTGCGGCACCAGGTTCCTTCTGCGCCTTAATTTCCGCGAAACATTTCGCGTACATCGAATATAGTGATTGCGATGTCTTCTCTTGCCCTCTCCGAACTGATTGGCGCGCCGGCGATCGACAATACCGGCTCGCGTGCCGGCAAGGTGCGCGAGGTGACGCTGGCTCCGCAAGAGAATTCCAGCCAGGTCATGGGCTTCGTCATCAAGACGCAGCACGGCGACCGCCTGGTTCCCGCCACAGCCGTCAGCCTCATCAATCATGGCCTGCACATCAACACGCCGGCCGACGAGTGGACTCCATACGGAGGCGGCGAGGGCCTGCTGCTGCTGGAGCGCGACCTGCTCGATCAGCAGATCATCGACGTCCACGGACGCAAGGTAGTGCGGGTGAACGACGTCGACATCCACGAGGAGAGCGGCAACGGCCACATCATCCTCAAGATTGGCGCAGTGGATGTGGGCGCGCGCGGCGCGATGCGACGGCTGTTGAAGGGCGTGGTTCCGGCCGCGGCGCTGCATCTGCTGCTGGAAAAGATTCCACCCAGAATGATTCCGTGGGAGTTCGTCGATCTTATCGAGATCGATCCGGCGCGGCGGGTCAAGCTGAAGATTTCGCTCGCCCGCCTGTCCCAGCTTCACCCCGCCGACATTGCCGACATCGTGGAAGAGCTGGCTCCGGCTGAGCGGGAAGCCATCTTCGAGACCCTGGATGACGAAGTCGCAGCCGAGACCCTGGAGGAAATCGACCCCAAGATGCAGGTGTCGATTCTGAGTTCGCTCGACTCCGATCGCGCTGCCGACATCGTGGAGGAGATGGACCCGGACGCCGCTGCCGACTTGCTGGGCGACATGCATCCCGACGACTCGCAGGAAATCCTCACCGAGATGGAGCCGGAAGAGCGCGCCGAAGTCACCGAGCTGATGACCTTCCACGACAACACGGCGGCCGGGCGCATGACCACCGACTACATGGCGCTGACCGCGGGCGCGAAGGTGGAAGATGCCGTAGAGATGCTGCGCAACTTCGAGGGCGGCGTGGAGAGCGTCAGCACCATATTCATCATCGGCGAGAAAGACAAGCTGCTGGGCGCGGTGCCGCTGGCCAAGATTGTGCTGGCGCCTCCGGGTACGCCGCTCATGATGCTGAGCACGGGACACATGACAACCATCCATCCGGGCGCCGATGAGAAAAGCGTGGCGGAGCTGTTCGACAAGTACAATCTGCTGACGTTGCCCGTGATCGACGAGGAAGGCGTGTTGACGGGAGTCATCACCGCCGACGACGTGATCAACATGCTGCGGGCCAAGCTGTAGAGAGTGTGTCGCAACCCTCTGTCGCCGCTCTGCGGCTCGGGTTTTATTCTACATGGCCGAACATTCCGCCATCTTCAAGGAACTGTCGTACGTCTTCATCGCCGCCATTCTGGGTGGTGCGCTGGCGTGGCGACTGCGACAGCCGCTCATCCTCGGCTACGTGTTGGCGGGCATCGTCTTCAGCCCGTACACTCCCGGGCCGGCGGTGCGCGAGGCGCACACCTTCCAGATTGTCGCCGAGGTAGGCGTGGTCTTCCTGATGTTCTCCATCGGGCTGGAATTCTCGGTGGCGGAACTGCTGAAGGTGAAGTGGGTGTCGTTGGTGGGTGCCCCGCTGGGCGTCGTGCTGCTGTCGCTGATGGGCGAAGGCGTGGGCGCGCTGCTGGGCTGGGGCGCCGTGCGCGGTCTGGTGGTGGGGATGAACATCTCGGTGGCCAGTACGATGGTGCTGTCGCGGCTGCTGATGGACAGCGGGCAGCTACAGTCGGCCCACGGCAAGGTGATGATCGCGATCACATTGGTGGAAGATCTCATCGTCGTCGCACTGACGATCCTGATGCCGACGCTGGCCAGTTTGTCGCCGCACCACCTGCTGGGAGTGGCGCTGGCGCTGGGTAAAGCCGCGCTGATCCTGGCGCCGATTGGCTTCCTCGCGATGTACCTGGTGCCGCGCTGGCTGACGCAGGTGGCGCGATCGCAGAATAAAGAGCTATTCCTGCTGGTTATCCTCGCGATCTGCCTGGGGACAGCGGCACTGACTGAAGCAGTTGGGTTGTCGTTGGCGCTGGGGGCGTTCGCGGCGGGCCTGATCATCAGCGCGTCCGAGTACGCACATCGCGCGCTGGAGCAAATGCTGCCCCTGCGCGATGCCTTTGTGGCACTGTTTTTCATCACCGTGGGGATACTGATTAATCCGCGGGCGGTGCTGCGAAATCCGATGCTGCTGGTAGCGATTCTGGCGCTGGTGGTGGTGGGAAAGTTCGTCGTGTGGACGGGCGTAACGAAGCTGTTTCGCTATCCTTGGCGGACGGCGGTGCTGGTTGGCACCGGCTTGACGCAGATTGGCGAGTTCTCATTCATCCTGGTGCAGGTGGCGCACGCCAACGGCCTGCTGGGCGATGAGTTCTACTACGCGACTCTGGCGGCGTCGCTGCTTTCGATTTTGGTGAACGCGACGCTGGTGCGCACCGTACCGCGATGCATTGGAGCAGAGAGCGCGGTGTCGGCAGGACCGTAACCTCGCGGATACTCCCCAGGAATTGGGCTTGAAACACCCCAGTTCGCCTTCTAAACTTGCACTACTCTGGTGCTTTTCTCGCCTCGTAGTCTTTCCTCACCACACCCAAAAACTTCGAGTTTGCTGCAAGCATGGTGCAAGATGCTGCGTTTTGCACAGGAGGGCCCCAATATATTGCGTTTTGTATCTTGACCCCTCCAAGCTCCCAGAAGTAAAGTTGGGTTGTTTCGGACGAAAGAGTGTGCCTCGGGAGGTGGGTTCGAGGTGACTCTGCATGGACGGTTTCGCTGCAAGCAGCGTCCAGTTCATGCGCTGAGATGGCTCAGGCGCGCCACTTGACTCACGGCTTAAGGAGTACGAATTGCTGAAACTGAAGAAGCTACAAATTCTCGGGTTCAAGTCGTTCTGCGACCGTACCGACCTCCGCTTCCAGGGCGACGGCATCACCGCCATCGTCGGTCCCAACGGCTGTGGCAAGTCGAACATCTCCGATGCCATCTCGTGGGTGCTGGGCGAACAATCCGCACGACTGCTCCGCGGCGTGCAAATGCAGGACGTTATCTTCGCCGGCACGCGCGAACGCAAGCCCACCGGCATGGCCGAAGTCTCGCTCACCCTCGTCGAGCCCCAAGTCTACGGTGATGTCGCCGAGCCCGAGATCGAAATCCAGGACGACATGCCCCAGGACGATTGGGACGAGTCCTCCTTACGCGCTGCTCGCGCCGAGGACGCCGAGCGCTACTCCGAGGAAGTCCGCCCCGGCCAGGGCGACGAAGACGTTCCCGCGACTCAAATATCCGATGCCGCCCAACAAGCTGGGTGCCCCACCCTTCCGGCTTCAGCCGGAGGGTGGAATCAAAAAGACGCAAGCACCACTCCCAATGTCGTCCTCAAGATTCGCCGCCGCAAATTCAAGCGCACCTTCAAGGCCGGCGAGATCCAGATCACGCGCCGGCTGTTCCGCTCCGGCGAAAGCGAGTATCTGCTGAACGGCAAGCTCTGCCGCCTGCGCGACATTCAGGACATCTTCATGGGCACGGGTCTGGGTCCCGAGTCCTACGCCATCATCGAGCAGGGCCGCATCGGGCAGATTCTCAGCAGCAAGCCGACCGACCGCCGCGCCATCATCGAAGAAGCCGCCGGCATCACGAAATATAAGGCGCGGAAGCGCCTGGCCGAAGCGCGTCTGGAAGACGCCAAGCTCAACCTCGCGCGCATCAACGACATCTTCGACGAAGTCACGCGCCAGATGAACTCGCTGAAGCGCCAGGCATCGAAGGCCGAACGCTATGCCAAGCTACGCGACGAAATGCGCGAGAAGCTGCGCATCGTGCTGGCCAGCAAGTTCGCGCAGCTCGATGCCGAAGCGTCGTCGCTCGATCAGTTGCTCAACGAACTTGCGAGCGAAATTCACGAGCGGAGTGAAGCCGTGCAGAAGATGGAAGCTGAGCACGCCGAACGCACGCAGCGTGGCTATGCCATCGAGCGCGAAGGCCAGGACAATCGCGAGAAGCTCAACTCGCTCGCCCTCGACCTGGATCGCGCTGCCGCGCGCCGTCGCACCAATGAGGAGCGGTGCGCCGAACTCGATGCTCGCTCCGCTGGCGCGCAGGCCGAAATCGCCAACACCGAGGAGCGCTCCGCGCGATTGCAGCAGGAACTGGAAACCGATCGTGCCACGCTTGAATCGGCCAACGCCGATGTGGCAAACGCGCAGCAGGAATTGCAGCAGCGTCAGCAGGAAGCGGCCGGAGCCGCGGCGTCTCTCCTCGAAGTCGAGCGTCAGCAGGAGCAATGTCGCGACGCCATTCTGCAGACCGTCTCCACCGCTTCGGCCGTGCGCAATCGCATCACTCAGGCCGAAGAGCGCATCGCCGCGCTCGACCGGGACTCGCAGCGTCTGCGCGACGAAACCTCGGCCGCTCATCAACAGTTGGAAAGCTTCGGTGGACAGCGCGGTCAGCTGGGACTGGAATTTGAGACCGCGTCGCAGTGTGTCGCGGCCCTCACCGCACAGATCGCCGGCACGCGTGATCAACTTGAAGTGAAGCGAGCCGCCGAGACCGATGCCAAGCGCCATCTCGATTCGCTGCGCGGGGAATATGCCTCGCTCATGGGGAAAAAAGGTTCACTGGAAGCCGTTATCACCGATCATGGCTATGCCACCGAGTCAGTTCGCAAGCTTTTTACCTCAGGAGCGCTCCAAGGTGGCCGCGCGCCCGCGGGTGTGCTCGCCGACTTCCTCGAAGTCGAGGACCGCTACGAGCATGTCGTCGACGATTTCCTGCGCGACGAATTGGACTTCATCGTGGTGAAGTCATGGGACGCTGCCGACGAAGGCCTGCGCTTGCTGCGCACGGATGTCGACGGCCGCGCAACGTTCCTAGTTCACCCCGAAGATTCGCAAGCCAAATTTTCCTTCGATTTCAACGAGTCGATGCACCACGTCTCCCACGCAGATACCGTGGTTCCTCTTAAGAACTGCATTCGCGTGCTCGATGGCTTCGGCAAGTCGCTGGAAGTGATTCTGCCCAAGCTCGGCAACGGTTACATCGTCCCTGATCCTGAAGTAGGCCGTAACCTTGCGTTGGAAAACCCTGATGCCTTCTTCCTCTCCCACTCCGGCGAGTGCTTCCACAACGTCACCGTCACTGGCGGCAAGCAACGCAGCCAGGGTCCCTTGTCGATGAAGCGCGAGCTGCGTGATGTGCTCCTGCAAATGGGCGAACTCGAGCGTGCGATCGGCGAGAAGGAAACTCACATCTCCGCGCTGGGCCGCGATATCGACGAACTTACCGGCCTACTGCAGCGCCTCGAAGACGAGAAGCGGGAATCCGAGCGCCAGGCCATGACCTCCGAGCACACCCTGCGCCAGTTGGAAAACGAGATGACGCGCGTGCGCGAGCGGCTCTCCACGTATGAGCGCGAGCTCCAGCGCGTCGGCGAAGAACACACCGAGCGCGAGACCTTCATCACCGCCCAGCTCAGCGAACTGTTTCAGCACGAAGAGAAACAGCGTGCGCTGGAAGCGGAGATGCAAGCCGCGCAGAGCAGTCTGGAATCGCTGCGTCAACGTCGCGATGAAGCCGCGCAGCTCGCTAGCGAGGTCCGCGCCAACGTCGCCACACTGGAAGAGCGCCGCCGCGGCGCGATGCTCACCGTGCAGCGTATAGAGGCGATGCTGTCGGAAGTCTCGGACCATCTTGCCAAGTTGAAGTCGCAGCTTGATGCCGCTATCGCCGAGAAGCAGCAGCGCGAATCGGAAAATGTTCGTCTCGCCGAACAGGTCATCGAATGGACTGCCGAGCGCGATGTTGCACAGCAACGCGATCGTGAGCTGCAAGACGAACTTCAAGCCGTGCGCGTTCGCATTGTTGAACTGGAAGATTTGCTGAAGTCCGCACGTGAAGCTCTCGACGCCGCCCGCGATCGTCGGGGCGAACTTTCCGCCGCGCAGGCCCGTGTCCAGTCCGATGCTCAGCACATGGCTGAAACCTGCGTCCAGGAGTTGAGCCAGCAGCGCGACGAACTCATGTCCGACGATTCCCTGCCTCGTCTTGCTGGCGAAGAGTTGGCCAATGAGGACAATCTCTATCGTGAGATGCGCACGCGGTTGGAAAACATGGGCCCGGTGAACATGATGGCGCTGGAGGAATACAAGGAGACGGCGCAGCGTCACGAATTTCTCGAGACCCAGCGTCAGGACCTGCTGCAGTCAATCGAGAACACGCTCAACACCATTAAAGAAATCGACGTCATCTCGCGGCAGAAATTTGAAGAAGCCTTCAACATCATCAACGAAAATTTTGCCCGCACCTTCAGCAAGCTCTTCGGCGGTGGTCAGGGCTTCATGCGTCTCACCGATCTGGAGAACTCCATGGAGAGCGGCATCGATGTGGTCGCGTCGCCTCCGGGCAAGAAGCTCCAGAATGTGTTGCTGCTATCTGGCGGCGAGAAGGCGCTCACCGCGCTGGCGCTGCTGGTGGGCATCTTCCAATATCAGCCCAGCCCGTTCTGCATTCTCGACGAAGTCGACGCGCCGCTCGACGAAGCCAACATTGGCCGCTTCACCGAGCTGGTCGCCGAGATGAGCGCACAGACGCAATTCATCATCATTACCCACAGCAAGAAGACGATGGGCATGGCGCCCGTTCTCTACGGCGTCACCATGCAGGAGCCCGGCGTGTCGAAGCTGGTGTCGGTGAGCTTCAACGAAGAGCCGTCGAGAGTGGCCGCCGCCACGGCCTAGAATTGTGACCATATAGCATGAGCGCCAAGGTCACTTTGCGAATCGATTCGAAAGTCCTGCGAGAGGCTCGCAGTATCGCCGCCGAAGAAGGTACTACTGTTAGCGGTTTACTCACGGATTTCTTGGCGTCCCTGCAGCGTGGGCGAAGACGCTGCCGCGAGCCTCGCTGCGGTTCTGGATCTCATCCTCCAAGAACTGCGGGCGCGCAAACGGTGCACAAGAGCTAGCCAAACAATCGCATCAATCCCCTTGGTGGCAGATCGGGCACCAGGAATTTCTGGCCGCTCAGCGCCTCGGCCGCGCCATAACCGCTGCGCACTGCCCCCTCCATTGTGGCCGGCCAGCCGGTTGCCGTCCAATCGCCCGCGAGAAACAATCTCGGCCAAGGAGTTCTGTGCGATGGACGGAACGCATCGCTGCCCGGTGCGGGCGAGAACGTGGCGTGGACTTCCTTAATCACGGTAGCTTTGGTCAGCTTGGCTTCGCGCACGATGGGAAAAAACTCCGCCAACTCCCGCACGGCCAGCTCGATGATCTCCCCCCGCGGCTTGTCCACCAGCGTCTTCGACGAGCTGATCACCAGCTCGAGATAACTTCCCTGCTCGGCTGAGTTCCGCCTGGTCGCCAGGATCTTCGACTTGTGGAACATCCACTGGATCGTGCGCTCCAGCAGCACTGCATGCTCCAGCGGTGTGATCTCGCGGTCAAACCACAAGTGAATTCCGGTGATCGGCGAGCTTTCGAGGCTGCGAGCGTCGCGTCGCAGTGCTTCCATCTCGAGCGTTTCAGGCAGCAGCTTCCCCACTCCATTAAACGGCGTGGCAAGAACCGCATAATCGGCCCGCAGATCTTCGCCTCCCACCCAAAGCCGCACGCCCTCTGCTTCGTTGTAAAACGAATCCACTACCGCGCGCAGATGCACCTTGCCGCCGCGCGCTTCAATGTACTCCGACGCCGTCCCATAAAGCTGCGACAGCGGCACCGCCGGCATGCCCATCCGTCCCGCTCCCGCCGACTTCAAAAACGAATCGCGAAACACCAGCGCTGCATAGCGGACTGAAGTACGGTCCAATTCCTCATTCAGCGCGCTGACCAGCACTGGCGCCCAGAAGCGATCGATCGCCTGCTTAGTCTGCCCGTGGCGTTCCAACCACGCCTGAAAACTCTCGCCATCATCCTTGGGCAGCCGCGGGATCATCGCCAGCATCGCCCGCGCAATACCCAGCTTGTCCTTCAGATCAAGCACCGTTGATTCCAGAAACGACGGTGCCGCATGGAAAGGCGCCGGCAGCGTTCCCGGCTTCAGCACCGAAGACTTGCCTCCGGGAAGGATGAAGGTGATCTCGTCATACCAGCGAATCTGCTGCTCGACTCCGAGCCGGCGATAGAAGTCAATAAGATTGGTACAGCAGCCGAGTAGCACGTGCTGGCAGTTGTCCACCACCTCGCCGGTGCCGGGCCGTTCGTACGATGACGCGCGTCCACCCAGGTATGGACGGCGCTCGAACAGATCGACGCGATATCCCGCATCCGCCAGCGCGCTTCCCGCCGCGAGCCCCGCCAGTCCGCCGCCGATGACGGCGACGCTGCGGCCCCGCAAATTGTCTCCACCAACATTCATCTGGACCGCAAGAAGCCCTTCGCCATCACTCGCAATTTCTCCGCCGCGCTGAGTCTTACTCTTTCCGAGAACACGTCGTAGTTACGGGCAATGATCCGCTCCAGCAGCCGGCGGTAAATCTCCACCAGCGTCCACAACGCCGCCCGGCTGTCGTCATCGATCAGCGGTACCAACTCTTCCGCAGCACGGTAGTACCCACGCGCCCGTAGCGCCTCGAATTCCATCAGCGGCTGAAGCGGCCCCGGCGCTGAGCCGTTAGTCAGCACCTGAAGGTCAACTCCAAAGCGCGCAAAATCCTCTCGCGGCAGGTACACCCGTCCTAATCCGGCGTCTTCCTTCACATCGCGAAGGATGTTGGTGAGTTGAAACGCTACCCCGACCTCTTCTGCCAACTTTTCCGCCAGCGGATCGCGATAACCAAAGATGCGAATGCATACCAGCCCGACGACCGATGCTACGTGATAGCAGTAGTCGTAAAGCTGATCGAAGGTCTCATATTGCAGTTGCGGAACACTGGCGGCCGCCGCCGGTTTAGCGCTGCCCGGAGCGGCGACGTCCATCGCCGTGCCATGTACCAGCCTTTCCAACAGATCGAGTGGGATGTTGTACTGCTTTAGCGAATCAGCCAACGCGAAGAGCACGGGGTCATCGGTGCGCTCGCCCGCAACCACGCGGCGAAGCGCGTCCATCCACTCATCCAGCTTCGCACGCCGTTGTTCCGCAGGAATCGAAGGGTCGTCGGAGAGATCGTCGGCGTGGCGCATGAAGGCGTACACCGCCGACAAGGCATTGCGCTTGCGGTGAGGCAAAAGCAGGAAGCCGTAGTAGAAGTTCTTGGCGGCGGAACGCGCGATGTGCCGGCAAACGCTGTACGCGGCCCGCAACTGTAGCGGGTGTTCACTCACAGCATCTCACTCGATCCAGGTTTTCACCACGGAGGCACAGCGAGCACGGAGAGTAAACAAAAAAAATCACCTCGGTGACCTCCGCGTCTCCGTGGTGAACTGGCCTTGGCCGCCGATCGCTCTGAGAGTCAACGCGCGCGCCACCAGCCACAGCTTCCGCGCCTTGGAGATAGCCGGCCTGCGCGATAAAACATCGTACCCTTGCCGCTCGATGGCATGCAGAATTTCCAGCCCGCCGCGGCTGAACAGCTCGATGTCAATGGCAAGATGCTTCTCCACTTTGCCAGCCAGCGGCAGGCCTCTGCGGAACCAATCGCGAGCCCGCGCCACTTCGAACTTCATCATCTCGCGGAACTGCGGTGTGGCACGGCGATCGGCGATGTCGGCCTCGGTGACTCCGGACTTCGCGAGGCTCTCCAGCGGAAGATAAATTCGTCCCTTTCCATAGTCCACCGCGACGTCCTGCCAGAAGTTCGCCAACTGCAGCGCGGTACAGGTGTAGTCGGAAAGCTGCTGCCGCTCCGCATCGCGATAGCCGCACAGATACAGCACCAGATGTCCCACGGGATTCGCCGAGTTCTTGCAGTAGCCGAGCACATCCTCGAATGCGGGATAGCGCGTGATCGTCTGGTCCTGGCGAAATGCCGTGAGCAGATCGGCAAACGGCGCGCGCGGGATTTCGAACTGGCGTATCGTCTCGCGCAGCGCAATAAATACAGGGTGACGCGGGCTGACCTTATTTCGCACCGCAGCTTGAGCCTCAAACTTCTCAACGTCTTGCCGCAAATCAACCGGCGCGGGTTCGACCAGACTGAGATATGTTGCATTCAGCTCCGCTTCCCAAGCGTCAAGCAGTGCCAGCGCCTGTTGCGGGTCGCCTACTTCGTCGCCAAGATCATCGGAGATCCGGCAATACGCATAGACGTTGTAGAAGTGCTGATGCAGATGCTTGGGCAGAAACCAGGTCACGACCGAAAAGTTCTCGTAATGCGAGTGAACCAGATGCGAGCAATATTGTTGCGCTTCCATCAGCGACGGAGCGTGCTCCGGAATGGCATACTCTGGCGGCAGCGCACGCCAGCCAGCGGCAACGGACTGATCTGTTTCCGCAAAATTCAGGCGATTGTAGGTCGGGACCGAAGACATCAAGAGAATTGTACCGGGTATTGCCCCGCCCTAGCCAAGAGACTGGTCAAGGGTAGTGTTCTAAAACGACGGCCTCAAGGCCGTCCCTTCAAAGCCAGCTTTAATTAGAGGATTTCCCGCGCGGATCTGACAATTGACAACCTGCAACTGACAACTGCCTTTACGTCCCCGGAATGATCGCCGTCTTGATGTCGCCGTTGCGGTTCAGCATGTGCCGCAACACGTGTTGCAGCCGCGACAACGGCGCTTCGCCGGTGATGTAGTCGGTGCCTTTGATCTTCCTCTCGCAAATCAGAGAGAACGCCTTGCGCACGGTCTCTGGGGTGTGATGGAAGGTGGCCTTCAGGGTCAGCTCGTTATAGTGCAGCCGCTGGGTGTCCAACGCGACCGTAGTCCCGTTGGCACAACCGCCAAAGAAGTTCACGGTGCCGCCTTTGCGAGCCATGTCGATGGACCACTCCCAGGCCTGAGGCCGCCCGACCGCTTCGATGACGACATCACAGCCACGCCCTTCGTGAGTTAGCTTACGCACCGCCTTCACCGGATCGTCGACCGCCGTAACCTGGACCGTGCTATCGGCGCCAATGCGCCGGGCACCTGCCACCTGCGAGTCGCGCTTCACCACTGAGATCACGTTACAGCCGATCAGCTTCGCCACCTGCACAAACATCAGTCCGATAGGGCCGGCGCCAATGACCGCTACGGTGTCACCAATCTCCATCTTGGTCTCGTGCAGGCCGCGCAGCACGCAGGCCAGCGGTTCCACCATCGCGGCCTCTTCAAAGCTCACATGTTTGGGAATTGCCAGCATGTTGGTCTCGACGATGCGGCGCGGAATGCGAATGTACTCGGCGTACGCTCCGTTATTGAACAGCAGATCGTCGCAAAGATTTTCCTGATGCTTGGAGCAGTAGAAGCACATGCCGCAGGGCGCAGAGTTCAGCGCCACCACACGCATTCCCTTCCTGAATCCCTTGACGTTGGGACCAATCTCCTCCACCACACCAGCCAACTCATGACCGAACAGCGCTGGAGGCACAATCATGCGAGCGTGGTAACCCCGCTGATATACCTTCAGATCGGTGCCGCAGGTCAGCGCCACTTCCACTTTGACCAGCACTTCCCCTTCATCCAGCTTGGGGATTGGCACCTGCTCGATCTTGACGTCCTCTTTGCCGTAGAGGACTGCCGCTGTCATTTGTCCCTTCACTCTACTGGTCCTTCCATTCGTGGCCCGGTTGAATCACTATTTTCATCGAGTCCGGTTTGGGGTGGGCAGCCAGACGCAACGCCTCCACCGCTTCCGGCAGCGGAAAACGATGGCTGATCAGCCGCTCCAGGTCCATTTCCCGGCTGAGCACAAATCGCGCTGACTCGTCCTGCAAATCCACCGAGGCGCTGTAAGAACCCACGAGACTCTTCTCATCGACACAAACCGCGGCGGGATCGATCGTGGCCTCTCCGTGCTGGGTTTGCGCAAACAGCAATACACGTCCGCCCGGACGCGTCGCTTCCATCGCCGGCTGGATCAAGCTATTACCCGCTACTGCCAGAATGACTGCATCTGCCCCTCGACCCTCCGTCCGTCCTTTGATGGCTCGTACGGTATTGGAGGTGGAAGCATCGATGTTTTCTTCCAGACCAAACGCCTTAGCTATTGTATGCCTCTGAGGAAGCAAATCGGAAGTGACGACTCGAGTGCCGCGCCGCCGGGCCAGCACCGCCAGGATGATTCCGATCGGCCCCTGGCCCATCACCAGAACCGTCTCGCCAGACGTAAGTCCCAGCGTTTCAATTCCTTTCATGCAGGTGTTTACGGGCTCGATGAACGATGCCTGTTCGAACGAAATGCCATCTGGGATGCGGACCACGCCGTTTCGCCCGACGATCCAGTCCATCACGCGAACATACTGCGAGAAGCCTCCGCCGCTGGCTTCGTAGCCTGCCGTCGCCCCGACTTTCTTGTAGGTAGGACACTGGGCAAACACCTTGTGCCGGCAGTAATAGCAGTCGCCGCAAGGGATGTGATGGAAGACCATTACCCGGTCGCCGATTCGGAAGTCGGCAACGCCGTCGCCCACCGCAGCGATAACTCCGGTGGTCTCGTGGCCAAATATCCTGGGAGCCGAGTGCGAGCCGGTGGCGATTTTCTTCAGATCTGTCCCGCAGACGCCACACGTATGCACGCGGACGAGGATCTCGCCGGGGCCGATCTGGGGCACTGGAACGGTCTCCATGCGGATGTCGTTGACGCCCCGATAGACCGCGGCCTGCATCGTCGAAGGTATGGGCGCGTGAGCGACGGTGTTGCCGAGTTGAGTAGCGACGGACATTTGTTTGGAGGGATTAGGGACTGGGGGTTAGGGACAAGTGCGATCCTCAACGCAACTCCGGCTCTGTGTTTCCAATCCCTATACCCTAGGCCCTAGGCCCTGATCTCTCCTCAATTAGATGTTCCACCGCGCGGCACAGGTTCGCGCTGGCGATTTCGCTGTTCTTCTTGATCTTTCCTAACGTCGCCCACCACCTCGGATGGAGCGCTACGTACATCAGGAACTTGCGGGTAGAAAACCTTCCATTCGCGTCAATAAACCGGTTCATGGGCGGCATCTCAAATTCCGCGTCATCGGAGATCGATTTCACCGAGGCGAACTCCAATCCGCGCTCTTTGGCGACCTGGGCCACCGCTGCCGCCTCCATGTCAACCACATCGGCTCCATACTTCTTCAGTAGATCTTGCTTCTCCGTGGCGTCGCTCACTTCCTGCGAAGTCGCAAGCACCCAGTCGCCACCTGCGGCTGAGTAGCGGACGCCCGTGGCAACATCCACTACTTCGCGAATAAGGCCAACATCGCCGACATGCAACTTGGGCGAGATCGCACCCACGATACCGGCGGAGATCATCAGCTTTGGCTGCGCGTACTCGATCGCGACTTCCGCCGCGCGGCGCGCGAATTTCTCGCCGATACCACCCACCGCGACCACAGCCTGCGCCAACTCAAAGACGTCAACCCCGTCCACAGAATTCGGCTTCAAACTGCCCAGCAGCGGCGCCAGTTCCACCCGCATCGCCGCCACAATCGCTACGGGCTTACTTGACATAGCAGTTCGCCCGGAACCACTCCACGGCGCGTCTTAGAGCCTCATCCACCGGCCGCGGATTCCATCCCAGCTCGCGTTCGGCCTTGGCGCTGGTCACAAACATTTTCTTGCGTCCCATGCGGACTGCGTCGATGGTCACTCGCGGCTCACGCCTCAGCATCTTGCCGACGACAAGCGTGTCGACCACGCCGGTTGCCAGCGCAACGGCGTACGGCAGCTTGATCTTCGGCGAAGGCAATCCGGTGATTGCTCCCAGCTTGTCGAGGATCTGCTTCAAGGTGAGGTTCTCGCCGCCAAGAATGTAGCGCTCGCCCGGTTGCGCCTTCTCCATCGCCGACAGGTGACCCTCGGCGCAATCCACTACGTCCACCAGATTCAGCCCTGTATCGACGTAGGCGGGGAACTTTCGCCGCAGAAAGCCCAAGATAATTTGTCCGCTCGGAGTCGGCTTGATGTCGCGCTCGCCGACCGGCGTTGTCGGATTTACCATCACCACATTCTGTCCGCTTCGTCCCGCCTCGATGACCAACTGCTCTGCCATAAACTTGCTGCGCTTGTAGTCGCCGATCATGTTTGCCAGCGTCACCGGCGACTTCTCGTCCGTGAGGCGCCCATTGTTGCCAAAACCCATGGTGGCAACGCTGCTTGTATAAACAACACGCCGCACTCCGGAATCTTTCGCCGCCGCAAGGATGTTGCGGGTTCCCTCGACGTTGGAGTCGTAGAATTCCTGGCGATGCAAAGACCACAGGCGGTAGTCAGCCGCTACGTGGAAGACGAACTCACAGCCCGACATTCCTTTTCGCAGCGACTCGCGATCGCGCAGATCGCCCACTACGCGCTCGGCCGGGATGTCAGCGATGTTGTCGAGGCGACGGGTGGGCCGCACCAGCAAACGTAGCTCAGCTCCGCGAGCCTGGAGTTGCCGGGCCACGTGACTTCCCAGAAATCCGGTTGCCCCTGTGACAAAACATTTCATCTGGCAGTTGTCGGTTGTCAGTTGTCAGTGAAATCTGGCGGCCCAAATTGTGGCCAGCTCTGCATGGCAAGGTCGGCGACCACTCATCGGCTGACCGTTGACCAACCGACAACTGGCAACTGACAACTGGTTCTACTGTTTTCTGCGCACAATGCGCAGCCGTTCTTCTTCCGGCACCGCTGTCGCTCGGGTGTACGTGGTCAGCGCCAGCAGTGGAAAGTACTGCCGGTACATGTAATACATCAGGTAAAACACGCGCGGGAAACCGGTTCCGGTGTACAACGATTCATCCCACGATCCATCGCGCCGCTGCGTTTTGAGCAGGTAAGCAATCCCTCGCTGCAGGGAGTCGCTGCGCGTGTCGTTGGCAGCCAGAAGACCCATCACCGCCCAGGCCGTCTGCGATACCGTGCTCGGTCCCACACCCTTAAGATTAGCGTTGTCATAAGACCCGCAGGTCTCGCCCCAGCCGCCGTCGGGATTCTGCATCATGCGCAGCCATTCGACAGCCTGCTGCACGCAGGGCTCGTGATAGTCCACGCCAATCGCCTCCAGCCCGCGCAGCACGAGCATGGTCCCGTAGATGTAGTTCACACCCCAACGTCCGAACCACGAACCATCCGGCTCCTGCTCACGCTTCACGAACTCCAACGCGAGCCGCACCGGCTCATCTTTCTGTGAATAGCCATAGCTGGCGAGACACTCCAGCACGCGTCCGGTGATGTCGACTGTCGCGGGATCCAGCATGGCATTGTGGTCGGCGAAGGGAATGTGCTGGAACACCATGCGATCGTTGTCTTTGTCGAATGACGCCCAGCCGCCGCTCTTGCATTGCATGGACAAGATCCACTCCAGCGCACGGCGCGCCGACTTGTCCTGATAGACTTCGTTGCCGGTCCGGACGCGGCTGAGCGCCAGCAGTACCTGCGCGCTGTCGTCCACGTCGGGATAGAATTCGTTGTTGAACTCGAAGTACCAGCCCCCGGGCGCGGCTTTGCGATTCTTCACGCACCAATCGCCGCGGCGCGTGACCTGCTTTTTCAGCATCCATTCGCAAGGCTGCACCAGACGCGGATCGCTGGCCGAAACTCCGCTCTCCGCCAGCGCAAATACGGCATAAGCCGTGTCCCACACCGGCGACATCCAAGGCTGCATGCGGAAGGTCGTCTCTTCTTCGATGCCCAGCTTCTCAAACTCATCCATCGCGCGGATGAATTGCGGATCGTCCAGGGAATATCCCAAACAGCGCAGCGCAATGATGGAGTTCATGACGCCGGGATAAATCGCGCCCAGACCGTCGCTCATCTCCAGGCGCTCCAGCATCCACTTTTCCGCGACCTTCAGCGCGCGCGAGCGTAGCGGCCGAACGTGCACTCTTTCGAAGAAGTGAATCAGTCGGTCGAACACCAGAAAGAAATTTCGCCAGCCGATCAGCTTCTTGTCCCAGCGCAGCCGAAGTTGGCTCTTGGTGCGTCCGCCGACGAAGAGTTCGTCGATGCCCTCCTCCGGCGGAATCTTCTTGAATGGCTTCTTTGCGTAGGCGATGGAAAGCGGCACCAGGATGGCGCGCGACCAGGAAGAAATTTCGTAGATGTTAAACCAGAACCACTTGGGGAACAGCACGATCTCCGGTGGTATGGCCGGCACGGCGTCGTAATCGTACTGCCCGAGAAAGCAAAGATAAATCTTGGTGAAGGTGTTGACTGCGGTGACACCCCCCAAAGCGAGGATGCGTTCGCGCGCCTTGCGCAGTTGAGGATGGTCCGGGCTGTAGCCCGCCATCTTGAGCGCGAAATATGCCTTCACTGAGGCACTGATGTTCGAAGGGCCATCGTTATAGATCGGCCATCCGCCGTCCGGATTCTGATGATTCAGTATCTCGGTCGCGCACTTTTGCGTGCGCACGGCGTCTTCGGTGCCCAGCAACCGATGCAGAACGATGTAGTCGGAAACCAGGGTGGTATCAGCGCCCAGTTCGCCGCACCAGTAACCGTCTTCCCGATCCTGGACGCTGAACAGATATTGCCGCGAAGCATCGATGGCTGCCGCTACCCGGCTCTTGATGTCGTCGATCTTGCCGAAAAGCATTTCGGCTGGATTAGAAGGGTCTGCCATTGCTTATTGCTTTGCCACCATCCATCGCGCCACTGCCCAGGTTAGCGTCAAAAGCGGGACGAGAGCCTGGGGCACCAACCCTAAGAGATCGCAGGCGCAGCGCCAATAGCCTCGACGATTTCGGCCGGCAGTCCGAAACGCACGTTCTCCGGCATGACTTCAATCTCGCGCATATCGGTAAATCCCTGTTCCTCGAGGAAAGTTACCACTTCCTGAACCAGGATTTCCGGAGCGGAAGCTCCGGCGGTAAGCCCGACCGTGTTCACGTTCTGCAGCCACTCTGGCCGAATCGAACGATAGTTCTCGATAAGATGTGAGTTCGTACCCAAGTTCCGCGCAACCTCGACCAGACGGTTCGAATTGGAACTATTGTCTGAGCCGACTACCAGCAGCAGGTCGCATTCCGCAGCAACGTCTTTCACCGCAGTCTGGCGGTTCTCGGTCGCATAGCAGATGTCTTGGGCGTGCGGTCCTTGAATGTTGGGAAAACGTTTCCGCAGTGCCTCGATTACGTGCCGCGTTTCATCCAGGCTCAAAGTCGTTTGCGTCAGGTAGGCAACCCGGTCCGGATCGGGCACGTGCAGACCATCCACGTCCTCGGGTGCGTCCACAACCTGGGTCACCAGCGGAGCTTCTCCCAGCGTGCCAATGACCTCGTCATGATCACGGTGTCCGATGAGGATCAGCGAATAGCCCTCGCGAGCAAATTTCACGGCTTCGACGTGGACCTTCGTCACCAGCGGGCAGGTCGCGTCGATCACACGCAATTCGCGCAGCTTGCTGGCTTGCCGAACCTCGGGCGCGACGCCATGGGCGCTGTAAATCACGCGCTCGCCAGCCGGAACTTCGTCAACGCTGTCGACAAAAATAGCGCCCTTGGAGGTCAACTCGTCCACCACGTAGCGGTTATGGACGATCTCCTTGCGCACGTAGATAGGCGCGCCGAAGGTTTCCAGGGCGATACGGACAATGTCGATGGCCCGCACCACTCCGGCGCAAAAGCCTCGCGGCTTAAGCAAGAGTAAGGTTTTCGCTTCAGTTTGACTCATGCCGTCCTAGACTCAGTATACGAATTGGAGCCTGAGTTTCCCCGTGATTACTTTATTGTAACAGCGAGGTAACCACCAAGCTAACGGGCCGGAGCGGCGTACTAGCGCATTTCTATAGCGCAAATTGCGCAGCCAATGGCGAAGGCCCAATGCCCCTAACTACTACCAGATTGGATGTGAAAAGGGCGAGACTCGAGGCACCGAATTGCTGGAAGGTGCCCATAGGACACCGGTGAGTCCGGGCTTGTACAATCCCAAACAAACCCCAACGAAAGCGAGCGCAATTTATGACTGGCAGCGACCTGGCGAAGATGTTCGAGTTCAGCTACGGAGCCGTAAACCGCAATGTGGAAGGCGTGACCGAAGAGGAGAGCCTGGTCAAACCGCAACTCGCGGGCAACTGCCTGAACTGGGTGCTGGGCCACATCGTTGTCTATCGCGGCACAATCCTCACGCTGGTTGGCGAAGTCCCGGTTTGCGGCGAGGCGCCGGCAGTTCCGTATCGCCGGGGAAGCTCACCCAGCGAGAGCGATACGCTGCTGGATATGGCGACCTTGCGCGGATATTTTGCTGATTCGCAGCAGTGGCTGATTCCGGCGCTGGCGGCGCTCTCAGACGAGGCACTCGCGCGCCCCGTCCCCGATCAGCACAAGCGGCCGCCGCTGACCGGATCGATTGGCGAGGCGCTGATTCGTCTGCACTACCACGAGGGCTACCATAACGGCCAGATCGGATTGCTGCGCAGGATTGCGGGGAAGGATGGGGCGATAAAGTAATTAGCAACTAGTGTGCTGTCCCGGAAATACGTTCACATAGTCGCTGGACTTTAGCGAAGATCGAATCCGCCGTTGCCGTCCAGACGAAGGGCCGGGCGTTTTGATTGTCATTTTCCACAAATTGATCGATCTTGCTCACCAGTTCCTTCACACTGCGAAAAGTTCCGCGCCGGATGGCCCGTTGGGTGATCCGGTTGAACCAGATCTCCACTTGGTTCAGCCAGGAGGCGTACGTCGGAGTGAAGTGCACATGAAAGCGTGGCCGCGCCGCCAGCCAGCGCTTCACCCGCGGATGTTTGTGGGTCGCGTAGTTGTCCACGATCACATGCACCGCTAAGTCCGGCGGCACATTCTTGTCGATCTGCCGCAGAAAATCCAGATATTCTTGATGCCGATGACGTTGCCGGCACTGCGTGAGCACCGTGCCCTTGGCCGTGTCCAGCGCCGCAAACAGGGTGGTGGTTGCCATGCCGCCAGTAATCGTGGGTTACCCCTTCGACGTAGCCCAGTCCCATGGGCAGCATCGGCTGGGTGCGTTCCAGCGCTTGAATCTGGCTTTTCTCGTCCACACAGAGCACCACCGCCTTCTCTGGGGGATTCAAGTACAGCCCCACGATGTCGCGCACCTTCTCCACGAAAAACGGATCGGTGGAGAGCTTGAAGTGTCGCTGGCGGTGCGGCTCCAGCCCGAACGCCCGCCAGATACGGTGCACCGTCGATTTCGAAAGCCGCGTCTGGCCTGCGATCTGCCGCACACTCCAGTGGGTGCCGCCTTTCGGTTTCGTCTCCAGCGTCTTGCGTACCAACTGGGCCACCCCGTTCATCGCTGATCGGTCGCGGACGGCCTGGGCGCAACTCGTCATGCAGTCCCGACACCCCCTGCTCTACGAAGCGCGCCGCCATTTGCCCACGGTGGCGTTGCTCAGTCCCAATTGCCGGGCAATTTGTTGGTTCATCTTTCCCGCCGCGCTCAGCAAAACGATGCGCACCCGAGTCACCAGTCCCGCCGGAAGCGAACGCGAACTGGCCATGCTTTCCAGTTGTGCGCGCTGCTCCGGGTTCAACACCAATGCCGCTTTCGGCCGTCCCATCGCCATAGGCACCTTCATTGTGCATCAGAGACGCCTATTTTCCTTGCACTACTAATACCACTTACTTATGGGACAGCACACTAGCAACTAGCAATTAGCGACTAGCTACGAGCCGCTAGCCCTAAGCTCGGCTACTGATTGGCTTTCAGCATTTGCTCGGCGTGCTTCAGCGAGGTGTCTGTCAGCTTGGCGCCGCTTATCATGCGGGCAATTTCGCGGGTCCGCTCTTCGGCGTCAAGAGCACGGGCCGAAGTCTTCGTCCTGCCACCGGTTTCTTTTTTCTCGATGAGATAGTGCTGGTCGGCGAATGACGCAATCTGCGGCAGGTGCGTGATGCAGAACACTTGCTTCGTCCTCGAAAGCTGCTTCAGCTTCTTGCCGACGGCTTCGGCCGCCCGTCCGCCGATGCCACTGTCGATCTCGTCGAAGACCAAGGTTCGCTGAGAACTCCTGTTGGCGCCATTTCGTCCGCTGCGTTTGCTACTTCCCGCTTCCACGCTCGTCTTCAGCGCCAGCATCACACGTGACAACTCGCCGCCCGAGGCGATTTCATCCACCTGCCCTAGCGGTTCGCCGGGATTCGCTGAAATGAGATATTGCACCTGGTCGAAACCCCGGGCCGTCCAGTTGCCTTCCTCGTCGGTGCCGCTGACCTCGACTTTGAAGCGCGCTTTCATCGCCAGCTCGTTGATCTCGCCCTCGACCAGCTTCTCCAGCTTGCGCGCCGCTTCATAGCGTTGCCGCGACAACGTTCGCGCTGCCTCCAGATATTGTTCTGCCGCGGCCACCAACTCGGCGCGCAGCTTGCGCAGCACTTCATCCTTGTTCTCCATCTCGTTCAGCTTGCGTTCGAGCTCATCGCCCAACGCAAATACATCTTCCAGCTTGGGCCCGTACTTGCGCTTCAGCCGATCGAGCGCGGCCAGCCGATCTTCGACTTCGGCGAGACGCTCAGGCGAAGCTTCGATGTCCTCCGCATAATCCCGCAGCCGGGCACCAATGTCTTCAATGGTGATGCGCGCCGACTCCAACTCCGGCACGGCCTCACGGAACCGATCGTCGAAGCGCAGCAGTTCTTCGATCTGGCGAGTCGCGGCGCGAACCGAGGCCGCAGCTGAGGAATTACTCTCATACAACGCGTCGTAAGCGGCCGTTGCCGCATTGCGAACGCGCTCGGAATTTGCCAGGACGCGCCTCTCGGCATCGAGCTTCGTGTCCTCCTCCGGCTGGAGGCGCGCGTCGGCGATTTCTTTACGTTGATAGTTCCATAGATCGAGCAGGCGCAGGCGATCGTGTTCGTCGCGCTCCAGATCGGCAATGCGATGCCGCACCTCGTTCCAACTCTCGAACGCTTTGGCGACATTCGAGGCGTCAAAACCAGCGAAGCTGTCCAGCAACGCCAAACGCGATGCGGCGTCGAAGGCCAGCACAGCTGCGTTCTGCGCATGAATCACCGCAAGATGCGGAGCAAGCTGTTTGAGGACTGTTACCGTCGCAGGCTGATTGTTGATGAAGACGCGTCCCTTGCCGCCCGTCGTGATTTCCCGCCGGAGGATGATCTGGCCATCCTCGCTGTCAATTCCGTTGGCTTCAAGAACAGCGTCGAGCGCCGCAGGACCAGATTCAAACACCGCCGAGATGGTCGCCTTTTCGGTGCCGTGGCGGACGGCATCGCTCGACGCCTTGTCGCCGAGCAGGAGAGCCAGCGCATCGATTAGAATGGATTTTCCGGCGCCGGTTTCGCCGGTCAGGAGGTTAAGGCCGGAGGCGAACTCCACGGTAACATTGTCGATGACCGCGTAGTTTTCGACCCGCAGTTCGAGGAGCACGGTGATTTGTCCAGTTAGCCGAAGTCTAGCAGTAAAGCCGTCAGTAGTCAGCGGGGAATCCCTTGTCGCTCCGATTGTCGATCGCGTAATGCAGTACGCGAGACACCCAAGCAGACGGCGAACAGGATACTAAGAACCCACTCTTTCGGTGGTGGTGCAGTTTGCTATTGCCTAGACTTTGTCCGTCGCCTCTTTGACGATGCGCGCAGCGTTTTGGGCGAAGTCTTGGCGCTCGCACTTGTGCACGTTGAACCGTTCCTGAATATCAGCCTTGGCTGCTTCGACCGGCATTAAGCCGGAGTCAAATTGCGCGTTGCAGTACTCGCAGACGCCCAGCAAGGGCGTTTCTCTCACGATCCGAAGGTTTCGCTTTTCCATGCTCCGAGTTTACGCCGTCCGCGATGGCATTCAAGCCCCTGTGGAAATCAAACTGCACCACTACCACTCTTTCTGAATGATTCCAATAAGTGATGCCGGGTGGAACAATAACCCAAAGCCTGTGCTCAGAATCGCAGTCCCGATCAACGCCGTCAGCAGGTGGCCGAGATACAAGCCGATATTACGAATCAGCTTCACGGCTGCATTCTAGCGAAAAGCGAATGGCGAAGAGAAAGCAGCGCCTGCCGTTAACTCCGCGGGAACCTCATCGCGCAACAGGCCCATGCCTCATCAAATGCTTATAATGCCAGTAACGAAAGTAGAGTCTGTTTCGTCTCATGAATGTGTTCCCTCCTTTGCTCGGTTTGGCCATCGGTGGTGAAATCTCAGGTCTAATTGAAAGCAGCGGTCTGGTCGCCAAGACCGTCCTCGTCATCCTTCTGCTGTTCAGCCTTGCCTCGTGGGCCATCATTTTCTCAAAGTGGGGACTGCTTCGTCGGGCACGGGTGCAGAGCAATCGCTTTATGCGGATGTTCCGCAAGTCGGAGCGGCTGAACGATGTCGCTGCCGTGGTCGAGCAGTTCAGGCCGAGCCCGCTGGTTGCCGTCTTCGAAGGCGCATATAACGAGTTGCGCAAGCAGGCGTCGTATCCCCTGCGCATGGCAGCATTGCAACGCGCGACCCAGATTGCGTCGTCGGAAGAGCTGACGCGGTTGGAGAGCCGCCTGCCGTGGCTGGCCACAACCGGAGCGGTCACGCCGTTCATCGGATTGTTCGGGACTGTCTGGGGCATCATCGACGCCTTTCACGGACTGGGTACCGCGGGCTCGGCCACGCTACGCGCCGTCGCGCCCGGCGTCTCCGAAGCGCTAATCACTACCGCCGCCGGACTGTTTGCCGCGATCCCGGCCGTCATCGCCTACAACATGTTTACCCAGCACATCCGCGAGTTCGGCGCGCGTATGGACGACTTCAGCCTGGAGCTGATCAATGAAGTAGAGCGCGCGCAAGCGAGCACAGCTCGCACTCCGGCCAGCGTGGAGCGGCGGTAATGGCGTTTACCAACGCACAAGGCCGGACGCAATCGTCGCTCTCCGATATCAACGTCACCCCACTGGTGGACGTGGTGCTGGTGCTCCTGATCATCTTCATGGTGACTGCGCCGGTGTTGCAGTCGGGCATCGAAGTCGCCGTCCCCCACACGAAAACGGTCAAAGAGATTACAGAAGAGCGGCTGGTGATCACCATCGACCGCGATCAGAATGTTTTCCTGAATAACCAGCCAATCAACATCAACCAGATCGGCGAGCGCATCCACCAGAAGGTCCGCGATCCCGAGGGGCAGTCGGTCTTCGTGCGCGCCGACGAGAATGTGCCCTTCGGAGCGTTCGCGACGGTGATGGACGCGGTAAAGCAATCCGGTATCAGCAACGTGAGCATCGTCACGCAACCGCTGGAGAAACATGGCAGCCGACGTTGACATTTTTCAGGCCGAGGGCAACGTCGGCGTCCCGCTGCTGGGCTCCGTGGCGCTGCATGTTGCATTGTTCGCCCTCGCTTTGTTCGGCTATCTCATACCCAGCGGGCGCGGCGAGAGTTGGGGAGGAACAACCGGTGGAGGCGGTGCGATGAGCGCGACGCTGGTCAGCAGCATTCCGTTGCCAGCTCCTCCCACGCAGAAGCAAAACGTGCTGGCGAACCAGTCGAAGGGGCTGGCGCAATCACCGCCCAAAGAGAAGCCGAAAGAGGAACCAAAGGCCATTCCGATCCCCGCGCCTGAGGCCAAGCGTGTGGGTCCTCACGAAACTGCACAGAAGAAGCCGCCGCCAACGGAAGTCGCCAAGGTGGAAGATAACAAGATTCCTTTTGGCGAAGGGGGTCCGGTCAGCGGGCCGTATGGTTCGTTTGCCGCGGGCGGCGCCAAGGGCGGCTTGAGCTTTACCGGAGGCACGGGGGATTTTGGCAGCCGCTTCGGATGGTATGTGGACGCGGTGCGCCGCAAAGTCTCGGAGAACTGGCTGAAGTACGAAGTGGATCCTAACGTCGATACCGGGCGCCGGGTTTACATCTATTTCGAGATCACACGCGCGGGCGAGCCGGAGAACATTCGGGTGGAACAGTCCAGCGGGATTCCTTCGCTTGATCAGTCGGCGATGAGGGCGTTACAGAGAATCGATACTTTCGGGCCGCTGCCGCCGGAATATGCGGGACGATATGTGGCAGTGGAGTTCTGGTTTGATTACAAGCGGTAGTCTGCCGTCGGCTAAAGCCGACTCAGCAGGGAAAAACAGATCTTAAACGCTGGCCTAAAGGCCAGCTCTTCCACCCAAGAAGTACAGCGCCAGCGCACTGCATTTCCAGGGAAAGGGACCATGAAGCGTTACGCAACAATCGCGGTGATGTTGTTACTCCTATTTAGCATCAAGGACCTCTCTGCACAGGACTGGATTCGCACCGGCACGGGCCTTGGGGTAGAGAAAATTCGCCTGGCCGCGCCTGACTTCAAGCTGGTCACCACCGACACGGGCACGCAGAACCTGGCGACGACCTTCAACACTACGCTGGGGAACGATCTGCAAGCAGCGGGGATCTTCGACATGGTCTCGCGGAGCTTCTATCCTTTGTCGATCCCCGGCGCGCCGCAGGGAGTGCATCTCGCCGACTGGAGCAGCCCGCCGCCGAACGCCAGTATGCTGGCCTTTGGCAACGTCGGTGTCCAGGGAGGATATCTCAGTGTCCAAGGCTGGCTGTACGACACCAAGAACCCGCAATCGCCGCAGGTTTTGGGCAAACAGTATCGCGAGGAGGCCAACGACGCCAACGCGCGACTGATCGCGCATCGTTTCGCCGACGAGATCATCTTTCGTCTTGGTGGCGGCGTCCAGGGCATAGCCGAGACCAAGCTCTATTTCGTCAGTGCCCGCGGCGGCTCGAAGGAAATCTGGCAGATGGATTACGACGGCGCCGGCCAGAAGCAACTGACACACCTGGGATCGATCGCGCTGTCGCCGCATGTTTCGCCAGACGGGTCGCGGGTGGCGTTCTCCGGCGTGACCAAGGATGGTTGGCAGATACTGATGTACTCGCTCGAACTCAGCCGGCTGGTCAGCTTCCCACATTTCGGAGGCGACAACTATTCGCCCGCGTGGTCGTCAGACGGACAGAATATTGCGTTTTCGTCTTCGCGCACGGGCAACACCGAGATCTATGCCGTCAATTCGTTGGGAGCCGGCGTGCGCCGTTTGACGGAGAGCAAAGGGCCTGACGTTTCGCCGACGTGGAACCCGAAGACGAACGCGCAGATTGCCTGGGTGAGCGGGCGAACTGGGCTACCGCAGATCTATACCATGGCGTCGGACGGAACCAACGTGGGCCGCATGACGGACCAGGGATATGCGGTGTCGCCGTCGTGGTCGTCAAACGGGCAGTTCCTGGCCTTCGCATGGGTTCGCCATTATGGCCCAGGCGCGCCGGGTGCGAGTGACATCTACATCATGGACGTCGCCAGCAAACAGTGGGCGCAGTTGACGCATGACGGCGGACGCAACGATTTTCCCTCGTGGTCGCCGGATGGGCGGCATATCGTGTTTCAGTCCAACCGCACGGGCAAGGTGCAGATTTGGACGATGCTGGCCGACGGCAGCCAACAGCGGCAACTGACGACGGCGGGGGAAAATTCGCAGCCCAACTGGAGCTTCAAGTAGGCGGGGATGTGTTTGGGTTCTAACGGACGTTCGTTATTTGTTCCACGTGGAACAATTGTCAAACGCCGATTAAGAGCTTTATTAACAATGATTTACATGGTTAACTGTGGGATACGATGGGCGGCGGAAGGAGCACACTTCGGCCCTGTCATGAACTGCTGCGAGTGCTCTCGCATTGAAACGGAGGAGAAGAGTTGAAGCGAACATTGAGTGGCTGGAGCAAAATCACGATTGCGTTGGCCGTAGTTCTGATGGTGAGTGCCTGCGGTAAGAAGGCGCCGCCAGCGCCTCCGCCGCCACCACCGCCTCCCGCTCCGGCGCCGACTGCTTCCTTGACCGCCAATCCCAACACCATCACCGCCGGGCAATCGACGACGTTGATCTGGAAGACTGACTACGCCACGGACGTCAGCATCGATTCGATGGGCAAGGTCGATCCCAGCGGCTCCCGCACGGTAACGCCAACGGAGTCGACGACCTATCGCCTGATCGCGAAGAACGATAGCGGCACGCAGGAAGCGACTGCCCGGGTCACGGTGACGCAACCTGCCGCGCCTCCGCCGCAGACTTCTTCCAACCAGACGGAAGCGCAGCTGTTTGCGCGGAGTATGAAGGACGTGTTCTTCGACTACGACAGCTATGACATCTCGCAGCAATACCAGCAGGTGCTGCAAGCCGACGCCCGCTTCCTGCAGCAGCATCGCAACATGAAGTTCCTCATCGAGGGACACTGCGACGAGCGTGGCTCGACCGAGTACAACCTGGCGTTGGGCGACAATCGCGCCAACTCCACCAAACAGGCGCTGATTGCGCTGGGGATTTCAGCGGACCGCATCCGCACCATCAGCTATGGCAAGGAGAAGCCATTCTGCACCGAGAGCACGGAAGCTTGCTGGGCGCAAAACCGGCGAGCGCATTTTGTTTATCAGCAGTAGAGCGGTGACACGATGGGCGGCGAAATTGATTGACGCCGCCCATGTCCTTCCCTCGCCGGTGGTGACATCCTCGGCGTACCATAGTCTCTTCGAGAGACGTGACCAAAATTTTCTTGGGGACATCCTTTATGCGAATTCGTAACGCCTCACTTTGGCTGGGAATCGCGACCATGCTGCTGGTGGCAGCGCTTCCCTCCCCTGCTGCGAACAAAGACATGGTGCAACTACAGACGCAGGTTCAATCGCTGCAAGACCAGATCGCGCGCCTGCAGCAGTCCATCGACATGAACATGGGCGTGATGAAGAACCTCATCGAGCAGAGCGCCGACAGCGTCAACAAGATGAACGCCACGGTCACCGATCTGCAAAACAAGATGCAAGGTCTGACGGCGGACAACAGCGGCAAGATCGATCAGCTCTCCACGCAGGTCCAGTCGTTGCATGACTCGGTGGATGAGTTGAAGTCACGGCTGGCAAAGATCAGCAAGCAGCTCGACGATATGCAACAAGGCGGACAGAACCTGCCGGCAGGTCAGCCAGGTATGACTCCTGTGCCAAATGGGGCTGCCAACGCGGCGCCGCCGGGAGGTGATGCCTCTGCTGCGCCCCCAGCGGATGTGCTCTACAACAACGCGCTGCGCGATTACAACTCCGGCAAGTACGATCTTTCGTCGCAGGAGTTCGGCGACTACATCCGGTATTACTCGAATACCGATCTGGCGGCCAACGCGCAGTTCTACATTGCCGACATCGAATATCGCCAGGGCAACTTCGAAGCGGCGGTAAAAGATTACGACAAGGTGCTGGAGCAATATCCGGGCGGGAGCAAGGCTGCCGCGGCGCAGCTTAAGAAGGGCTACGCGCTGCTGGAGTTGGGACAGCGCGACGCCGGCGTTCGTGAGTTGAACAGCCTGATCGCGCGCTATCCGCGCTCCATCGAAGCTTCCCAAGCCCGCGACCGGCTGCGCCGTCTAGGCGTGACCAGCGGCAGCACCACCCACAAGCCGGCTCCGGCAACGCACTAGCGATACCCACATGCGCATGGCGGATGCAGGATTGAGCCGTTAATTCAGCCTACAAAAAAGAATGATTGCAACGTTCCTTCCTGAGCACGTAAAATGGTGCTGCACGTAAAACGGTGCGCCTCATGAAAACCAACATCACTTTGAAGATCGACTCCGATTTGTTGCGCGAAGCTCGCGTTTTAGCTGCCGAGGAGGGCACCTCGATCAGCGGCTTGCTTGCCAGCCAGTTGCAGCAAGTAGTGCAGGAACGCACGCGTTACGATCAAGCCCGGCGGCGTGCGCTGGCCCGCCTGCGCCAGGGATTCAATTTGCAATGGACGCGCCCTCGGTCGCGGGATGAGCTCCATGAGCGATAGATTTTTCGTCAACACGAACATTCTCGTGTACGCGCACGATCGTTCCACCGGGGCAAAACACGATCGGGCACAGCTCTTGCTATAACAGCTCTGGGATTCAGGCCAAGGTGTATTGAGCACGCAGGTTCTGCAGGAGCTATGTGTCAACCTGCGGCGCAAAGTAAGGCATCCTTTGCCGGCAAACGAGATCCGGCAACTGATTCTCGACTACTCAACGTGGGAGATCGTCACCCATACCCCTGCGTCCATTATCCAGGCGCTGGACATCGAGATGCGTTACAAGACTTCTTTTTGGGATGCCCTGATTCTTCAGGCGGCTGAAAGTTCCGGAGCATCGATCCTTTATTCCGAGGACTTGGCCACCAACCAGCGCTATGGTGCAATTAAGGTTGTGAACCCGCTGATCGGCTAGCTGATATCTTCCGCGCTACGACAGTCCTCTGCTCGTCATCTCCTCCGCCGGAGATCCCGCCGTCATTCCCTGGGCCAGCACCAGCTCGCGGGTCTCGCTGCGGATCGTGGGCAGATGCATCCAGAACAAAATCGCTCCCGCCATGCAGGTCATTCCGCCCACTGCCACCGTCCAGGGTGCGCCCAGATGATGCGCCACCGTTCCCGCCGATAGCGCGCCAAACGGAGCCATTCCCATGAACATCATGGAATACACCGACATTATCCTGCCGCGCAACCGATCCGGGACCATGGACTGAACCAGAGTGTTGGATGAAGCCATCTGGCACATCATGAAGAAACCAACCGGCAACAGCAGCAACGTCGAGAGCCAGAAGATTCTGGAAAATGAGAACAGAATCAGGCTCAGGCCGAAGCCACACGCGCATATAGCAATTACCTTTCCCAGTCCTCGGACTCCTACGCGTGCCGCCAGGCTGGCTGCGCCCAGCAGCGCGCCGACGCCGGTGGCGCCCATCAGGATTCCCAGTCCTCTCGCTCCCCCGTGCAAAATTTGATCTGCGAAGATCGGCATCAGCACTGTGTATGGCATCCCCACGAAACTCACCAGGCCAAGCATCAGCAAGATGGCGCGAATCGGCCCGGTGTTGCGCGCATAGGCGAAGCCCTCCAGAACATTTTCCAGCGGCGAGCCTTGCGTCGCCAGTTTGGCACGATGTTCGATGCGCATCAGCAATAGCCCCGCGATCACGGCAAGGTAGCTCACCGAGTTCGCGAAAAAGCACCAGCCCTCGCCGATCGACGCGACCAGTATTCCCGCAATCGCCGGCCCGATGATGCGCGCTCCATTAAACATGGAAGAGTTCAGCGCGATCGCATTCATCAGGTCCTCGCGCCCCACCATGTCGATCAGGAACGCCTGCCGCGCGGGGATGTCGAACGCATTCACCACGCCCAGACCAGACGCCAGCAGCATGATGTGCCAGACGCGCACGCGATGAGTCAGCGTGAGCGCCGCGAGGATTCCCGCCAGTATCATCGACGCGATCTGCGTTGCGATGACCACGCGTTGGCGATTGTGCCGGTCGGCGACGATACCGCCAATCGGGGCCATGATAAACACCGGAATCTGGCTGGCGAAGCCGACGGCGCCCAGCAGGAACGCCGAGCCGGTCATGCGATAGACCAGCCACGACTGCGCGACGGTTTGCATCCAGGTACCGATCAGCGAGATGAGCTGGCCGGCAAAGAACAACTGGAAGTTGCGATGTCGCAGCGCCCGCACTGCCAGCGACAGCTTCGACTCGCGCGACGCCGGCCGCACGAACTTCTGTTTCTCCTCTTGGGGAACGGAGCCCAGGGCTTCTTGTTCAGATTGTTGGGATTCCTCGGCCATCGATCTTTTGATGCTCAATCGGTTCTTTGATGCTCAGATGAAAGTCCGGCTGCGCGGGTTTCGTGGCCCAAAGCCACGGCCACAATCCAGAATACTTCAACTGACGCTGACCATGTCGGGTACTAAGATCTGGGCTACATGCAATCCGATATCATCTGGTCCTGTGGACATCCTGACCGGAAGGGGCGCGGCTTTAGCCGGGCCATGTTGAACCCTTTTGTGTTTGTCATCACGAGCCGACTTTAGTCGGCGAGGGATCTGCTTTTCTCCGTACGTGTGCGCGAATGCTTCGTTTTGTATCAGGGCACGACTTCAGTCGTGCCGAACAGCCACAACAAGAGAGCCGGGCTTTAGCCCCTGCCCTGGTTGCAACAGGATCATTCGCCAGATATCTTCCTAACTTGGCCAATCCGAACACGCCATTACCCCCCAAAGTCCCCTTCTCGCGCCGCTTCTTTCGTCGCGTCAAAGGGATTGTTCTGCGTCCCAGCGCAATCTACCGTCTCTACTTGCGAGCGAAATTCGGAGCTGCCAGCCTCTCGCAACCTCCCGGCCCAAACATCGCGAACGGAACTCTGAAGAACAAAGCAGACTGGCAAGCGGCTCTGGCGAACGGAACGCGGCTGCACGTTCCGTTGCATCGCGGGAGCGAAAAGAACTGGGACCACCTCTCCGCGGTCACCACCATTCTCGCCAACACCGATCGCTCCGCCCGCATCCTCGATGCCGGAGCCGAAATCTACAGTAACCTTCTACCGGCATTGTTTCTGTATGGATATCGCGAACTCTACGGCATCAACCTGGATTTCACCGCTCCCACGCATCGTGGGCCAATCCGCTACCTGCCGGGCGACTTAACGCGCACTCCGTTTCCCGACGGTTTCTTCGACGCCATCACCTGCCTCAGCGTGATCGAACACGGCGTTCCGTTGCACGACTACTTCCGCGAGATGTATCGCCTGCTAAAGCCGCATGGACTGCTGATTACCTCGACCGACTACTACGCCGATCCCATCGACACCCAGGGCCATTTCGCTCACGGCATGCCGATCAAGATCTTCTCGAGATTGAAAATTGAGGCGGCACTCGATCTGGCACGGTCCGTGGGTTTCGAGACGACTGGACCTGTCGATCTGGAGTGCGACGAAAAACCCATTCGGTGGGAGCCGTTCGGTCTGGACTACACCTTTCTTCTTTTCACCCTGCGGAAGCCAGGTCCCGGGTAGTGCGGCGCTTCAGCGCCGCGTAAGGCGAAGTTCGTGTACTCAGTGGCTGAACTCCAGCACAGTCAAGCCTTCGAACTTTTGCGAGCGCGGCTCGCCAAAAATCGCGTGTAACTTTGATTCCATATCCGGCATGAAGTCTCGCACTGGGCTTCCGTCGCGCAGCACGATCCAGACGTGAGGAAAGGCGTTGTGATCGCGATCGACAGGCTGCTCGAACTCTCGATAATCTGTGCCGCTGTCATAGAAGCGCCCGAACACCCGCACAGGCGGAGCACTTGGCCGCTGGAGATCGTAGTAATAGTCGAATCCAGTACGAGCGTACTCAGGGTAGATAAGGACCGCGTCTCCGGGTTGGGCCGATGCCAGCACAGCTGCCGTCGCGCTGCGCCAGTCTTCGCGCGGCTTGCGGTAGCCCATGAAGATGTTCACGATGGAGCTCACGCACAGCGCCAGCACCAGCCACAGACCCAAATGCCGCTTCGGCAACGCGATCATGCCGCGCCCTGCCAGCATGATTGTCGCTGGAAGGCAGAAGATCATGTACCGCTGCACGAACAGTGGAGTGCGGATTGAAACCAGCGCCAGAATCGCGACTGGCAAGATTGCCCACACGATCAGCAAGACCCCGCGCCACAAAATCTCAGGCTCCAGCTTGCGGATGCGGTCGCGCCAGATTGCGCCCACCGCGGCCATCCATAAAATGGCGGAGAATACAATTTTTTCTCCGCTGCCTCCCAGGAACAGCGCGAGATGAAGCACTTGCTTTGGGGTTGCTCTGGGCCATTCCTGAAGAGACGGCCCGTGGGGTGTCCCGCGCAGCGCGAAGAACGAAAGACCAGGCGCGCTCAATGCCAGAATCAGCAGCCCATGAAAGATCGCGCGTCGCCATATCCTTGGTTCTCTCAAGACGAGAAGCGACGCCGCTTGTGCCAACAGCACCAGGCATGAAAGAAAGTGGCTATAGAACGCAATCGCGCTGAACACAACCCAAAGAAGCCAGTTGCGCTCGTGGTCCTCTTCCACCGCGCGCACGAAGAACCACGTGGAGGCTAGCACCAGCAGGATGGTCATGGTGTAGCCACGGGCCTCCTGCGAGTAGTACACATCCGTGGGACTCAGGGCGAACAGCACGGCCGCAGCCAATGCCGCTTTCTCGCCCATCAGTCTTCGCGCCAGAGTATAAAGCAATGGGATAGACGCAATGGCAAACAAAACCGCTGGCAGGCGTATCCACGCCTCTGTGTGCCCAAACCGCAGCCAGGCGCGCATCCAGAGGAAATATGCGCCCTGGAAAGCAGCCTCGCCATACAGCCAGTTTTGCTTGAACTGCGGCCACGGCAGGCGCGCAATGGCGACCGTAAGCGGCTCATCCAGCCATAAGCTCTTGGCACCGAGATGCAGTAAACGCAACGCCGCGCCCGCGATCATGAGGAGCAGCAGCAGCAGCAGCAGCAGCTTGTGATCGCGAGGCAATACTCCAGATGCGGAGACAACGGATTGCTTCGATGCAAACGGAGCGGCTGACCGCTCGCTGGCCGGCGGCATAAACACTGAGTTTAACAGCAGCCGAAAAGGCGACTGCCCGTGCCCCAACTCAACTGATATCCTCGTAGCGCGCATGCCCACATTCGCTGCGGTCGACATTGGTTCCAACTCGGTCAGGCTCAAGATCGTGAAGGCGGTGCGCGGTCGCCTCGAGGAACTTCACGAGGAACGCGAGGTGACGCGCCTCGGCGAGAGCGTCTTCTCCAATGGAGCGCTCGACCCGCAGGCCATGGCGCACACCCTCCGCGTGCTGCGGCGCTTTCATCGCGCGGCGCAAACCTACGGCGCAGACCGCGTACGCGTGGTTGCCACCAGCGCTCTTCGCGACGCCCGCAATAGCCGCGCCTTTCGCGATTGGGTACTCACCGCTACGGGATGGAAGGTCGATGTCATCTCCGGTCTGGAAGAAGGCCGCCTCATCCACCTCGGCGTGCTTTCCGGCGCCCGCGTGTCCAGAAAGCGCGCGTTGCTCATCGACCTCGGCGGCGGCAGCTGCGAACTGACGCTCTCCATCTCTGGCCACATCGAGGACATGGTGAGCCTGCCGATCGGCGCGGTGCGTCTCACCCAGACCTTCCTGCACCACGATCCCCCATGGCGAATCGAGCTGGAGCAGATGCGTGGCGTGATTCAGCGAGAGGTGACTCGCATCCAAAAGCGCATCATCGGCGCCAAGCTCCAGATGGTTCTGGCCACCTCGGGCACGCCCGCTGCGCTCTCCGGACTCTACACCGCCAAGGTGCGCGGCTACGATGAGAGCAAGCCGCACACCGTGCCGCAGGCTGCCGTAGCTTCCCTGCTGAAGGAACTTAGCCGGCGCAATCTCTCGCAGCGGCGCGCCCTGCCCGGCATCGGCCCACGCCGCGCCGAGATCATCGTTGCCGGCACCATGGTTTTTGCCGAGCTTATGCAGCTTTGCCAGTTGCGCAGCTTCCGCTACCTGCCCCTGGGTTTGCGCGACGGTCTGTTGGCGCAAATGATGGCCGACTACAACGCCAGCGCTGCCATGCGCGAACGCGTGGAGTCGGAACGGCACGACGCGCTGCTGGCCGTAGCGAAACACTATGGCGCCGACCTGCAATTTGCTCAGCGCATTCGCGACTTGGCATTGCAACTCTTCCAGCGTCTGAAAAGGGTGCACCAATTGCCCGCCGAATATGAGGATTGGCTGGAGGCGGCGGCCATGCTGCATGAGGTGGGCGCATACATCAATCGCTCGGGACGCCGCCGCCATACCTACTACGTCATCTCCAACTCGGAGCTGTTTGGCTACACGCCGCTGCAGCGCCGTATCATCGCTGCTGTCGCCCGTTACGTGGGCAAATCTCTGCCCACTCCCAACGACCGCGTGATGAGCATCTTGCCCGGCGTCCACCAGATTCATGTCGCCAAGGCCGTATCGTTATTGCGCCTGGCAAGAGCGCTTGATCAGGGCCGCCGCGCGGCTGTCAGCGAGCTGAAGGTCCGCCTCCATCAGGACGGTCAAGTGCGTTTGCTGCTGACCGCACGCCCGCCGGAAGGTATCGAACTCGAGTTGTGGGCAGTGGAACAGGAAAAGGATTACTTCGAAACCGTCTTCGGCCGCGAGTTGCTGGCTGAGGCCTGCTGAATCGAGCGCACAATCTTCGGCGGCATGCACCACTTGAGCACGGCCGGCCGGCGTCCTACCTTCTCTACTTTCGCAATGGTGCCTTTCTTCATTTCGATCGCATGGGGCGCGGCCTCACCCGCCAGGAGTTTGTTTAGGAACTCTGTCATGCTTGGATTGTGGCCCACCACCAGAATCGCTTCCTTACGGCTGTGGCGGCGAAGCAATTCCTGAAACTGCTCGTAGGTGGCTTCAGACCGCAGCGCGGCATCGGTAACAACCTTGTCCTCATACCCGATCTCGTTGGCCACAACCGTCGCAGTTTGCGTGGCCCGCCGCAACGGACTGGAGATGATGGCATCGACGGTCACATCCAGTGCCGCCAGGGCACGTCCCACATCGTGGGACTGCTCGATGCCCAGTTTGTCCAGCGGCCGTTTTTCATCCTTGGTGGGATTTAGTTTTGCTTCGCCGGCATTGACGTGGCGCAGGAAGTAAATATCCATGATGACTATTTTGCCCTAACTGGCCGTCCGACGGCACGCCGGCGAGGCGCCGGCAATTCCGGAATCGAATCGAGTGTGACTTTGCCTTCCGAGAGCGCAATCAGAAATTCCTGCGCGTTAAACTGCACAGCGCGTTTCGATGAACGGGAGCGCACGGCATCAGCGCACACATAGCTGCCATCAGGCTGCAAAATGCGGGCTTGCATGTTATCGGCCAGATAAGCCTCCAGAATCTCCCCGCGAATCCGCTGCTTCAACATTGCGTCCTTAATGGGAAACAGCACCTCCACGCGCTCGTATAAGTTGCGCGGCATCCAATCGGCGCTGCCAAGATAGACTTCGTCCTCGCCGCCATTGGCGAAATAAAAGATCCGGCTATGTTCCAGAAAGTGTCCGACGATGCTTCGCACTTTAATGTGATCGCTCACTCCGCGCACACCGGGCCGCAGACCACAGATGCCCCGCACGATCAGGTCAATCCGTACTCCCGCTTGCGAAGCGCGGTAGAGTTCGCGAACAATGTTGCGGTCGAGCAGCGAATTCATTTTGGCGATGATGCGCGCCGGCCGGCCATGCCGCGCGTGATCGGCTTCGCGGGCAATCAGGTTTATCGTACGTTCGGCCAGATTGATAGGCGCGACCAGCAGTGGATCGTAACTTGGCCGCTCGGCGTAAGCAGTCAGGAAATTGAAAATTCCGTGTACCGCCGAGGTGATCTCAGGATCGGCGGTAAACAGGCTCAAATCGGTGTAATACATCGCCGTAATCGAGTTGTAGTTGCCGGTCCCCAGGTGAGCGTACAGCCGCATCTCGCCGTCAGGATCTTTGCGCACCATCATCGCCAGCTTGCAGTGCGTCTTCAGACCGACCAGGCCGTGAAACACCTGCACGCCTGCATCTTCCAGGGATCGTGCCCAACGGATATTGCTGGCCTCATCGAAGCGCGCCTTCACTTCCACTACTACAGTGACTTCTTTTCTGGCGGCAGCGTCGATCAGAGCTCTGACAATGGGGGAGTCCTCGCTTGTACGATATAGCGTCTGTTTGATCGACAGTACATTGGAGTCCTCGGCGGCGGCCCGGATGAAGCCGACCACCGAGTCATAGGAATCGTAAGGATGATGGAGCAGGATATCGCGATGCCGGATCTCTTCGAAAATATCCTGTGACTTGCGATTCAGCTGCAGTTCGCGCGCCACGAATGGCCGGAACTTCAAATCGGGCCGCTGCGTCTCGTCGTAAATATGAAACAGCCGCGACAGGTTTACCGGACCGTCGGTACGATAGACCTGCCAGTCTTCCATCTCGAAGTAGCCGCGCAGGCGCTCGATCATCTCCGGCTTGGCATCCGCCTCAATCTCCAGGCGCACGGCATCGCCCTTGCGCCGGTTGTGCAACTCGGTACGGACCGACTCCAGCAAATTGCGCGATTCCTCTTCCTGCAAGTAGAGGTTGCTGTTGCGCGTGACTCGAAACGCCGCCTCGGAGATGATCTCGTACCCGCGATACATATCGACCGTATGCGACGCGACCAGGTCGGCCAGAAAGATGTAATCTTCGCTGCCGTTGCGGCGCGGCAGCTTGATCAGCCGCGGCAGCACGCGTGGAACCGTAACTACTCCCATGTAGGTTGTCGATGCCCGGCGCCGGCGCCGCAACAGCAGAGCCTGGCAGAGCGCCTTGTTGATCACGCGCGGAAACGGATGAGACGGATCGACGGTCACGGGAGTGAGCAGAGGATCCAATTCCCGGTCGCAATAGTCGGCGACAAACGATCGCTGCTCCGGCGTGAGCTCTTTCATGCCGACCACGCGAATTCCCTCTCGCGCCAGCTCCGGACGCAACTCGTGGTTCCAGCAGCGATACTGGTCGCTCATGAATTCGTGCGTGAGTTGGGCGACGAGTTGGGCTTCCTGTTGCGGCGTGCGGCCATCGGGACCGGGTTCGGTCTGCCCGTCTTCAATGCGTTGGATGAGGCCACCAACACGGATTTCGAAGAACTCGTCGAGATTGCGGGCCGTGATGGCGAGGAATTTCACGCGCTCCAGCAGCGGATTGCGCGGGTTCTCCGCCTCCTCAAGCACACGGCGATTGAACGCCAGCCAGGAGGCTTCGCGGTTCAAAACCAGGGAAGAATCATCCAGGGAGCGTCTGACCATACGAGAGGACTGACCCCACTAAGCGCAAGTCCGACTATGTTACACGAAGGTTACAAATCTGGTGAGGCAAACTGGCGGAATTATTGCCTTTGACAAACCCTAGAGCCGCTTGAAGGTTAGCATCGTCACGACCAATACGAGTGCGATCCAGCATGCGCCCGCTGCCCTGACTTGCGATGCTTTAGGCTCGACTCGCCCGGAATGAAACCAGGCATAGAAGCGTACGACGCTGTTTGGAAACAACACCCACCACAACCCGAATCCGACAGTGAGACCAAAACCGACGTAATCGCCTAGCGTCATAAGCCTAGTAAACCTTGGCTGCCAACGCGTGCTCGGCGACATGGGCGACGCGCAACACCGTCGCTTCGTCAAAATGCTTTCCCAGGATCTGCATCCCGATCGGCAATCCCTCTTTGCTCTTGCCGCATGGAATCGAGATTCCTGGGATGCCCGCCAGATCGGCGGTCACGGTGAAAATGTCGGCCAGGTACATGGCCAGCGGATCATCCGTCTTCTCGCCTAGCCTGAATGCCGGTGTGGGCGTCGTCGGCGTAATGATGACGTCGACCTTGGCGAATGCTTCATCAAAATCGCGAGCCAGCAGGCTGCGCACGCGTTGCGCCTTCAGATAGTAGGCATCGTAATATCCCGCGCTCAGCACATACGTTCCCAGCATGATGCGGCGCTTCACTTCTGCGCCGAAGCCGGCATCGCGCGTGCGGCGATACATCTCGCTCAGAGTTTTCCCGTCGCCGGCGCGCAAGCCATAGCGCACGCCGTCGTAGCGCGCCAGATTCGACGAGGCCTCGGCCGTCGCGATCACGTAGTACGTCGGTATGGCATACGGTGTATGCGGTAGAGAGATTGGAACAATCTCGGCACCGGCATTCATCAGCTCCTGGATGCCGAACTGCACGGCAGTGCTCACTTCCAGATCAATGCCTTCTTCGAAATACTCAAGCGGAACGCCAACCTTTAGCCCGGTCACCGGCAGGCCGATCTGCTCGCGATAGTTGGGAACAGGAACGTCAGCGGTGGTGGAGTCGAGCGGATCGCGGCCGGCAATGGCCTGCAACATCAGCGCGGCATCTTTCACGCTCTTGCCGAACGGCCCAGGGTGGTCCAGCGACGATGCGAACGCGATCAGGCCATAGCGCGAGACGCGGCCGTAGGTCGGCATCAGGCCGACAACCCCGCAGAACGCCGCTGGCTGACGTATGGAGCCGCCGGTATCGGAGCCCAGCGACGCTACGGCAGTTCCCGCCGCAATCGTGGCCGCGGAACCGCCAGACGAGCCTCCAGGCACGCGCGAGCGATCGCGCGGGTTGTGTACTGGATGAAAGGCTGAGTTTTCGTTGGACGAGCCCATGGCGAACTCGTCGCAATTGGTCTTGCCCAGGATGATCGCGCCGGCGTCCTCAAGCCGCGACACCACGGTCGCATCATAGGGGGCAATGAAGTCTGCAAGGACCTTCGATCCCGCGGTTGTGCGCACGTCTTTGGTGGTGAACACGTCCTTGATCGCGATCGGCACGCCCGCGAGCGGCGGAAGGTCTTCACCCTTATCGGCAAGGGCGTCGATGCGCGCAGCCTGGCGATACGCCCGATCCTTGCTCAGCGTGAGATATGCGCCGATCGCACCATCCTCGGCTTCGATCTTCTTGTAGAAAGCGTCGACCAGCGCGGTGGCCGTCGTTTCTTTCTCCAGCACCGCGGTGCGCGCGGAATCAACGGTCAGCAAGTCGAGGTTCATAGCTAGCGCTCAATCACTTTAGGCACTTTGAAGAATGTTCCGTCGGAAACAGGCGCGTTGCGCAGCGCCTCTTCGCGGGGAAGCGACGGACGCGGCTCATCGCTGCGCATGGCAAACGCGAAACCGCCGGCCTCGTCTTTGGGCTCGCCGTAACAGTTGGCCACCTGCGCCATCGGCTCCACGTTGCTGGTGTCCAAGTGGTTCAATCGGTCGATATAACCGAAAATCGAGTTCAGGTCCGTCAACATGCGAACGCGCTCCTCGTCCGTCAGTTCAAGGTGCGCCAGATCCGCCACATAGGAAACATCTTTTTCGGAAACCATAAATATATTTATGGGATCAGCGTTCGGCGCTATTCACCGTGACGAAGTCGATCCTATTCACTGGCTCAGGTGTTATTTGGTTAAGCGCGGCCAGGTATTGCGAACTAAAGCTCTGCAGTTGACGACGCCAAGCCTCGTCAGGAACGGAAACCGTAAGCACGCCCGCGGCAAAATTGATCGCATTCGTCCGCTCCGCTGTTTTAGCGCCGCAGGCGAGAGGCCACGCCAGCACTGGCGCGCTGTCGCCCTCGCGGCGCACGGTCTCGCGAAAAATCTTTTTTAGGGTTGTGCTGGCGTGCTGCATGGGATCGAAGATTCATTGTAGATCAACGTCGGCGCTCTGTGTCTCTGTGCCTCAGTGGTGCAATCACTCACTGGGCGAGCGGAAACTCGCGACGCACAAACTCCAGCGCCTCTTCTCTGCTGCGCAGCGATCCTTCCAGTTGTGCGTCCTCGATCACCGACAAAATCTCACGAAACCGCGGGCCGGGTTTATAGCCAAGGTGAATCAGATCTCGTCCGGTCAGCAGCAACGCCGGTCTGATCTCTTCCTCCGAACTCTCTTGCAGACGCTGGCGTACGAACTCGTACATCGCCAAATTTCCGTTGCTGCTGAGGCAATCGATGCGATGCAGTTCCAAATGCTCCGCAAATTTAGGCAGGCGCATGAATCGCTTTAGCGTCGATGCCTTCATCCGCTCGGCATCGGCAAAACGCATGTGATTGGCCACCAGCGCCGCAATCTGCTTGGTGTCGTCGTTTGAGAAGTGCAGACGGTGACAGATTTCTTGCGCCATCCGTATGCCGACCTCAACGTGTCCGTCGAAGCGGATGCGGTCGGGCGCAACCCGAAATGTCGGCGGCTTGCCCACATCGTGCAACAGCGTTCCCCAGGCCAGCGTAGGCGAGGATTTTGGTGGCAGCTTCTCCAGCAGAAGCAGCGTGTGAATCCACACATCGCCCTCAGGATGAAACTGCGGCGGCTGCTCCACGCCATGCATGCGATCGATTTCTGGCAGCACCTCGCGCAGCAGGCCGCTGGCGTCGAGCAGCTCGAACGCCCGGCGGGCGTGGCCTTCGGTGAGCACCTTGGTCAGCTCGTCACGCACCCGCTCCCGGCTGACTTGGTGAATCAGTGGGGCAAGCCGCTGAATAGCGGCAAACGTGCTTGGCTCGATCACATACTGAAATCGCGCCGCGAAACGCACTGCACGCAGCATCCGCAGCTTATCCTCCTGAAAGCGGCATTCCGCGTCGCCGATGGCGCGAACCACACCGGCCTGCAAGTCGTCTCTGCCGCCGACGAAATCCAGCACGCGATTGCCGTCAAGCGGATCCATCAGCAGTCCGTTAATCGTGAAGTCGCGGCGCTGCACGTCCTCCCTGGGATCTGTCGAATACCGCACCTGGTCCGGATGACGCCCGTCGGAGTAAGCGCCATCATTGCGGAAAGTCGCAACTTCGACGTAGTTCGGGTGCTCGGACGGAGTTGCCGGAATAGGAACGTCTTCTGGCGCTGGCACCAGCACCACGCCGAACTGCGCCCCGACCGCGTACGTCTCTGGAAAGATACGCATCACCTCGGGCGGCGTAGCATCGGTTGCGACATCGTAGTCCGTGGGCACCAAGCGCAGTAGCGTGTCACGCACGCAGCCTCCGGCCAAGTAGGCCTGGAATCCGCGCTGCCGCAGCTCGCGGACGATATTGGTGGCGTGCTCCTTCATCGGAAGTTTGATGATAACGCGAACACTCAACAGATGAGCCCTCCACGGCAATCCGCGGGTGGAGGACGCCTTCAGGCGTTCATATTAAGTCCACCGTAATAGATTGCGCTTTAGCGCCCTGAGGTAACTCTTTGGTTTTACCTCAGCGGCTAAAAGCAGACTCAATGCTGCAGGTCGGCCTGCACCGCTGAAGCAGTGCTCCACCCCACGCCTCGTACAATGATGATGTGGCTGATGTTTTCATTCTCGGCATCGAGAGCTCGTGCGACGAGACCGCTGCTGCCGTGGTCCGCTCCGGCGAAGAAGTTGTCTCGAATGTTGTCTATTCACAGATCGCCACTCATCAGCCTTATGGCGGAGTAGTGCCGGAACTGGCGTCGCGTGAACATCTTCGCGCCATCGTTCCGGTCGTCCGCAAAGCGCTGGAAGATGCTAACCAGACCTACGAGAGCATCGACGCACTTGCTGTGACGAAAGGGCCGGGACTTGCCGGCGCACTGCTGGTTGGCCTGAGTTACGCTAAGGCGCTGGCGTATGCCCTGGAGAAACCGCTCATTGGCGTGAACCACCTGGAGGGACACATTCACACCGTACTTCTGGAAGAACGGCAGAAGGGTAATCGCGAGCTGCAGTTTCCCGTGCTGGCCCTGGTGGTGAGCGGCGGCCATACCCATCTCTTTCTTGCCGAACGGCAAGCCGACGCGTGGACATACCACGATGTGGGACACACCCGAGATGATGCCGCCGGCGAGGCTTTCGACAAGGTCGCCAAGCTGCTCGAGTTGGGATATCCCGGCGGACCGCTCATCGACTTTCTCTCCAGACATGGCGATCCACGGGCAGTGAAATTTCCTTTCGCCCAGATCAAGCATCCCGACCGAAATCCCCAGAACCGTTACACCGGGGATGAGCAACGCACAGATTTCTCTTACAGCGGGATCAAGACGGCGGTGCTGCGTTACGTGGAAACGCACGACCTGCGCGCCAGCATCGCACAACGGCGTCTTGCCCTGGCTCAACTGTCAAACCCTTCGCCGCAGGACGTGCTTGCGGCATGCGATTCGCCGACGCTCGATCTGGTTGCCTCCTTTCAGCGGGCAATGGTGAATGACCTGGTGAGGAAGACCTTGGCGGCTGCGCGGGAGCACAACGTCGCGACGGTCCTCGTCACCGGAGGCGTTGCCGCCAACTCGGAATTGCGCACCGCCTTCCAGAGCGCGGCCGCCGAGGAGGGTCTGCCTGTCCACTTCCCTTCCCGCCAGCTCTCAACTGACAATGCCGCCATGATCGCCGCCGCCGCCTATCCACGATTCCTCGCCGGGGAGTTCGCCGATTCCGAATTGTCGGCAGATGCGGGGCTGAAGTTGCGCTGACCGCGAGGCAAACACACGGGGGCGACGCTCTGCCGCAGTCGGTCTCTTCGACCTAAGCCGTTATTCTTCTTCTGTGGGGATTTTGGATTCGATGTCCATGTCACGGAACTCGCTGGATTCGAAGATCTCGCGGCACTCAACGCACTCGACGTACTCCGCATCTTCGTCTCGCGAGACGACCTGGACTCGGGAATGCCGACAC
>Ga0181523_10000270_pt1 | contig 58220 bp, 52 predicted proteins | sample PEATcosm2014_Bin_43_FD_119752 | JGI IMG/M metagenome (GOLD analysis project Ga0181523, IMG submission 119752) | Peatland microbial communities from MTU Mesocosm Facility, Houghton, MI, USA - PEATcosm2014_Bin05_30_metaG | ecosystem: Environmental > Terrestrial > Soil > Wetlands > Peat | place... | reverse complement strand
ACCCGCATCAAGGTGTTGCTCTCCCACCGGAGGATGCGATATCCGGAAAGAGTCAGATGTAAGGACATAGGGGACATGGTGGCGCTTCCAACGCCCCATGTCCCCAATCTTTAGCCAAGAGCCTGCCTCCCGCGATATGACGGACACGCGTCGAGCGTGTTTTGTTGAGTTAGCAAGATCTTCAAGTTAGGGTTGAATCGAGCGATGGCAAACTGGCCTAGAGTCAATCTCTCGGGACCGGCTGGAACGGCGGGGTTCGTCGGCGGCACCTTGCGGGCCGCCGTGAACAGTTACGGACTGACCGAACTCTTCGTCTCGGACCACGCCGGGAATATTTGGCACGCGGCCCAGTTTCGCAGATTGGTTCCAGGTCCCGCGGGGCCGTCCGGACTCCACGGCGGCTATATCACCCTGTGGGGCGCTTGGACCAATCTCGGCCCACCCGTGCCCTATTCAAGTACGTCGGTCGGCGGGAATATTCTTCGAACCGCTTTTACCGTGGCGACGAATGCCGACGGTCGGCTAGAAGTCATCGCTGTCGGCGCCGATGGGAATCCCTATCACCTCTACGAGCTTCCCGTGTCCCCCGGCGTGCTCAATCCCTCCGACACCCTGCAGTGGAGCGCGTGGTCGGCCATGACCCCGGCGCCAATTCCTTTGGGCCCGAGCCTATTCTTCGGAAGCTTTTTGCCGGCCGCCGCAACTTTGGACGGATGGATCGTCGTCTGTTATTTCGCCTTTGGAGGCCAGAGCCTGTTCTACGACTACCAGGTGTCCGACCCTGGCCAGGTCGGAGGGGTCGGCTGGGCGAGCGTTGCGAATAAGGGACTGTTCTCGATTCCGCTTCCGGCGCCGCTCAATCAAAACTTCCTCTCGGTATCCCTCGTCCCGGCGGCTGGCGGTTTGTCGCTGCTGGCGCTCTCCGAGCTCTGGGGCATTGGCGTCACCGGCTATTATGTGGCCAGCCTGGCGGCGCCGTCGGGAGCATGGGGCCCGTGGCAGGCGGTCCCTCCGGCGTTGATCGTAAGTTCGTATCCGCGGGCTTTTCCGAACACCGCCATTCCGATCTGCGTTTCCGGTTCCACAGGCTATCTCCCGGGGGGAGCCGCGGCGCTCTTCTTCTCCGACAATCTTCGGGCGCTCACCGTCCTGCGCCAGGTGTTGAGCCAGACAAAGGCCGGGGCGCCCCTTAACCAAGTGACGTGGAATCAGGCCTACGATTCGCAGCTGCCTCCCGGCAGCCTTCGGGCACAGGCATTTGGCGTGTCCGTGACCGAGGATCGATTGGCGGATGCGAGCGATCCCTCAAACGTGCACCAGGCGGCGTTCTTTGGCAGCCCTGACGGCCTGAGTCTCCTGACGCTCGCCTTCCAAACACCGGCGACGGCGCCCACGCCCGGACCTGGTTCGTCAATGTTTTGGCCAGGCAACTACAGCGCGTCGGCCTCGCCCGCGACTCTCGACGACGGTTCGGGAGGAGCGTTCACGACCCTAGACCAGGTGGTCGCGATCACCCCTCAGAACGGTCCAATCCAAGTGTTCGCGGTAACGGACGGCACGGCGAACGTCTACGGTTGGACGGAGCCGCCATAGCCCGACGCGAGCAAATCCCTGTCCGATTCCAGCCAGCAATCATGCCGCTTGGCTCCGGCTGCTTCCATTATCTGCAACCTCGACAGGAATTTGATTCCCGTCGAAGTGACGGATTCAATCGGCCCAAGACGGATTGTGAAAAGGGGCGTGCAGCGGATTCGATTCTCGGCGACCGCAAGATCTTCCCACCGATGAAAGCGATGTTTAACGGCATCTTGTTTGCCTTCCTTGCGCAGTGCACATTTGGCCAAGGGCCTGGCGGCGTCTATGTGCGGGCTTCTGCGGATGGGACGAGTTGGTTGATTGGAAATACTCTGGTCGAACGCGGTGTAAGATTTGATCCGGGCAGGGGGCTGTGCACCACTTCCTGGCGCCACAAGGTGACGGGCACGGATTTCATGGCGCGTGCGGGCGCCCAGAAAAGCTGGGGGAAGGAATTCTCCTTTCGGGCCGATCAAACGAGTCTGGCCGGCTTTATGACCGGGAGTGAGTGGGAGATACTGCAGGGGGAAAAGGCAACGGCCGGCGATGCGTTCGCATTTCAGGAAGCAAGGGTGAGCGACATCGCCCCCAACGGAAGGCTGCTCGCCATCCGTCTGCGCTCGGGCTCCAGGCCGCTCGAGGTCACCGTTTTCTACGCGGTGTATGCGGGTCATCCGGTGGTGCAGAAATGGCTGGCGATTCGCAATCAGGGCGACGCGCCCGTCACCCTGACCCATCTGGCCTTCGAGGCGGTGAACCTGGCTCCGGCGGCTCCGAGCGACGTCCAGGTCTCGGCCTTCTACGGCGTTGAGCCGCGGGAGCTTTTCTATACGGGCCGCGTGGATGACCCCGCGATCTCGGTGAAATGCTCGGAATCGCACGAAGGGTTCCTCGTGATGAACGGGGCGCCGGGATACCTGAAGCGCACCGAGGTGGGCCCCAATTGGGGCGACGGCGTGCAGGTGATGTACGATACGGACCAGTTTCCGTTTGAGCGCCGGCTCGAGCCGGGGGAGACATTCGAGACGGCGCGGAGCTCGATCGCGTTCTTTGTGGAGGGCCAGCGCTTTTCCGATCCGCGCTGGGTGGCGCCCTCATACACCTCCGAGGTGCTCATGAAGAAGGGCTCAGACTATCAGCCACTCTGGATCTACAACACCTGGGAACCGTTCGAACGCGGAATCACCAAAGCCATCACGATGGATTTGATCGATGCGGCCGGCCGCATGCGAATGGACGTGTTCACGATCGACGATGGCTGGCAGGCCGACTACGGCGACAATTCGATCAACACAAAGCTCTTTGGAAACGGCCTGGATGAGATACGGGCCGCCGTGGAAAAGCACGGGATGCGCCTCGGGCTGTGGTTTCCGCTCGCTGCTGTCAGCCCGAACACCGAGGTCTACAAGCAGCACCCCGAATGGCTCTGCAGGGACCGCGACGGCCGGCCCAAGTTCACCGGCACGATGGCGGGGTCGCAGGCGGTGATGTGCATGGCCTCGCCCTACAAGCAAGTCGCGGCGAAGCGCCTCAACGAGCTCATCGCGCGCTACAACTTGAAGTACGTGAAGCTGGACCTGACCACCGTGTTCAACGCCTATGGCGAGTCACCGGGCTGTTATGCCGAGGGCCACGACCACAGGACGTGGGCGGAGTCGCTCGACGGCATCTATGAGGGCATCAAGTACGTGACCGACGCCGCCTACCGTGAACATCCCGACGTGGTTCTTGACCTGACGTTCGAGCTTTGGGGTCAGAAGCACGTGATAGACTATGGGTTGCTCGCGGCTGGCGACCTGGACTGGCTGAGCAATGTCAACGACGCCTTGCCCGACGACGCCGGCCCAAGAGCCGCGCGAACGCTGCTTTACCTGCGCTCACTGGCGATTCCCACCGAGACGATGCTGATCGGCAACCTCCAGGCCGACAAGGCGCCCATTGAGGAACGGCTGGCCACGGCCATGGGCGCCGGGCCGCTCTTCTTGGGCGACCTTCGGAAGATCACGCTGGACGAACAGGATTGGTATGGAGAGCGGATAGGCTGGTTCAAGGCCCTGCGGCGCGCCGTGCCTCTCAACGAGGGGTTCTTCCCGCTGGGTTCATGGATGCGGGCCGGTGCGGCAACCTGGGACGGCTATGCGCGATTGAGCCGCCAAGGCGAGGGCCTGATCGTCCTCTTCAAGAACGATTCTGGCGCAAAGAGCGCGGGGGTGAAGCTCCCCGTGTTCCCCGATGGGGATTTCACGGTGCGCTCGGAGATGAGCGGCCAGGCGTTGGGGAAATACTCCGGCTCGCAGTTTCGAGCGGGAATCGAGTTTCCGTTCCCGGAGAAATACCGGGTAGAGATACTGGAGATCCGGAAGTGACCCTGGGCGTTCGGACTCCCGCGTTTGCCGCCGGTGTTCACGCTCAGTCGCGCGGCATCTTGGACGCCGAATTGCCGGGGGTTCAGACCTACCACCCAAATTGCGAGCGAACCGCCCTGGGCTACATCGTGACGGGCGGCGCCAGCAATTCTCCTCCAGGGTCTGCGACGCCCGTCGTCGTCATCGTAGTTGGCGGCACCGTCTCCCAGTCGTCTTACGCGGCTTCCGGAAGCGGGGGCGGTTCCTCCGGGTCCTTCTTCGATCCTAACCAGAATCTTGGCGGGCCAGAAACCGCGGGACCGGGCTCGAATCCGGACGTCGACTGAGTGGGGCGGCATCTTCGCATCGGCCTGCGATTCGAAAGGTGATGGAGCCGGGTTCATTCAACGGAGTGAAGTCATTTCGCGGCGTCGGGCCACTTTGAGAGTCGGTCCGGCACATCCGCCGCCCGCCGACCTCCGTCCAGACGGCCTCGGCCGGCAGCCTTGGGCTTAGGACAGGGCGCAAAGTCGAGCGTCGACGGCGCCGGCTCCCTTGCTCCGGGGGTCAGGCCGGCTGCGGGGCGGCAATCCGACGGGCCTTCAGATCGGACTCGATGGCGCTCATCCTTTTTTCGGGCAGACCGTAAAGGAGGATGATGGCCGAGGCGATGAGGCCCAAGACACAGGGCAGCGTGCTCTGCATCTCGAGAATCCCGTTGATCGTATGGGGTCCGAGCTTTGTGTCGGCCACATAGCCGAACCGGGTGAGCAGGACTCCGGGGAACCATCCGCCGAAGGCCCAGCCGAATTTCTGGGCCATGATGCCTGCCGCAAAGATCAGGGCGGTCGCCCGGCGGCTGTTCTTCCACTCGTGGTAATCCGCGCAGTCCGCGTACATCGCCCAGAGCACGACGCAGAACGGGCCCTGAAAGATGCTGACGAGGACCTGCAGGCCGAAAATCAGGCCGACCTGCTCGGGCCTAAGGACGTAGTAACCCAGCGAGAGCACGCTCGAGCCGGCCAGCATGACGACATACAGCGCCTTCTTCCCGATCAGCCGCACGAAGAAGGGCACCATCAGGACGCCGACGATGGTGGTGATGTTGCCGAGGACCAGGAAGTCCGAGACCAGGGTCCCGTAGCCGAAGTGGCGGGTTCCGACAAACGGCAGCGTCACGTCCCGGTCGCCCACGTAGTACTTGAAGTAGTAGACGATCGTCTGGCTTCGGACGGCGAGGCACATGATGGTGGCCAGCGTGCCGAGGCAGACGACGATCCACGGGATGTTGCACAGCAGGTGGACGAAATCGCGGCCGATGTTGTTCTTCTGCGATTGCGGCGGGTAGACCCGTTCCTTGATCCCGGCGAAGCAGACCAGGAGGAGGACGAAGGCGACCACCGCGTAGCAGACAAGGGCCATCTGGTAGCCGTGGCCGAGGTTCCTGCCGTGCCCGCCGAAGAAGTCCGCCAGCTTCGGGGTGAGGGACTGGACGACAAGGCCGGCGCTAAAGGCGAAGGCGAACATGTACTTCGACAGGCTCGCCCGCTCCAGCGTGTTCGGGGTAATCACCCCGAGAAGCGAGTTCTGGGGGATGGAGACCACGGAGTAGACCATCATCAGGAACGAGTACGTCGCGTAGGCGTAGATGATCTTGTTCGCCGCGCTGAAATCCGGCGTCGTGAAGGCGAAGATGCCCGAGAGGGCGAAGGGCAGCGCGCCATACAGAAGGTAGGGCCGGTATTTGCCCCATCGGCTGCGCGTGCGGTCGGCGATCACGCCGATGATGACGTCGAAGAAGGCGTCCCAAATGCGCACGATCAGGAACATCACCCCCGCCACCTCCGCCGCGCTCTTTCCCGGAGCTATCTTGAACACGTCGGTGTAGAAGAAGAGCAGGAAGTACATGAAGAACTGCCAGAACAGGTTGTTGCCGAAGGCGCCGAGGCCGAAGGCCACCTTCTCCGATACGGGCAGCTTTGCCGATGGATCCGGGGTGACGGCGGTGGCGGGCATGGAAGAAATGGAGGGTGGCAACTGCGCTGATTCCGGGACGACGGCATCGCCCTGGACGGGCCTCCCCGGGGCGGAGGCTTGAGGCGGGCTACTGTGATGCGATCCCGGTGATTCGGGCCACCAAAAAATCGGTCTCGCCAGGAGGGACCGGCGACAGGCCGCCTGCGCCTCGTGATTGTGAAATCCGATTCGACAGGGCCCCGTTATCGCCCGAGGGTGCCGGTCCGGCATGCCCGCCCCGACGGCGGGCGCCTACCTGAACTCCACGCCTGAGGCGTGCTCGATGGTGAACCTTCCCTCCGCCGCGTTCCGGATCGGCCGGCCCTGATACTCCAATCCCTCGAACACCACGTTCTCGACCCTGTGAGCCTCATCGAAGCCGGCGATGACGCTGTAGGGCAGTGCCCCCTCGACCACACGGAGGTTGGTCACCCGGATACCCCGGATGCTGCCCCGGAACTTCGCCCTCTCGGCCCGTTCCGGCGGGGCGAACCCGAGGAGGCCATCCCAGGCGCCGGCAATATCCAGCCGGCGCGTGTTCTCCTCGTCGTCCGCAGGCCGGTCCAGGCTGCCTTGCGAGTAGAGCACCGCAAAGTCCACCAGCTTGCGGCGGACGTCCTCAACCCTGATGTCGTCGTAGGAGACGTTCTCGACCGCGCCCGTGTCCCCGTTGTGTATGCTTATGGCGGCGCCGCGCTCGATGTGGATGAGGTCGATGTCCTGGAAGTGAATGTCGTGGACCCTGTGTCCCCTGATCTCAAAGCCGATCTCGATCCCGTTCCCTCCCATCGGCATGTCCCAGAGGACGGCGTGGCGCACCGCGATGTCATGCGTATCGACGTCCGCCAGGTTCTTGACGGCCACGCAGTCATCGTTGGTCCGGACAAAGATGTTCTGTATCAGCACGTCGCTCGACGAGACGATGTCAAAGCCATCGTTGCCGTAATTGCCGCTCGGGTTAAGTATGCGGACCCCGTCGACCCGCGTGCCGGTCGTGCCGGTCATGTACACGGTGCCAAAGCACGTCGCCGTCGGCGGCCGGTGGCAGTTGAAGAGGGTGATCCCCTCAATCCTCGCCCGATCCGTCTTCTCGAGATAGATCAGGTTCCTGAAGGCCGCGCCGCCCGGGCCGACGGCTCCCGGCGCGTCCGGTCCGCCGACGTCCGAGCCGTCCAGGACGCCGCGGCCGCAGACCGTGACGTTCCTGGAGCCGATCGAGCGCACCGTTCCCTTGACCCATGCTCCGGGCGCAAGGTAGAGGGTCTCGCCGTCCCCCAGGTCTATCAGCCCCGCGTCGTGCGTGCCGGGCCCATAGTAGCGGACGCGCGCATCGCCGGGCTTCGGCGGATCCTTCTCCGGAGCGTACGGGAAGAGGTGCACCACCCTCGTCAGGTCGTCGTTGAACTCCGCGGTGAGGGGCAGCGCGGCGGTCACCTTGAATCGAACGCTGTGGTGGTCGCTTCCTATTGTCGGGATGACGCCGGCGGACCTGGGGCGGAGGTTGACCCAGCGAACATCAAATCCCGTCCGGATTTCGATGTCGGTGGGAGCCGCCACCTCGAAGATCGCAAATTTGCCCAACGGGCACTCATGGAGCTCGAGGGGCCGGCCATTTGCGCCCGCCGCGAATTCCACCGGGCGAGCGGGGAACGGAGCCGCACAAACGGGCGATATCGCGCCAAGGCCAAGCGCAATGACTGCAGGGAGAAGTCCGGGGGTCGCCATTTGGCGGACCTAATCCTGCCGGCCAGCCAAGCAGCAGGCAAACACTATGGGGTCGCGCCGCCCCTGAAGATTCCTCCTGGAGAGCGACGGGCTTCGGGCGCGGGTCATCAACGCAAGAGCTCCATGGGCGCCTCCACCGTGCGGCCCGCTGTGCCCCGGAGCCTGGACGCCCTGCGCCGCGCGTAGATCCGAGTGAGGTTCCCGCCAACAATGGCGCAGCCTTGTGCATGTTCGCGCCGCCTTGGCGGAATAGGGATGCGCATCGTGGGGACGGAGGCACCCTGGCCGTCAGGGCTGAGGGACCCCGGCCGCAGCCGAACGGGTGTTCGGGCCTCCGTCCAGGCAGCAGTTGAACAATTGACCCGACCGTGTTCCGTTATCTTGGCCCTGGGGAGCAGCGTATCCGGAGCCGCATGGCCATGAACCAAATCCCGAAGAAGATCGCGCTGGCCGCCAGGCTGCGCGACGTGGATCCCCGAAAAGCACTGGACATAGTCGGGACCGTTCGCGCGCTGCTTCAGGCCCCCCAACCGCAGGGCGACGCGGAGTCGGCCGCCCTGTGGGAGGCCGAATGCGCGCTGAACGCGGCCTGGGCGAACGTCCGCCTCGGGCGCTTCGCGGCCGCGTACCCCGAGGCCGAGGAGGGCCTGCGGCTCTTCAGGCAGCAGGGCAACATCCAGGGCGCCGCAAGCTGCATGCTGGTGAGCGGCATAGCCAAGGGAGAGGACGGGAAGAACGAGGAAGCCGTGCAGCTGTGCCAGGAGGCGGAAGCCCTTTTCCTGAAGGTCGGCGACCAGTTGGGCCGGGCCAGGGCGATCAACGCCAGCGGCACCTCCTACAGGCGCATGGGCGACTCGGCGCGGGCGATCGAGGCCTATGGCTCCAGCATGGCGATCGCCCAGGAAAACGGAGACAGCCATGGAGTGTCCCGGGCGCTCACCAACATCGGATACGTCTATCTCTACGACAAGAAGTATGAGGAGGCCATAGACCACGCCCGGCGGGCGCTCGCGATGGAGCGAGAGCACGGCAATCTCGCAAGCGAGCTCTCCAACTGCTGCAACCTGGTCCAGGCGCTCGTCGGCGCCGGCCGACCGCAGGAGGCGGTGGACACCATGGCCGGCTACGACCTTGGAAGGCTTTCCAAGAGCGGGCTGTTCTCCTTCCTCGAGCTGAGCGAAAGCCTGTCGATGGCGTACATGAAGGTGGGCCGCTTCGCGGACGCCGACGCCCTGCTCAACATGGGGATCGAGCGGGCCCGCCGCGACGGGAACCTTCGCGAGCTGGGGTCGCTCCTGTGCACGCTCGCACGGTTGCATTGGACAGCCCCCGTAAAGAACGGCGCAACGCGAGAGGCCCGGTTCGCCGCGGCCCGCTTTGCGCTCGAGGAGGCCCTCAACCTGGAACACTCCAGGGATTGGGACTTCATCGAAGCCGCCCACGAGGAGTTGTGCGCCCTCTGCCGCGAGGAGGGCAAATGGGACGAGGCCTCCCAGCACCTTGAGGAGGCCTATCGCATCGCGCTCAAGCTTGGCTCGGCCTCCACTTGCGAGCGGCTCGCGAGCCAGCGGGGCGACCTGAAGGCCGCGAGCCGGAAGGCGCGGGCAGGTGCCGGGGCTGCTCGAACCGCTGCGGTAAAGTCGCGGGGTCCGGGCCCGGCTCGCCATGATTGAATCCGCCCCGCGGTTTTCCCCGAACCCGCCCCGGATGCCGGCGACAGCGCCTTCCCTGTCCGTGAAGGCCTCGTTCCTGACATTGGTCGTCCTTGGAACGGTCGCCGCCTGCGCTCATGACCCGGCGGACGCTCCGAAACCCGCGCCTCGCACCGAGGTCATCTTCGGCCGGCCGGAGGGTTACGCCGGGTTTAGCCCACAGGGCGGCGAAGACTGGGGGAGCGACGCCGTTCTCTCGACGATGCGCAAGTTCATCGTGAAGCTGGCCGACCGAAGGCTCCCGGCTGGCTTCAGCCTCAGGATCACGTTCACGGAGATAGAGCTGTCTGACTCGGGATACCGAGTTGTGGGCGGGGGGTTGGCCTCGAAGGGCCAGGGCGCCCCGGCGCTCATCGTCCCCATCCCCAGGTCGCCAGTCCTGAAGTTCACCTACTCGGTCAGGGATGCGTCCGGGACGGAGGTCAGGCGGGGAACCGGGGACCTGAGGGACGCTGACCTCGGATCGGCGTCCATGACCGACACCTCAGATAGGCTCCGCTTCGAGAAGGCTATGCTAAGTGACTGGGCGTCACAGACGTTGCGGGACCTGAAGCCGGCGCCGGCGCCGGCGCAAGGGCGAATGATGGGCTAGCGGCTTGGCGTCGACGCCCGGGCCCGCCGCCACGCCCCAGCTTTCCCCCCGGCTGGCACAACCCCTGCTAGGGTTGGCTGCAAATGACCACAACAGGCGACGCGATCGATCAGGAGCTCGAGCTGGCCCATGCACGGCTCCTTCTTGACCTGGTGAGCGTCGGAAGCGGGCCGGGGGTCTACATCCTTTCGCCGCCGCCTTCAGACGACCCGGAGTGACCGCGCGGGCAGGATGCCCGAGGTCGCACCGCGCGCGGGACGGGGGACCGCCGGGTTGGCGAATTCCCGTCCAATTCCTTTGAGGATCGGTGCCGCCTATCCCAGCTGCCTCCGGAGCTTTGCCACCTCATCCTTGAGCTGCTTGGTCATCCGGTGGCCAATGAGGTAGACCGATGCCGGGCTAATGCCGAGCTCGCGGGAGACCTTCGGAGCGGGCCATTGCTGCAGGATGTAGAGGTTGAACACCTGGTAGTGCCGTGGATTGACCCGACGGGCGATGCGTTCGCACGCCGCATCCAGCAGGTGGCGCTGCCATTCCGTCTCCCAACCGCCGTCGGCATCGGCCGCATCGGGTATGCGTTCGATCGTCGAGGTCCGAGGCCCGCCTGTGTCGTCGTGCTTTCGGACGCGGCGGTGCTCGCCCTTGGGCATCCTGGAAAACTTGTCCGCAATCCGCCAGCGGGTCAGGTTCATCAGCCAGCCGCGGAATGTTCCGCGCTCGGGATCCGATTCAAACGCGTGGACCGTCTCCGCGACGCGTTTAAAGACGTCCTGAGCCACATCCTCGGCATCTGCGTGGGACAGCCCTGAACGGCGCGCAAGCCCGTAGACCAGCTTCCGGTAGAGCCGGTGGAATTCCTCCCAGCTCGTGCTGTCCTCCCAGCTCCGAACCCGGCGAAGCAGGCTCGGGCGCGTGCGCAATGACGAAACCGTCTCTGAATTCGAAGGGCTCATGGCTCGTTGGAGAGCGCGGGACACGAACCGCCTATCAGAATCCCTCCGGGGCGTGAATACCTAATCGCGATTTTTGAAAGATCGGCGGCCGGCCGGGCGTTCCGCCGGGATGAAACCCGACCGCCTTCTCAAGAGCCGCCGCTGCCGCCTTGGTTCACTCGCTCTCTCCCTTATCATCACCGCTGGGTTCGCTGCCTCGGCGGCACGCGCTGCCAACCCCGCCCAGGACGCGTCCGTTGACCCGTCGGCCCCGCCATCCTACCCGGATTCGGCCCACGTGTTCAACGGCTGCCACCTTTCCACGATCAGCTACCTCGTCCGTTATTTGTCCCAGTATCCCGGCGAGCGCGGCGAGCCGCTCGTCATCAACATGCGCGATGCAGGCGGGCTCAGAAGGATGCACACCATGGCGCTCATCAGCTGGCGGGGCCGGGCATGGTGCCGTGACGAGTATTTCGGGGTGTTTGCCCTTGGTTGCCCATTCGGGGCAAAACCGAATCTCGATCGGCTGAGCGCCCAGGCTGAGGCCTGCTATCTAAGCCACGCCCGGACGGCGATCCACTTCGGGGGGATGACGCGGCGGCGCGAAGACCCTGAGGACCTGTCGCCGGAGGAGAGGCTCCGCGAAGTGACCGTTGCGGCGCAGATAATCCCCTATCCAACCTCGATCTTCTGGGTGCGGTGCGGGCGTGAGGAATTGCCCGTGGCTTTCTTTCGTCCTGGCGGCCGGCAGGTCGCCGTCTACGACCCGCAGCATGGCACCAGCCTGGCCGAGTGCTCGATCAGCGACGATGCGAGGGTGGTCTCACTGGTCGCTGCCCGCCTCGGCTACAGCTCGGAGGGCGTCCGCCGCGAAGCCTCCGTTCCGAGGGGGACCCAGCTGGTTGCCGTCAACAGTTCCCGATGAATCTCGTCCTGCCAATGGGACTGGCGCTGACCTTTGCCCTGCGACGCGGAGCGAGAGATCCCGCGCGATTGATGAAAGATTCGGCGTCGAAGGGGCGTTTCGTGCGGTATGCCCTTCAACGCTTCCCGATGAGCAAGTACGCAAGATCTTATCCCTATGATATTTATCCGGTTCAGCTCAGCTGCCGGGACTCACGGCTGCCTCGTTCAGGTCGCCGGGAAAGGGGGCCGTCGTGAAAATCCTCGCGGTCGAAAACGAACCCCGCGAGGCGCAGGACCTTGAGCGGCTGTGCCGTGCGATTCTTACGGACGCACTGAGGCTGTTCGTTGTCGCGGATTCGTTGGGTGCCGCCTCCGCACGATTGGGCGAGGTGGCCTTCGACGTCGTCCTGCTTGATCCTCAGCTGCAGCGGAGCAACGGCCCGGACCTGCTCTCCGCCTGGTCCCTCCACGCGTATCAGACGATCGTCATCTCCGAGCACGCCGACCTGGCGCTGAAGGCCTTCGAATGCGGCATGCTCGATTTTGTGCCGAAGCCGGTGAGTCAGGACCGGCTGGCTAGGGCCCTGCGCCGCGCCTCGCCACCCCCGGGGCTCGCCGAGGCGCCGCAGCCGTACCTCGCCGTGCGCCGGATGGGGCGAATCGACCTGGTCGCGGTAGACGACCTGGTTTACGTCGAGGGCGCTGACAAGTACTCCGAGCTGGTATTCGCCAACGGCCGGAGGGATTTCTATGACAAGTGTCTGGGGCGGCTGGAGGCCACCTTGCCGCGCTCCTTCGTGCGCATTCACAAGTCCTTCCTGGTGCGATTTGCCATGGTTTCCCGCCTGCGCGTGCTGAAGGGCAGCCGCTACTTTGCCGAGCTTAAGAACGGGTTGCGCCTGCCTGTGGGGCGCTCGCGCTACGAGACGATCAAATCGCGGCTCATTTGACCGCCGCGCTGGCGCCGGTGAGTCGTTGACGCCTTTGGGGAGACGTTGGCTCCCTCGGGCTCGCCGTTGGCGCCGATGAGGGTCTCTTTGCTCCGTGCACTTTGCTTCAGCCATGGACCGCCGCCTTGACCGCGTTTGTGGAACACGGCGCGTTGCGGCGAGCCGGCAGCCGCCTTCATCCCGTCCTGCCAAGGGAGCCACGAACCAGTCGCCACGCCCGGGCGCAATGCCTGGACCAGACCATGCCATCGACATCTCCTAGCGCGCCGCGAGTCTGGTCGGCCTGCATGCTTGCGGCCCTCCTGGGGCTCGCCGCCGACACGGCCCGGGCGGACCTTGAAGTGTATGCGCCCTCCGGCATGCCCACCGGGAGAACCGTGACCGCCCTTCAGCTATGGCAGGAGTTCGATCACTCGCTTCCACCCGATGTCTGGGTGTCGCCCCTGGAGAACAGCAAGTATGAGGTTATCTCAGCGAAGTGGATGCGCCGGGAGTTTCTCCCGGCCCTTAAGCACGAGATGAAGATGCTGTGGAAGGAGGGCGTCCCGCAGGACAACTCTGCCGGCAATTGCAACGGCTTCGCGCTCGTCTGCCGCCTCATGCTGAGCCTCTCGGCCATGGACGCCCACGCCTGCGCGCCGGCCGCAGCCACGGTGATTGTGAGGCAGGAAAAGGCCTTTGGCGGGCTCTCGGCGACGATGGAGGACCATTGTGTCGCCTTCGTGCTCACCGACGAGGGCCCTTGGATCATCGAGGTGCAGAGCGGCGCCTATACGAATATCGGCGACTATCCAAATCGCGGGACCATCAAGCTTGTGAGCGTTCACTGACCGCGGAGTCCCGCAGCAACTCAACCCAAACAAGTAACATGAAGACACTACTCGTCGCAATCGCGGGGCTGGCCACGGCCGGCGCCGCTTTGGCCCAGGTCGACACAACCCGCCCGATGGTGACCGGCCACGGCAATGTCGCCGCCCGTCCCCAAAAGGTCATCGTGACCAACCAGACGCCCACGGCCAGCCAGGTCGCCGCGACCTCGAGCGACCAAACGCTGACACTCGAGAAGTTCGTGGTCACGGGTTCGCTGATTCAAAGGCCGGCGAAGGCGGCCAAGAACAGATAGCGGTCCGCCGCGCGACCCGCGGATTTTCTCGATCTGCGGGCCGCCGCGCGGGGGCTCGGCGTCCAGGCTTTGGCATCGGTTATGTCCCCGCGCAATATCTGAGGGCGTTGATTCTTGTTATAGGGACGGGGGCTTATTGTTGGAGGCGAACGCGCCGCGCTGGACGCCCCAGACGCCGCGAAGGATGCACTCCTTCGGATCATGCGGCCCATGACGCCATAGCATTGCACATAGGCCGCGGCCGGAACGGCGCGCCTTGATTATATATTCTTCGGCTCCGGGAATTGGGGCTTCGTCCTCTCCGGCGCCCATGATATATTCATGCCCGGTGCACGAGATCACGGTCATCCTGAATCTAGAGGGGAAAGGTGATCCAGGAGCCGCCGAGCGACCCGCCGGCAATCCGCGCGGCATCCCTTTTCCGGTCGATATGCCGTCTGACGATAAGGTGCCCCCCGACCTGGGTTCGACCCACGGAATGCGAAACGGCCCGGCAACAGTATCGCTGTCATAGCGGCGGCCCGCGTGGCCCAGGGGAAATCACCTATCCGCCATGAGCGAATCCTACGAGCGCGAGGAGCAGATCTTCGCAAAGGCGCTCGTGCTCCCACGGGGGGACCGCCAGCGCTTCATTGAGGATGCATGCCGGGGGGACGCCGACCTGCTCAGGCGGATAGAGGCGCTGCTCCGTGCGGACGAATCGGCTGGAAGATTCATGGCCGGGGAGCCGGCCTTCGACGGGGGGGGCGCGGCTAGGGGGGGCCGTAAGGTGTCCGCAGCGACCGAGGCCGAGGGCGATGTGATCGGCCGTTACAAGCTCCTGCAGAAGCTCGGCGAGGGTGGATGCGGCGTCGTGTGGATGGCCGAGCAGGAGGAGCCCGTTCGCCGGCGCGTTGCGCTCAAGATCATCAAGCTAGGGATGGACACGAGGGAGGTCATCGCCCGTTTCGACGCCGAGCGCCAGATGCTGGCGATGCTGGAGCACCCGAACATCGCCAAGATTCTTGACGCTGGCGCTACAGATGCGGGCCGGCCCTTCTTCGTCATGGAACTGGTGCGCGGAATAAGGATCACCGACTTCTGCGACCAGTACAACCTGTCTATGGCGCAGCGGCTGGAGCTGTTCTCGCAGGTCTGCCGCGCCGTCCAGCACGCGCACCAAAAAGGCATCATCCACCGCGACCTCAAGCCGTCCAATATTCTGGTCACGCTCGACGACCGCACGCCTGTCCCCAAGGTGATAGACTTCGGCGTCGCCAAGGCTACGGGAGGACGCTTGACCGACCAAACGCTGTTTACGGCATTCGAGCAGTTCATCGGTACCCCGGCCTATATGAGCCCCGAGCAGGCGGAGCTGAGCGGGATCGATGTGGACACGCGAAGCGACATCTACTCGCTCGGGGTCCTCCTGTACGAGCTCCTCACCGGCAGGCCCCCCTTTGACCCAAAGTCGCTGGTCAGCGCGGGCCTTGATGAGATCCGCCGGATCATCCGCGAGGTCGATCCGCCGAGGCCCTCGACGAACCTGTCCACCCTCGCCGACTCCGATCGCGCCCAGGTGGCGCGGCTAAGGGGCACCGACCCGGCAAGACTGTCGCTGCTGCTGCGCGGCGACCTGGACTGGATCGTGATGCGCTGCCTCGAGAAGAATCGGACGCGCCGCTACGAGACGCCGAATGCGCTCGCCGACGACATCTCGCGGCACCTGCACCACGAGCCGGTGGTCGCGCGCCCGCCGAGCGGTCTGTATCGCCTCGAAAGGCTCGTCCGGCGCAATCGCCTCGCATTCGCGGCCATGGCGTCGGTGGCGCTCGCCCTCATTGCCGGCACGGTCATCAGCGCCCGGCAGGCCGTGCGGGCAACCCGTGCCGAGCGACTGGCCGACCTCGAGCGCGCCAGGGCGGTCGGTGAGCGATCCCGCGCGGAGGACCTGCTAGAATTCATGCTCGGCGATCTGTATACGCAGCTCAACAGGGTGGGCAGACTCGACGTGCTCGAGGCGGTCGCCAACAAGGCAACGGCGTATTTTGCCTCGCTTAGCCCAGGGGACCTCAACGACACCACGCAGCTGTCCCGAGCCAAGGCCCTGAGGCTGCTAGGCGGAGTCCGGATGTCGCAGGCCCGATACGCCGATGCCTCCGCGGCCCTCTTGGCCGCCTACGGCCGGGTCGCCGACTTGGCGGCGCGCCATCCGAGGGATGGAGAGATGCTGCTTGAGCGCGGCCAGGTCGAGTTCGGCATCGGCTTTCTGCACTGGAAGCGCGCCGAGTACTCCGCAGCCGACGACTGGCTGACTCGCTACCGCGACACGTGCGCGGCCCTTGTGGCGCTTGATCCGTCGCGGCCCGATTGGCAGCGCGAGCTTACCGACGGACAGTACAACCTTGCGGTCCTGTGCATGGGACGCGGCGAATTGGCGACTGCCCGGTCCAATTTCATCGCGGAGCTCGCGACGTTGGAGAAGATGATCGCGTCCGATCCCGCCAACCTCGACCTGCGCTCGAGGGAGGCTGACGCACACTCGTACCTTGGAAGCATCGCAGAGAGGCAGGGCGAGTTTGCGGAGGCGATCAAGCAGTATTCAACGCAGGCAGCGGCGCTGGGATACCTAGCCACGACCGATCCCAAGACGGCGAGTTGGAGACAGCTCCAAGCAATCGCCATCCTGTATGAGGTGACCATCCAGATGGTCACGGGACAGTACGCGGCCGCCGGCGAATCGTTGGGACAGGCGCAGAAGCTGCTAGACGCCCTTGTGGCTCTTGACGCGGCAAACGTCGATTGGAGGAGCGTGTCCATCATTGCCCGGCTGGCCGAGGCGACACTGGCCCGCCAACGTGGCAACGTCGCCGAGGCCGATCGAGTGGTGGATGAAGCCATTCCCCAGCTTGAGGCCATTTCCGCGAAAGAGCCCTCTGATCACGTATTCGCAATGCTGCTGCTACGGGCGCGGAGGCTTAAAGCCCAGCTCGAGTCGTTCGCCGGCCGGCCGGATGCCGCAGGCTTGGCGGATCAGGCGGTCGCAATCGGCGAGAAGCTTGCGCGCGCGGATGGCGCCACCGACACCGAGATTGGCGAATGCGCCAAGGCCCATGTCGTCTCGGGCGAGATCGCCGACAGATCGGGCGCCGCCGGCGCCGCCCGCAGCCAATGGCTGCGGGCGGCCGAATTGCTGGCCCCGCGCACGCTCGGCAGCCGCGACTGGCGGCTCCTCGATCCCGCCGCGCGCGCGGCTGCGTGGCTGGGCCGACCCGAGGAAGCGCGCGCCACGATCGAGAGGCTCAATCTCCTTGGCTACGTCCCGCTCGACCCCTGGCCAGATCTGGATCGACCTGCCGCCGCCAAGATTTCAGATCCAAAACAAAAATAAGGAGTCCAGCATATGAGAGCGAAGATCAAACACAGACGGGCGGCTAGCCCACGCCGGCCTGGAATTGCAAGGCTGCGGAAGCAGGCAATCCTGTTCAGAAAATTCGTCGATAGGACGCTGAAGAAGGCGTTGAGGGCCGCCCCGGGGGCGGTGACCCTCACCGCCATTGCCACCTTTCGCGAACCGGGCGGCTCCCGCAAGCAGGTCATCCGCAATTTCCCCCCGAGCCCGCCATCCAACGCACGGGCCCCTGGGACTGTCTAGAGGGCTGCCCGGTGGGACGGTGGTTCCGCCGCCGGCAATGCCCGAGGGGACTCAGGAGACGCCGGTGACCGCCGTCCGCGAGGATCAGCGACAATCAGTCGTCGGCTGTTCAAGCCGGCCCAGGTGGGACCGCGGGGTATTTGCGGCGCCATCGCGACGTCGGGCGGCTATCTGAACTCCACGCCGAAGGCGTGCTCGGATGGCGGGCGCTCCCTCCGCCGCGTCCCGGACGGGCCTCCCCTGATACTCCAGCCCCTCTATCACGCCGTCGTCGATCGGGCGTGCCTCATCGAGGCCAGCGATGACGCTTTAAGGCAGCGCCTCTTCGATGAAATGGGGCTCTGTCACCCGGTTCCCACCCCAATGCGGCCCCGGAACTTCGCCCGGTCGGCATGTTCCTGCGGGGAGTGGGCGAGGAGGCCATCCGAAGCGCCGGCAATGTCCAGCCGGCGCGTGTTCCCGGCATCATCCGCGGGGCGGTCAAGGCTGCCCTGCGAGTACGGCACGGCGAGGTCCACCAGCTCGCGGCGGACGTCCCCGACCCTGATATCGCCACAGGAGACGTTTTCGACCGCGCCCGCGTCCCCTACATGAGCAGCTGGATCTGATCGTGGCCGTGCACGGTCCCGAGCTGCTCGTGCACGTCGACCAGCACGAGCTTGTGCTCATGGCAGCCGCTCTTCAGGCAGCCCTCGAGGATGCCCCCGTTCGGCAGGTAGATGGCGAACATCGGGGAGAAGCAGAAGCCGCACTTCTCGACCTCGGCCCTTAGGGAGACCCCGCACACCGGGCAGAACATCTCGACCACCACGCCCTCGGGGATGTCCACGTCGAAGAGATTGTGGAAGCTGCCGTAGACGGGATCGAGATGGATGTCACCGCGGATCGCTCCGTACTGGATGACCACCTTGACCGAGGGATAGCCTGAGATCGGCACCGCCGGGTCCATCAGGCTGTGGCCGCGTGGGCATTGCGCGTGCTCGACGTGCAAAGCCTTGGAGGGGACCTCGAGGATGACCTTTTCCTTTTCCATGGTTATGCCGGCACCCGGTGGGCGAACGCCAGGCCCGCCTCCAGGGCGTTGAGGTTGATGGAGAGCAGGTGCTGCTTGCCGGGGCCCAGCACGTCCTCGATCGCCGCGACGATCGAGGCCTTCTGGACGGGCCCGGCGAGCGCGAGGCAGGCGCCGAGCATCACGACGTTGGCGACGCGCTGGCTGCCCTGCTGCTGGGCGATCTCGTTCACGGGGATCGGCAGGACGCGCACGTCGCCCCGGGAGGGGACCCTGGGAACGAGCGAGCTGTTCAGGAGCAGCCAGCCTCCCGGCTGCACGGACGCCTCGTAGCGGTCGAGGGAGGGGAGGTTCATGGCGATCACGCCGGTCGCCTCGGTGACGATCGGCGTCCCGATGCACGCGTCCGAGATGATGACGTGGCAGTTGGCGGTGCCGCCGCGCATCTCCGGCCCGTAGGACGGCAGCCAGGTCACCTGCTTGTTCTCCAACATGCCCGCCTGCGCGAGCAGCTTGCCGAGCATCAGGACGCCCTGGCCCCCGAATCCGGCGATGATGATGCGCTCCTCCGCCACGGTCAGGCGCCTCCCTCGATGTCCTTGTAAACGCCGAGTGGGTAGACCGGGACCATGGTCTGCTCGACCCAGCGCATCGCCTCGACCGGCGACATGCCCCAGTTGGTGGGGCAAGTCGAGAGCACCTCCACCAGGCTGAATCCCTTGTTCTGGATCTGCATCTGGAACGCCTTCTTGATCGCGCGCTTCGCGGCCGCAAGGCGCGGCACGGTGTGGACGGAGACCCGGGTCACGTAGGCCGTCGCCGCGATTGTCGCCAGCATCTCGCAGACGCGCAGGGGCGAGCCCTGGCCGAGCAGGCTCCGGCCGAGCGGCGAGGTCGTCGTCTGCTGCCCGACCAGCGTGGTGGGCGCCATCTGCCCGCCGGTCATCCCGTAGATGGCGTTGTTGACAAAGACGACGGTGATGTTCTCGCCGCGCATGGCGGCGTGGACGATCTCGCCCATCCCGATCGAGGCCAGGTCGCCGTCGCCCTGGTAGGTGAACACGATGGCGTCCGGGTGGACGCGCTTGATCCCGGTGGCCACGGCGGGCGCGCGCCCGTGGGCGGCCTCCTGGGCGTCGCAGTTGAAGTAGTCGTAGGCGAAGACGGCGCAGCCGACCGGCGCCACCAGGATGGCTCGGCTCAGGACGTCGAGCTCGACGAGCGATTCCGCGACCAGCTTGTGGATGATGCCGTGCGCGCACCCCGGGCAGTAGTGCAGCGGGACGTCCGTCAGGCCGGCGGACTTCTGGTAGACGACCTTCACGGGATGGTGCCCTCCATGAGGACCAGCGCCTGCTTCACGACCTCGTCCGGGGTGGGGACGATCCCGCCGGTGCGCCCGTAGAACGAGATCGGCCTGCGGCCGGCCACCGCTATCTTCACGTCGTCGAGCATCTGGCCCATGCTCATCTCCACCACGAGGAACGCCCGCGGGCGCGCGATGAGCTCCTCGAACGCCGCGAACGGGAACGGGTAGAGCGTGATCGGGCGAAGCAGGCCCACGCGCACCCCCAGGCGCCGGCATTTTTCAATCGCCGAGCGCGCGATCCGCGACGTCGTCCCGTACGCCACGATCACCACGTCGGCGTCGTCGCACTGGTGGAGCTCGTAGCGGGCCTCGTCCCTCTCCATGGCCGCGTACTTTGCATAGATCGCCCGCACGTGCTGCTCCAGCTGGTCGGGATAAAGGTAGAAGGAGCTGATGACGCGCCGGCGCCCCGCGCTGGCCGCCGTCCCGGTGGTGGCCCAGTCCTTGGGCGCCAGGCGGACCGCCGGGCGGTAAGGCGAGAGCTCCACCGGCTCCATCAGCTGGCCGATCATCCCGTCCGCCAGCACCATCACGGGGTTGCGGTAGCGGTCGGCGAGGTCGAAGGCCAGCTGCGTGAGGTCGGCCGCCTCCTGGAGGTTTGCGGGCGCAAGGACCAACACCCGGTAGTCGCCGTGGCCGCCGCCCTTGGTGGCCTGGAAATAGTCGGCCTGCGCCGGCTGCACTCCGCCGAGGCCCGGCCCGGCGCGCATGATGTTGACGACCACGCACGGCAGCTCCGCTCCGGCGATGTACGAGATGCCCTCCTGCATCAGGCTGATGCCGGGGCTGGAGGAGGACGTGAGGACGCGCGCGCCGGCCCCCGCGGCTCCGTAGACCATGTTTATCGCGGCCACCTCCGACTCCGCCTGCAGGCACACCCCGCCGGCCTTGGGCAGCTCCCGGCTCAGGTACTCCAGGACCTCGTTCTGCGGCGTGATGGGGTAGCCAAAGTAGTAGCGGCAGCCCGCGTTGATCGCGGCGGCGGCGATCGCCTCGTTTCCCTTCATCAGTTTCTTTGCCATGGCTGTCGCCTCATCGCCTGACGGTGATGACCGAGTCAGGGCAGATCCTCGCGCAGCTGCCGCAGCCGTTGCACAGGGCCAGGTTATAGACGATCGCGGGGAAATATCCGCGCAGGTTCACCCGCGACGTGTCGAGCTTCAGGACCTTCGTCGGGCAGAACGTGACGCACAGCTCGCAACCCTTGCACAGGTTCTCATCGAAGATCACCTCTGGCGCAGGAGGATTCTCCCGGGCGGGACCGGCGGACGATATGGTGGTGGGCGCCATGGATGGCGGGACCGGCGACCGCTGACTGGTTGAAAGGCTCTGTACCTGGGCGGGCTAGGGGCGGAGATGGTCGCCGAAAGGGGCTGGGAATGAGGGGTGGGGAACGAGCGATGCCGACGTCGTCGAATTAGAGGCCGGCATGGGGTGCAAGCGAGCCAAAAGCGGCCGGGCGCGGGGCCTGCGGGAGACGCATGGAAGCCGCGGACTCGTGTCGTGTATGATATTATGCAGAAACGATTTACGCCCCGGTTCCAGTGGAGGTATTCTAATACCGCGCATTCAGCATATGTCTAGGAAGGCGGAGGGCCTTCGCGTGCCGGTTTGGCTCCTTTTCGGGCCCGTTTTCGCGTGCCCTGGGCCAACGGCGCAGGACCCGTCCTTCCGCCCCGCGCGGCGGGACCGATCCTAGTCTCTCCGGGTTGCTCCTGGGGACCCGCCCGGAACAAATGGGGCTTCTCAGGCGACAGCCATCAGTCTTAGCCTAGACAGGAACCCCAAGAGAACGGCACCAGAGTGAAGACACCCCTTGTTTCCCCGCTTCGTCCAGCGCTTGCGCTCCTCGCGATGGTGGCGGGCCCCCGGCTCGGAGCCGTCGGACAGGGCCCCTCGGACAGTGACGTGTCGGTGACGTGGACCCGGACGACCGCCGTCTCCCGTTCCACACCGACGCTTCAGGTGGTCGTGAACCCGCTGTTGCGCGCGGGCACGACGGCCCACGACGGGGCCTTCGCGGCCCTTAAGGCGATCCACGCGAAATACGTGCGCTACGTCCCGTGGTTCCCGTACCCGAGGCTCGTCGTGCCTGAGCTCGACTCGCCGACGGGCGCGGCGACCCACTGGGACTTTTCGCTTATCGACCCGATGACCAGGGACTTCATGGAGGCGGCCGGCGGCGAGCCGACTGTGATGAACTTCAGCACGATCCCTGCGTGGATGTTCAGGACCGACAAGCCCGTTGCCTATGCGCCCGATGCGGACGCCCTGAACTGGGACTACGTGCAGGGGACCGAGCTCAGGGACCCCTCGTGCCGGGAACTGGGCGACTACTTTGCGCGGCTGGTGGGCTGGTACGTCAACGGGGGATTTAGCGACGAGAACGGCCGGGTCCACACCTCCGGGCTCCACTACAAGTTTCCGATATGGGAGGTCCTGAACGAAGTCGACTTCGAGCACCACACGACGGCCGAGCAGTACGCGCAGAGGTACGACGCCATCGTCGAGGCGATCCGCCGCGTGAGCCCGGCGACGAAGTTCATGGGCCTCGGGCTCGGGGCGCCATCGGACAACGGCGCGATGATCGAGTACTTCCTCGACCCGGCCCACCACAAGCCGGGCATCCCGCTCGACTACGTCTCGTACCACTTCTACGCCACCCCCGCGCAGGGCGAGGGCCCCGACACCTGGCAGTTCACGTTCTTCAGCCAGGCCGACGGGTTCCTGAATACAGTGAGGTACGCCGAGCTGATCCGCAGGCGGCTGTCGCCCTCCACGAAGACCGACACGGACGAGATCGGAAGCATCCTGCCCGGCGACCCCGGCGCCCTGTCCGGCCCGCCCCCGTCGATCCCCGGCCGGTACTGGAACGCCGCGGGCGCCCTGTTCGCCTACGTCTACGCCAACCTCGCCGCGCAGGGGATCGACATCGTCGGCGAGTCCCAGCTCGTGGGCTACCCCGGCCAGTTCCCGAGCGTGACCATGATCGACTGGAGGAACGGACGGCCGAACGCGAGGTACTGGGTCCTCAAGCTGCTGGTCGACCATTTCCACCCCGGCGACCGGCTTGTCGCGACTAGCGTGAAGGGAGGCGGCGACGTCTTCGCACAGGGCTTCGTGACTCCGGCCGGACGCACTCTGCTCCTCGTGAACAGGCGCAACCGCACGGTCGACGTCGGCCTGCCCGCCGACGGCGGGACCGCCGAGATCGTCGACGAGGGCACCGGCGAGAACGCCCCGCGCGAGTCGCGCCCCGTCGACCAGACGCTGCCGCTCGCCCCGTTCGCGGTCGCGACGGTCTCGTGGCGCTGAGCCCGCGGCCGGCATGGGCCGGGCGCGGTCCCTAGTTGCTGCAGGGGCAGGGCAGCCCCGCCGATTCCACGTTGTCCTCCCAGGGGATCCCGGCCTTGCGCAGCGCCTGCACCCTGCGCTCAACCTCCGCGGGGCTGATAGCGGCCCCCTTCTCGAAATAGACCCAGTCGATGTCCTCCTCGTAGCTGCGGGGCTGCCTCGAGGGCGCCACCGCCTCCTTGTGGAACCACAGGTTGAAGTTGAAGCACATTATCTCCCGGGGATAGTACCGGCCGCCGTGGTCGCCGACCAGGCCCCCGTCCAGGAAATACCGCACACGGCCCCCGGCGACCTGGAGCACGAGGACGTGCCAGCCGCCCTCGGGCCCCCGGACGACGTCGTGGGTGTTGTCCTGCCCGCCGTCGGGCAGGGGCTCGTCGCCTCCCCAGCTCGTCACGAACAGCGCCGGCCCCTTCTGGCCCCAGCCCCCCCCGGGCAGGTACTCGAAGTCGCATTCGCTGTAGTTGGGGTTCTTGGGTATGTCCACGGTCGAGTAGGTGTAGCAGCTCTGGACCACCAGGTCGCCGGCCGGCCCCGTTGCCGGGCCGTAGGCGAAGTGCACGCGCGCCGCGTACGTGCCCTCCTTGAACTTGCGCTGCTGGCAGATCTGCGTCTCGAAGGTGCGGGCCGGCGTCCCGTCCGTCGACGAAGTCATCCGCAGGATCCGTTTGCCCTGCCTGTCAGGGTCGCCCGGGAAGGAGACGCCCGCCTTCCTCCAGGTGGCGCCCACGATGCCCGGCCAGCCGGGCGTCGTCCGGGCGGTCCAGCCGTGGGCCTCGAACTCGGCGACGCTCGCGTACGAGAAATCGTCGAAAAGCACCTGGGGGGCCGGGCCGGCGGAGTCCGCGGCGGGGGCCCCCGGGGCCAGCCAGGGCGCGGCGGCGAGGATCAACGCGAGTGGGCGGCGCATGACAAAGGGGGGAGGATGGGCGGGGAATCGCCCGAGTGCAACCCGGCCCGCGCCGGACGCGGCGTCAGGCCGGGGCCCTGCAGGCCCGCGAGAGGAGGCCTTCCGGAGCCGCTGCCCGTCGCCGGTCGCCGGCAGCCCGGGGGGGCTCCAGGGGCCCGATAACTGAGTCTCCACGAAGGCCTTACTTTAAGGTTTATTCACAAGAGTAGCGGTGCAAATGGGGTTGCGGGTTTGAGATGGGTGTGTTCTAACCCTGCCATGGCAATTTTCTCCTCTGCCTCAGCCGCCGCCGGGGCCCTTCGCCAGGATGGTCTCAAGAAGGGTGCCCAGGGCGTTCGCGCCGCACAGGAGCTCGCGAAGCAGAAGAGCCTCGAGAAAAAAGCCAAGCGCTACAAGCTGCCCCTGGGCGAGCTGACCATGTTCACGCAGCAGCTGGCCTCGCTCCTGACCGCGGGCCTTCCCCTCGTGCAGTGCCTTGAGGCCCTGCAGGACCAGACCGAGGATCCCGTGTTCCGGATCGTGATCCGCGACGTCCGGCTCGACATCTCCCAGGGCAATTCCTTCTCGTCGTCGGTGAAGAAGTTCCCCAGGTCGTTCAACTCCCTGTTCATCTCGATGGTCGAGGCCGGCGAGGCGAGCGGCGGGCTCGCCGAGATCCTGGGCAAGGTGGCGGGCTACTTCGAGGCCACCGTCAAGCTGACGAAGAAGGTCAAGTCGGCCATGGCCTACCCGATCGGCGTCATCTCCCTGGCGGTCGTGCTGGTCAACGTGCTCCTCATCTTCGTCATCCCCGTTTTCGCGGCCATGTTCGCGGACTTCGGCGCCAAGCTGCCGATGCCGACGCAGCTCCTCATCGACGTCAGCCATTTCATGGGCCACTACTTCATCCTCATAGCGGCCGGCTGCTTCGGGGCATGGTGGCTCTTCAGGAGGCTCATCAGCACGCCGAGGGGCAGGCGCGTTAAGGACCATTTCCTGGTCAGGGCGCCCATATTCGGCAACCTGGTCCACAAGATCGCGCTTTCGCGCTTCAGCAGGACCTACGCGACGCTCATCCGCTCCGGCGTGCCCATCCTGAGGACGCTCGAGATCGTGGCCACGGCGAGCAACAAGGTGCAGGTCGAGGACGCGTGCCAGGAGATAGCCAAGCACGTCAGCCAGGGCGGCCAGGTCTCCGAGATCCTGGCTTCGAACGAGTTCTTCCCCCCGATGATGAAGCACATGGTCAAGGCCGGCGAGGCGACCGGCAACGTCGACGGGATGATGAACAAGATCGCGGACTTCTATGACGTCGAATGCGACGCGACCGTGAGCGCGCTCACCTCGCTCATCGAGCCGCTGCTCATCGTCATCCTCGGCATCATCGTCGGAAGCATCGTCATGGCGATGTTCCTTCCGATCTTCCAACTGGGCGCTGTGGCGGGCGGCATGGGTTAACGCCCCGCGGGCGGTTCGGCCGCCCGCCGGCAGCGGGCGTTATTGACTTGCCCGGGCTCTGTCGGGAGGCTCCACCTTCCCCCATTTAACCATGCCCTCCGTCCTCATCGTCGACGACTTGATCTCGATCCACGAGATGCTGGAGGCGGTCATTCAGCCGACGGGCTTCTCCACGGCCTTCGCCACGGACGGCGAGAAGGCGCTGGCGCGCTACAAGGGAGAGAAGTTCGACATGGTCCTGGCCGACATCGACATGAAGCCGATGGACGGGATCACCCTGCTGAAGCAGCTCAAGATGTACGACCCGAACTCCGTCACGATCATCATGACGGCGTACGCCAGCACGGAGAGCGCCGTCCAGGCGCTCAAGTACGGCGCATTCGACTACCTCCAGAAGCCCTTCCGCGTCGACGAGCTGATCGGGACCCTCAGGCGCGGGCTCGAGTTCCGCGAGATTCAGGCCCAGCGCGCCCTGATCAGCACCGGCGCGGGGCTGCGCCCCGACGACGTCGAGGGCCGGCTCGTCGGCAAGAGCGCCACGGTGAAGAAGCTCATCCAGAAGGTGAAGAAGCTGGCCGCGGTGCGCACGCCCGTGCTCCTGGTCGGCGAGAACGGGACCGGCAAGGCCCTGGTCGCGGACATCCTCCACGGGGTGACCGGGGCGGGCCAGCAGCAGTTCGTGCGCATCGACTGCTCGCTCAGCTCGGAGCAGAACTTCCGCGACGGCCTCCTCGGCAAGAACGGCGAGGGGGGGCCCTGGATCCGCGACGCGAAGGGCGGGACGCTCTACCTTCAGCACCTCCAGTGCCTCGCGCCGCCCGTGCAGAAGGAGCTCGTGAGCGTCCTGAGGAACACGGCCCACGCGTTCCGGCTGGTCTGCACGACGACCGAGGACCTCGAGAAGATGGTCGACGAGGGGCGCTTCAACGAGGAGCTGTTCTACCGGGTCGCCTCGCTCCCGCTCCAGATGCCGGCCCTTCGCGACCGCAAGGACGACATCCCGCTACTCGTGAAGCACTTTGCGGTTCAGGCCACGAACCCGATCGTCGACCCCAACCTCATCGAGTTCACCAGCGACGCGATGGCGGTCCTCACGGCCTACCACTGGCCGGGCAACCTGGCCGAGCTGTCCCAGGTGATCTCGAAGCTCGCCTCGACGACCGAGACGCGGGTCATCACCTCCCAGCAGCTGCCCCTTCGCCTCTGCGACCTCAAGGACTGGCCGACGCTGGCCGACTTCCTCGAGGGCCAGGAGAAGCAGTACCTCGACCGGGTCCTGAAGGCGTGCCGCGGCGACAAGGCGGCCGCGGCCGAGGTGCTCGGGATCGACGTGTCGAGGCTGGGATAGCCCAATTTCCCTTGCGGCGGGTTTGGGCGGCCGCAACGGTCGGAGGAGTTCACGCGCTCCGATAATGCCCAAACGCACCGACCTACAGTCCATCCTGATCATAGGCGCAGGCCCCATCGTGATCGGGCAGGCGTGCGAGTTCGACTATTCGGGGACGCAGGCCTGCAAAGCGCTCAAGGAGGAGGGTTTCCGCGTGGTGCTCGTGAACTCCAACCCGGCGACGATCATGACGGACCCGGAGTTCGCGGACGTCACCTACATCGAGCCGCTTACGGCGGAAATCCTCGAGAAGGTCATCGCGGCCGAGAGGCCCTCGGCGCTCCTGCCGACCTTGGGCGGGCAGACCGCCCTCAACCTCTCGATGGAGCTGCACAAGCTGGGCGTCCTGGCCAAGTACGGCGTGGAGATGATCGGGGCGAAGCCGGAGGCGATCGCCAAGGGCGAGGACCGCGAGCTCTTCAAGCGGTCGATGCTCAGGATCGGCCTCGACATCCCGAGGTCGAGGACCGTCCAGACGCCCGACCAGGCCCGTGCCGCCGTGGAGGAGATCGGGACCTTCCCGCTGATCATCCGCCCGAGCTTCACCTTGGGCGGGCAGGGCGGCGGGATCGCCTACAACCGCGAGGAGTTCGAGCGGATCGTCTCGGCGGGGCTCGACATCTCGCCGGTGCACGAGGTGCTGGTCGAGGAGGCCCTCCTCGGCTGGAAGGAGTTCGAGATGGAGGTGATGCGCGACCACAAGGACCAGTGCGTCGTGATATGCTCGATCGAGAACTTCGACCCCATGGGCGTCCACACCGGCGACTCGATCACGGTGGCGCCCGCGATGACCCTGACGGACAAGGAGTTCCAGGTGATGCGCGACGCCTCGTTCGCGGTCATTAGGGAGATCGGCGTCGAGACGGGCGGCTCGAACATCCAGTTCTCGGTCGAGCCGAGGACCGGCAGGATGGTCGTGATCGAGATGAACCCGCGCGTGTCGCGCTCCTCCGCGCTCGCGTCGAAGGCGACGGGCTTCCCGATCGCGAAGATCGCCGCCAAGCTCGCCGTGGGGTACTCGCTCGACGAGCTTCGCAACGACATCACCCGCCTGACGCCCGCGAGCTTCGAGCCGACGATCGACTACGTCGTGACGAAGATCCCGCGCTTCACCTTCGAGAAGTTCCCGAACGCCGACCCGACGCTCACCTCGTCGATGAAGTCGGTGGGCGAGGTGATGGCGATCGGCCGCACGTTCAAGGAGTCCTTCCAGAAGGCGATCCGCTCCCTGGAGATCGGGGCGCTCGGCTTCGGCGGGGGGGGGAAGTACGGCGGCGACGAGAGGCCCGACGACGCCACGATCAAGACGAGGCTCGGCACGCCCAACGCGGAGCGGATCTTCTTCGTGCGTTACGCGCTCAGGGCCGGCTACAGCGTGGAGCAGATCTCCGAGCTGACGAGGATAGACCCTTGGTTCCTGCACCACCTGCGCGAGCTCTGCGAGATGGAGGGGCGCCTCATGGGCCAGACGCTGGCGGCGATCGACGCGGGGCTCCTGCGCCGGGCCAAGCAGTTCGGGTTCTCCGACGCGCAGCTCGCGCACCTGCTGGGGAGCGACCTCGCGTCCGTGCGGGCGGAGCGCGAGAGGCGGGGCATCAGGACGACCTTCCGGCTCGTGGACACCTGCGCGGCGGAATTCGAGGCGTTCACGCCGTACTACTACTCAAGCTACGGGGAGGAGAACGAGGTCATGCCGTCCTCGAAGCGCAAGATCATGATCCTCGGCGGCGGGCCGAACCGGATCGGCCAGGGGATCGAGTTCGACTACTGCTGCGTCCACGCGAGCTTCGCGCTGCGCGAGATCGGCTTCGAGACCGTCATGGTCAACTCGAACCCGGAGACCGTGTCGACCGACTACGACACGAGCGACCGCCTCTACTTCGAGCCGCTCACGCTGGAGGACGTCCTTGAGGTCTACCGGCAGGAGGGGTGCGAGGGCGCGATCGTGCAGTTCGGCGGGCAGACGCCGCTCAACCTGGCCGTCGCGCTGAAGGCGAACGGCGTGAACATCATCGGCACGTCGCCCGAGTCGATCGAGGTCGCCGAGGACCGAAAGCTCTTCGCCGCGGTGCTGGACAGGCTGCGCCTGCGCCAGCCCCAGAACCGCACCGCGATCGGCGAGGGCGAGGCGGCCGCCTTCGCCCGCGAGATTGGCTACCCGGTGCTGCTGCGCCCGTCCTTCGTCCTCGGCGGGCGCGGGATGTTCATCCTCTACAGCGAGGAGGAGCTCAAGGCCGTCGTCAGGCAGGTGTTCGAGGTCATGCCGGGCAAGCCGGTCCTCATAGACAAGTTCCTCGAGGACGCGATCGAGCTCGACGTCGACTGCCTCTGCGACGGCGAGACGAGCGTGATCGGCGGGATGCTCGAGCACATCGAGTTCGCCGGCGTCCATTCCGGCGACGCGGCCATGGTGATGCCCCCCCACACGCTCGGCAAGAAGATGCTGGCCCAGGTCCGCTCGGCGACCCACGCGCTCGCGAGGGACCTGCGCGTCGTGGGCCTCATGAACGTGCAGTTCGCCATCAAGGACGGGCAGCTGTACGTCCTCGAGGTAAACCCGCGCGCCTCGCGCACGGTGCCGTTCGTCGCCAAGGCGATCGGGGTGCCGATCGCCAAGCACGCCGCCAAGGTTATGGCCGGGATGAAGCTCTCGGAGCTCGGCTTCACCCGCGAGACGACCCCGAAGCACTGGTGCGTCAAGGAGGCGGTCTTCCCCTTCGTCAGGTTCCCCGGGGCGACGATCACGCTCGGGCCGGAGATGCGCTCGACCGGCGAGGTGATGGGCCTCGACGCGGACCTGGGGATCGCCTTCGCCAAGGCGCAGGCCGCCGCGAGGCCGGGGCTTCCGGCCGGGGGCAACGTCTTTCTGAGCGTGAAGGATGCCGACAAGCCGCGCGCCGTGGAGCTCGCGCGCGCCCTGGCGGGGATGGGCTTCACTATCCTCTCGACGAGCGGGACGGCGAAGACGCTATCCGACAACGGCATCTCCGTGAAGCGGGTCCCGAAGATAGCCGAGGGCCGCCCGAACGCCGTCGACATGATCAAGAACGGCCAGATCCAGATGGTGATCAACACCCCGAGCGGCATGATGCCGAGGCGCGACGAGAACCTTATCCGGGCCGCGGTCTACAGCCACAACATCTGCATCATGACCACGATAGGGGCGGCGCGCGCGGCGGTAGACGCGATCCGCTCGCTGCGGACCAATCCCGTCGGCGTCCGCCCCATCCAGAAGTACCGGGGCAACGTCACCGTGGTCTGAGGGCCCGTTTCCGGGTTTACAGGTGCCCGGGGATTCGCTTTCGTCATCGGTTCACCCAGGAAGCTCACACCGCCTATGCCCACGCCCCCGACCCCGTCAGACCCATCGGCCGCCGCCCCGATCCCGGTGCCCCATGAAGAAAGGTTCCGCCAGGCCTGGGAGCGGTATGGGAACACGGTTTACACCATGTGCGCGATTGTCGTGGCCGGGATCCTGGCCAAGGGTGGATGGGATTATCTCGTTGCACAGAAGGAACTTGGCATCGAGAAGGAATTTGCCGAGTGCACGTCGGCCGAGGCGTTCAGGGCTTTTGCCTCAAGCCATCCCGGCCACCCCCTTGCCGGGGCGGCGGACCTGAAGGTCGCCGACAATTCGTACGGCCAGGGCCATTTTGCGGATGCGGTGGCCGGCTATGAAAGGTGCATTGCCGAGCTGCCGGCCGGCCCTTTCCAGGCGCGCGCCAAGCTGGGCCTGGCAATCGCCCAGGCGCAGTCCGGCCGGGCGGCCGACGCGGAGGCGGGCCTGCGCCAGCTCCTGAGCGATCCAAACCAGCTCAGCTCCATCCGATGCGAGGCGGGTTACCACCTGGCCGAGGTCGCCTTCGCCGCGGGGCGGGCGGAGGAGGTCCAGAAGCTCGCGGAGCAGCTGATGCAGATCGACGCGACGAGCGCCTTCGCCGAGCGGGCCTTCGCGCTGCGCGCGGAGATGCCGGAGTCGGCGGCCCCCCCGGCGGGCCCGGCCGTCTTGCTGCCGCAGAAGCACTGAGCCCCGCCGGGGCGGCCCTAGGGCGAGCGCTGGCCCACGCCGGTGCCGAACATGATCGTCTGGGTGACGGGCATCGCGGGCTCGTACGTGGAGTCTCCCATTTGCATCGCCTGAACCGTCACGAGGCCGCCCTGCGACGTCAGCGATTCCCCGTTCAGGGTCGCCGCGCCCGAGACGACCTCGAAGCGCACGGGCAGCCCCGAGGAGGCGCTGGCGCTGAGGACGACCTGCTGCCCCGCGGAGACGGCGGCGCCCGAGGTCTGGAACGTGATGGACTGGTGGCGCTTGCCGACGAACACGCGGGCCGGCGCGCTGGTCGCGCTCCCCATGGCGTTCGAGGCGACCGCGTCGTACGCGCCGGTGTCGGTCAGCTCCGCCGCCGCGATCGTGAACGTGGGTCCCGTCGCCCCCGTGATGGGCACGCCGTCCTTGCGCCATTGGATGTCCGGGGGCGGCTCGCCGGAGGCCCGGACGGAAAGGGCAACCGAGTCGCCGATGACCGCGTTCCTTCCGAGGGGCCCGGACTGGATCGCGGGAGCGATGGGCCTCGGCCGGACCGTGAACGCGCGCTCGGCGTCGCGCGCCGGCAGGTACGCGGCGTCGCCGGCCTGGGACGCCTTGATGATTACCAGGCCGGGTACGCCGGTCAGCCTGAGCCTCGCCCCGTCGAGGACGCCGGGCCCCGCGACGACCTCGAGTTTGAGCGGGAGGCCGGAGGTCGCCCTCGCGGCGATGTCGAACGGCGGGTCGTCGACGGAGCGCGCCGAGATCTCCTCGAAGACTATCTCCTGCTTCTTGCGCAGGTCCTGGGCTGCGGCGTCGGTCGCGAGGGCGGCCAGGGCCGCCAGGGCCGCGAGGGCCGCCAGGGAGCGGCGGGGGGTGCGGGTATCCATGGTGTCAGACGTTCACGTGCACGACCTTCGCGGGGGGAAACCCGTTGAAATGGGTGGACGACGCGTGGCTGTAGGCGCCGATGTTCTCGCTGTAGACCAGGTCGTCGCGCTCGAGCTCGGGCAGGTTCTCGGCCATCGAGATGACGTCGAGGGCGTCGCACGTCGGCCCATACACCGCGCTGATCCTCGTGGGCCCCTTCTTGAACGCCCTGACCGGGTACTTGCAGTGGTCGAAGATGACGCCCGAGTAGGTGTGGTAGACGCCGTCGTCGATGTAGTAGCTGGGCTTGCCCTCGCGCACGGCCTTGCCGATCACCTTCGACACGGACTTGCAGGCCGTGGCCACCAGGAACCGGCCGGGCTCCGCGAGGATCTGGATGTTGCTCGGGAAGAGCCTCCTCAGCTCGCGGTCAATGGTCCTGGCGAGCTCGCGGAAGGGCTTCACCGTGTCGTCGTAGCGGGCCGGGAAGCCGCCGCCGATGTCGAGCAGGTTCATCTTGCGGTAGCCGCGCTCGCTCGCCTCCTTGAAGAGGTTGGCGCAAAGCGCCAGCGCCTGTACGTAGTTCTCGAAGTTCGTCGTCTGGCTGCCCACGTGGAAGCTCAGGCCCTCGCAGGTGAGGCCGAGGCTCTCCGCAAGCAGGATCAGGTCCACCGCCTCGCCGGGCGCCGCGCCGAACTTCGACGAGAGCTCGACCATCGCCCCGGTGTTCGGGACCTTCAGGCGAAGCACCACGCCCGCCTGCGGCGCGTGCTCCCTGATCTTCTGCAGCTCTTCGGCGTTGTCGAACGTCACGAGCGGCTTGTACCCGTTCAGCTCCTCCAGGGTCTCCTCGGGCTTGTTGGGGTTCGCGTAGATGATCTTGTCCCAGATCCAGTCCTGCCGCTGCTTGGGCGGCATGTCCTTCACGTTGTCGTAGACGATGTTGAACTCGGGCATCGACGCCACGTCGAAGCTCGCGCCCTCGAGGTAGAGCGTGCGCACGATCTCCGGAAGCGGGTTGGCCTTGACCGCGAAGTACGCCTGGACGCGGGGGAGGTGCCTCTTGAACTCGCGGTAGTTCCTGCGCAGCGCATCGTGGTCGACGACGAACAGCGGCGTCCCGTGTTCGCGGCCGAGCCTGCGCAGTTGGGCCCTGGTGATCATCGGTGCGGGTCAGATTCGGCAAAAACCGGGCGAATGCAAGAGGTCCGAGGATCCGCCCGGGGTGCGGCCGGGCCCGGCGTCAGTCCCCGTCCTTCACCAGGAAGTTCTTGAACTGCCATGGATCCCTGGGTTCGAAACTCGGCCTGTTGTAGCCGCTGAAGGCGTTCCTGTAGTCGCGCAGCGGGGTCCAGTCCGAGCGGGTCGAGATCCACTTGCCCAGGTACGGCTTCGAGACCGCGAGGACGTACTCGTGCGGCAGGTCGTCGGGCACCCTGACGCCCTCCTCGGGGTTCGCGATCATCCACATGGTCGCGGCCACCACCGAGATGGCGACCTGCATGGTCGTCGCGTTCTGGTGCGGCACCAGGCGGCGGGACTCCTCGATCGAGAGGTCGGAGCCTATCCACCATGACTTGTAGGGGTGGCCCATGATGAGGGCGCCGAGGATGTCCGCGCCCTTGGTGATCTCGTCGTTCATGATGCGCAGCCCCGGCTGGAGCTCGTAGCTGCGCCCCCTGAGCTCGTTCAGGGAGGCGATCGCCTCGTCGCACGGGCAGTAGGCGTAGTGGACCGTGGGCCGGTAGGCGGCCTTCCCGCCCTCCCACACCGTGAGCGAGTCCGAGATGGTGAAGGCCTCGCCGTGGCGCACGACCATCCCAAGGATGGTGTAGTCGGGTACCCACGAGCGCACCCACGTGTTGATCCCCATCCGGGCTAGGCAGATCTGGTTCCTCGGCCCCGCCTTGTGCCTGTAGGCCAGGGGCGGGAGGGCCTTCTCGTGCGTGCCCCAGCCGAGCTCCGCCGTGGTCGTTCCCTCCTCCCGGAAACCCTCTATGCTCCATGTGTTTACGAACTCGTCGATCTGCTTCGGCACGTCGGTGATCTGCGTGTCGCGCTCGCTGCAGTGGATCACCTTCACGCCGAGCGCCCTTGCGAGGCGGTTGAACTCGCGCGCGGCGATGAAGCCCTGGAGCGCCTCGGCCTTCCTCCCCTTGGCCCTGCGCTCGCCGATCATCGCGTTCGCGATGTCGACCAGGCCCTGCCTCGTGAAATGCGAAATCAGGCCCGGGTTCGCGCCGTGCTCGACGACCGCCGTCGCGCCCTTCCTGTCCCAGCCCGAGCGCATGCGGCGCAGGTTCATGTGCCTCCAGTAGAGCGTGCGTTCGGTGGGGTGCTTCCTGCCGCCGGCGTACGGGTCCCAGACCTCCACGGATGTATTTATGTATAGGATACCGTTGTCGTGGCACCACTGGAGGATGACGCAGGCGTCGATGTTCCACGCGAGGTCGATCAGGATGTCACCGGCCGAGAGGTGCCTGCCGAGGAGCGACGCGAGGTTCTCCTGGGTCACGCGCTCCCTGAGGAAGCGCACGCCCTTGGCGGTCCACTCCCTGAGCTTGTCCTCCTTGCTCTCGAAGTCGATCACGGTGACGTTGCCCGGGGGCACGTCGACCAGCTGGAAAAGGATGGGCAGGGTGCACTCTGCGACGGCGCCGTAGCCGACGAAGAGGATCTTTTTGCGGAATTCGGTCATGGATCTAGGTTGAGGTTCAGCTGGCGTGGGGACGGTTGAGGGCAGATGTCGGACAAAGTAAAGGCCGCGTTCTCCGGCGGATGCAAGAAAGACAGGGTCCGGCGGGAACCGGCGCCGCGGCTTCGCCGCATCGTCACGCGGCCGCGGCCGCCGTCAGCGTCGGGGAAATGGTCGGGGCGGAGAGATTTGAACTCTCGACCTCCTGGTCCCAAACCAGGCGCTCTACCAGGCTAAGCTACACCCCGAAAGGCTGAGGGCAGGGCCGTTTCCGGGGGGTGTCAAGGCGGGATGTCCCAAAGTGCGCAATGTGCTTGCGTACCATGGATATTAAGTCTCAGATCACGTTCCTTACCTTACCTATTCATGGATACTATTTCACGCGAAAACAACAGCATGCTCCCGATGGGTGGCGTCATAGTCGGCGCCGTGGCTCTCATTATCGGCGGCTACGCTGCCATCAGCCTTTCCAAGGTCAACCGCACGCTTGCGGCGCAGGCGGACAAGGTCGCGAGGATCGACGATCTCTCGACCCAGGTCTCCTCGGCCCAGGCGGCGAGCGACAAGGCCGCGAGGGACATTTCGTCACTGGCGACGCAGACGCAGAGCGCCGTCACGCAGATCGCCAACGACCTTGCGGGCATCCATGAGCAGATCAAGCACATGGAGGAGACCCACGCCGCCAAGGCGGCCGCCAAGGGCCCCAAGGGCGAGCCGGCCGTCGCCGGCCCGGGCGAGTACATCGTCAAGGCGGGTGACACGGGCATGAAGATCGCCCGGGCGAACGGCTGTTCGCTGGCCGACCTCGAGTCGGTCAACCCCGGCGTGTCCTGGACCCACCTCAAGGTCGGCGAGAAGCTGAAGCTGCCCGAGAAGAAGTGATTCCCGGGAAGCCGTCCCGGTGGTTGCGCGGCGGCGAGCGTGTGCTCGCCTCGACGCGGGTCCTCGAGCTCAGGAGCATTCGATACCGCCATCCCGCGCGGGGCGACGAGCGGGACTATGTCGTGGCGCATGCGCCTGACTGGGTGAACGTCGTCGCGGCGACCCCCGTGGGCGGCATCGTCCTCGTGAGGCAGTTTCGGTTCGGCACCGGCTCTCTCTCGCTCGAGGTTCCCGGCGGCGTGATGGAGGCCGGGGAGGACCCCGTCGCCGCGGCCGTGCGCGAACTGTCGGAGGAAACCGGGTACGGCGGGCCGGCCAGGCTGCTCGGCAGCGTGCATCCAAACCCGGCGATCATGGACAACCGCTGCCACGTCGTCTTGGTCGAGGGCGCGGCCCCCGTGGGCCCGGTCAAGTGGGACGACGACGAGGAGATCGAGGTGCTGGAGGCGCCGGTCGCGGACGCGCTCGCGTGGGCGCGCTCCGGCGCGATCACCCACAGCCTCACGATCGCGGCCCTCATGCTCTTCGAGGGAGTCCGGCGCGTTTGACTTAGGCATGCCGGCGGGCACCTTACACCTCGCCCCGCACCTTGAGAATGAACCGCCCAAGGCCATGAACGCCTCCCTCTTCGCCAACAGCATGTCGGCGCTGGGCGGCCCCGCGGACGAGGGTTTCGTGCCGGCGCCGCTCGAGGAGGAGATCCGCAGGATCTACTCCCGGAGCCCGATCTACGGGCGCCGGTTCCCCCTGCACAAGGAGGCGCTGAGGTGGTCCTGCTACCGCGAGATCCCGGCGCTGTCCAAGAGGGAGATCGTGGAGACCGGCCACCAGTCGTTCTTCCCCGACTATCGCGAGGTCGAGCGCGGGCTGGCCGACCACCGCTTCGAGTACGAGAACACTTCGGGGACGACCGCGGCCCCGATGACGATCATCATGGAGGACGGCTGGTGGGCGGCGCAGACGCGCAGGGCTTACCGCGCGTCCGGCATCCTGCGCGAGTTCGCGGACCGGGCGCACCGCAGGTGCGTGCTGGCCCCGGTGGGGTGCTCGAGCAACCTGTGCCCCTACGAGGACCACCCGTTCCCGCACCGCTACTTCGACGGGACGGTGTACCTCAACCTCTCGAGCGACCCCTTCGCCTTCTCCGAGGCGGAGTGGGACCGGATCGTGGTCGAGCTCCAGGCCACCCAGCCGGAGATCCTCGAGGGCGAGCCCGTCTACCTCTCGCTCCTGGCGCGCGCGGCGCTGCGTCGCGGCGTCAGGGTGCCGAGCATACGCGCCGTCATCCTGACCTACGGCAAGGCGAGCCGCCAGCACGGCAGGCGCATCGCCGAGGCGTTCCCCGCCCCGCAGGTGGACCTGTACGGCTCGACCGAGGCCGGGTACCTGTTCGTCGGCGAGGCGTTCCGCGACGACTCGAGGGTCATCGACGACAACGCGTTCATCGAGCTCGCGCCGTGGCGCCCCGGGCTGGACGGCGTCCACCAGATCTACGTGACGACCCGGGGCAGGGAGGCCATGCCGCTCCTGCGCTACCACACGGGCGACATCGTCCGCTCGATGCCCGGGGGATTCCGGATACTCGGCCGGGAGCGCGACCTGTACCTCAGGCCCGACGGGACGCTCGTGTCGCCCGCCGACGTGGACGCGGCGCTGCCCGCGGATTTCGCATGCTGGCACTACTGCCTCACCCAGACGGCGCCGAGCCGCTGGGACTTCCACTACGTCTCGGACAGGCCCGCCCACCACGGGAGCGTCGACTCGGCGCTTTCGGGCTTCCTCGGCGTCGGGGTGAGGGTCAATGCGTTCCGGCGCAAGTCGATCGCCCCGGCGGCGAGCGGGAAGTTCGCCCTCCTGAAGCCGCTGGCGCCGGCGTGAGCGCCCCGGCGCCCGGCGGGGCCCCCGGTCCCGTCGCGATTATTCCGCATTCCGGGTCTTTACTCGGAGGGCGGCTCCGGTAGGAATCAAGGCCGGCTATCCCGCGATGGAACTCCTCCGCAACCTGTTCGGAAGCACGATAGGCAGGAAACTGCTCATGGCCGCGACCGGCCTGGTGCTCATCGCATTCGTCATCGGGCACCTTGTCGGCAACCTCCAGGTCTTCGAGGATCCCGACAGGATCAACGGTTACGCGCACTTCCTGCGGTCGCTCGGACCCGTGCTCTGGGCGGTCCGGGCCGTCCTTATCGCGTGCGCGGCGGTCCACATCTGGGCCGGCACGGTCCTCGCGATCGAGGACCGAAGGGCCCGCGGCGACGAGCCCTATGCGGTCAAGACGTGGATACAGGCGACCGTGTCCTCCCGCTACATGCGCTGGACGGGCTTCGTGGTCCTCGCTTTCATCCTCTACCACCTCGCCCAGTTCACGGTCGGCGCCGCGCAGCCGGCGACGTTCAAGGAGAACCTCCCGCACTACACGATGAAGGGCGACTACCACGTGCTGGGCCTCGCCGTGGTAAAGGCGGGGACCGACGTCCTCGACGTCCGCAGCATGGTGATCCTCGGCTTCAGGAAGCGGGTCGTCGCGCTGTTCTACATCGTCGCCGTGGGATTGCTCTCGCTGCACCTGCTGCACGGCGCCGACAGCCTCTTCCAGACGCTCGGCTGGCGCAGCAGCCGGTGGGAGCGGGGGCTCAGGGCGGTCGTCGCGCTGTTCTGCGCGGCGTATTTCCTGGGCAACCTGTCGATCCCCGGCGCCGCGATCCTGGGGTACCTGCACTGAGGACACGCACCCGCGCCATGGCACAGCTCGAATCCAGGATCCCGTCCGGCCCCCTCGCCGACAAGTGGCGCAGGCACAAGGCGGAGATCCGGCTCGTCAACCCGTCCAACAAGCGCAAGTACGAGGTCATCGTCGTCGGCGCGGGCCTGGCGGGCGCCTCGGCCTCGGCCTCCCTGTCCGAGCTCGGCTACGCGGTGAGCTGCTTCGTGTTCCACGACAGCCCGAGGCGCGCGCACTCGATCGCGGCCCAGGGCGGGATAAACGCGGCCAAGAACTACCAGAACGACGGCGACAGCGTGTACCGGCTCTTCTACGACACGGTCAAGGGCGGCGACTACCGGTCCCGCGAGGCCAACGTTTACCGCCTGGCCGAGGTGTCCTCCCAGATCATCGACCAGTGCGTCGCCCAGGGCGTACCCTTCGCCCGCGAGTACGGCGGCCTCCTCGCCAACCGGTCGTTCGGCGGCGCGCAGGTCTCCCGCACCTTCTACGCGAGGGGGCAGACGGGCCAGCAGCTCCTGCTTGGCGCGTACTCGGCGCTGTCGCGGGCGGTCGCCTGCGGCGCGGTCAAGCTCCACACCAACTCGGAGATGCTCGACCTGGTCGTCGTCGGGGGCCACGCCAAGGGCATTGTCGTGCGCAACCTGGTGACCGGCCAAGTCACCCGGCACGCGGCCGACGCCGTCGTCCTGGCGACGGGGGGCTACGGCAACGTCTTCAACCTGTCGACCTACGCGCGGGGCTCGAACGCGACCGCGATCTGGCGCGCCTACAGGAGGGGCGCGTGCTTCGCCAACCCGTGCTTCACCCAGATCCACCCCACGTGCATCCCGGTGACCGGCGAATACCAGTCGAAGCTCACGCTCATGTCGGAGTCGCTGCGCAACGACGGGCGCATCTGGGTGCCGATGAGCAGGGAGGACCGGCTGAGGCCCCCGGCCTCGATCCCCGAGGCCGAGCGCGACTACTACCTGGAGCGGATGTACCCGAGCTACGGCAACCTGTGCCCGAGGGACGTGGCCTCGCGGGCCGCGAAGCGGGTCTGCGACGAGGGGCGCGGGGTGGGTGAGAGCGGCCTCGGCGTCTACCTTGACTTCTCGGACGCGATCGGCCGCCTCGGCGAGGCCGGCGTCCGCGAGCGCTACGGCAACCTCTTCGACATCTACCACGAGATCACCAACGAGAACGCCTACCGGGTGCCGATGAGGATCTTCCCGGCGGTCCACTACGCCATGGGCGGCCTCTGGGTGGACTACAACCTCATGTCCAACCTCCCGGGGCTCTTCGTCGTCGGCGAGGCGAACTTCTCCGACCACGGAGCGAACCGGCTCGGCGCCTCGGCCCTCATGCAGGGGCTGGCGGACGGCTACTTCATCCTGCCCTACACGGTCGGCGACTACCTCGCCACGCAGAAGCCGGGCTCGAGGCCCGCGGCCGACGCGCCGGAGTTCACGAGGGCCGCGGAGGGAGTCGCCGCGTTGACGAGGCGCCTCCTCTCGGTGCGTGGAAGGGAGCCCGTGAGCCATTTCCACAAGAGGCTCGGGCACATCCTCTGGCAGCACTGCGGGATGGCCCGCAACAGGGCGGGCCTCGAGAAGGCCCTCCAAGAGATCCCCGCGCTGCGCGAGGAGTTCTGGGCAAACGGCCTCGTGCCCGGGACCGGGGACTCGATCAACCAGTCACTCGAGCGGGCCGTGCGCGTGGCCGACTTCCTCGAGCTCGGAGAGCTCATGTGCCGCGACGCCCTCGCGCGGGAGGAGAGCTGCGGGTGCCACTTCAGGGAGGAGCACCAGTATCCGGACGGCGAATGCAAGCGCGACGACGATAGCTTCGCCCACGTGGCCGCCTGGGAATACGCGGGGGAGGGCGCGGCCCCGGTCCGCAACACCGAGCCGCTCGCCTACGAGACGGTCAAGATGAGCGTGCGAAACTACAAATGAGCGCCGCGAGGACATTCGACGTCACCCTGCGCGTCTGGCGCCAGTCGGGCCCCGGGATGGAGGGGGCCTTCGTCGATTACGCCGCCCGCGGCGTGAACCCCGACATGTCGTTCCTCGAGATGCTCGACGTCCTCAACGACGAGCTAGCGGCCCGGGGCGAGGAGCCGATCGCGTTCTCGCACGACTGCCGAGAGGGGATCTGCGGGACCTGCTCGCTGACGATCAACGGCAAGCCGCACGGGCCGAACCGCGGCGTCGCCTCGTGCCAGACCTACATGCGCAGCTTCAAGGACGGCGACCTTATCGTGGTCGAGCCGTTCCGCGCCCGGCCGTTCCCGGTCCTGAAGGACCTCGTGACCGACCGGAGCGCCTTCGACGCGATCCAGCAGGCGGGCGGCTTCATCACGGTGAGGACGGGATCGGCGCCCGAGGCCAACTCGGTGCCGGTGCCCAAGGAGGTCGCCGACCTCGCGATGGACGCCGCCCAGTGCATCGGTTGCGGCGCGTGCGTGGCCGCGTGCAAGAACTCGAGCGCGATGCTCTTCGTCGCGGCGAAGGTCTCCCACCTGGGGCTCCTTCCCCAGGGCCAGCCGGAGCGGTACAGGCGCGTGCTCGCGATGGTGAGAACCATGGACGGGCTGGGATTCGGCGGGTGCACGAACCAGTACGAGTGCAGCGCGGCGTGCCCCAAGCTCATCTCCCACGACTTCATCGCCCGCATGAACCGCGACTACGCGAAGGCCGTCTTCCGCTCTTCCTTCAAGCCGGCGGCCGCGGGCGGGGCCGGGGACTGACGGATTACAGGCGACGTCGGCCGGGGGGCCGCCGCGCGGCGCAGGCCGCCGGCCGCGGGGATGCGCCCCGTCTCGTGCAACTTTCCGGGGACGTGCCGTGTTCTCATGGTAACCAAAGAAAAAAACAGAACATGAAAACCAACATCCTCCCCGTCATCGCCTTCCTGGCCGCCCTAGCGGCCTTCGTCCTTCTTCCAGTGAGCGCGGTCGCCGCCAGCATCGCCCTCTCGGTCACCGGCATGGTCTCCGTGGTCGCGGCGGACTATGGCAGGCCGGTCGAGCCCACGAGGGCCACCGCGCCCGTCGTTCCCGCGAACCTGTCGCGCCTGGCGCCGACCGAGTACAAGATCGCAGCCTGAGCAATCAGGCTGCAACAGCCCCTTGGTTTAGCGGGGTAAATGAGGTGGCCGGCCCTTCGGGCCGGCCACCTCCGTTTTGGGGATCGGCGCGCGCCCCGCCGGCCCGGCCGCGCCGCGCGCGGCGGCCCCTGCGCAGGGCCGGGGGGATCGGCAGCGCCGGGGGTCCGGCCTCCGCTTTTCCTGTAACTTCCCGGGCGCGGCCGTGTTTCTTAGGCAACCAAAGATAACAACCGAATATGAAAACCAACGTCCTTCCCCTCGTCGCCTTCATGGCCGCCCTCGCGGCCTTCGTCTTGCTTCCCGTAAGCTTCGTCACCGCGAGCATCGCCCTCTCGGTCACCGGCATGATCTCGGTCATCGCCGCGGACTACGGCAGGAGCGCGAAGCCCCTCGGGGTTCCCGCGCGGGTCATCCCCATCGACGTGCCGCGCCAGGCAACGGCCGAGAACCGGGCCGCTGCCTGACCGCGGCCCCTCGCCCCGGGGCGTCCGCCGCACGCGAGAGAAATGGCCGGCCCGCTGGGTCGGCCATCGCATTTGCGGGTCGACCGCAACCGCCGCGGGGCCGGCCGGGCTGGCTTCCTCCTCCGTCCATCAGCCGGGAATCCCGCTCATCAAATTCCGGCGCACATCTTGGGCGGGAGCCGTCTTTCCTCGGCGAAACAAAAGAACCATTGAACATGAAAAACAACTCCCTTCCCGCCGTCGCCCTCCTGGCCGCGGTCCTGGCCTGCGTCCTCCTTCCGGTCAGCGCCGCCGCCGCGAGCATCGCACTTTCGGTGACCGGCATTTTCTCGGTCCTTGCCGCCGACTACGGCCGGAACGTGGAGCCGGTGCTCGCCAAGTCGCGCGCGATCCCGTTCAACGAGCCCGGCTGCCCGCCGGACGGGCTCCGCGAGGCGGCCTGATCAGAACATCGAGAGCGCATGGGCGCTCTCGAGGACGACCCACGCGGCGCCGCAGACAACCGCAGCGACCAGGGCGTACCTGAGGAGCTTGCGCCCCCTGAGGATCGCGTCCTGAAAGTCGGTGTTGAGCGTCTTGCGGTTGCTCTCAGCGATGAAGCTCACGAAGCGGGGGTCCCGGAACCTCCCGCGCGAGTCGCTCTCCATGCCGAAACGGATAGCGGGGCGGTGGAAGATGCGCTTGATGAGCGTGGGCATCGGCGGGCGTGCGACTATCCGTGTTTCTGGGTGGTTTTTACAAGGCGAATCTCGCCACGCTCGACCTTTCACGGCTTTTTATCACGCTATGTCCCGCTCACCCATGCACCGCTTCCAGTACGCCGGCCAGAACCTCCACTGCGAATCCGTGGATCTCGCGGAGGTGGCCCGCCTTTACGGCACGCCGACGTACGTGTACAGCGCGGCGACTATAGCGGACAATTACGCCCGGCTGGTCGGAAGCATGAAGGGGCTGGACGTCAAGGTCTGCTATTCCCTCAAGGCAAATTCCAACTTGGCGGTGGTGAAGCACTTGGCAAACCTGGGCTCCGCCTTCGATTTCGTGAGCTCCGGCGAGATGCGCCGGGTGCTCGCGGCGGGCGCCAGCGTCAAGGAGAGCGTGTTTGCGGGCGTCGGCAAGACGGAGGCCGAGATCCGGCTCGCCCTCGAGGCGGGTATCTTCTCGTTCCACGTCGAAAGCGAGCCGGAGCTCGCGCGGCTGAACCACGTCGCGGGAAAGCTGGGCGTAAAGGCGCCGGTCGCCCTCCGGGTCAATCCGGACGTCGACGCGAACACACACGCGAAGATCACGACCGGGACGAGCGCCAACAAGTTCGGCATACCGATCCGGCAGGCCGCCGCCGCGTACGAGGCGGCAGCCAAGTACCCGAACATCGCGATCCGGGGGATCCAGACGCACATCGGCTCCCAGATCACCGAGGTGCGGCCCTTCGCCGAGGCGCTGGAGAAGCTCGCCCCGCTGGCCGCCGACCTGAAGGAGCGCCAGGGGATAACGTACATCTCGATCGGCGGGGGGATGGGGGTCGTCTACCGGGACGCCCTGGCGAGCGGGCCGTTCTCGTGGTGGGAGACGCAGCCCGAGGGCAAGCGGCCGCTGACCGCCGAGGCGTACGGGGCCGCGCTCGCGCCCACGCTCGCGAGGCTGGGGCTCAGGGTGCTTCTCGAGCCGGGCCGTGCGATGGTGGCCAACGCCGGCGTCCTCCTGTCCCGCGTCGAGTACCTGAAGCGGGGCCAGGGCAAGAACTTCCTCATAGTGGACGCCGCGATGAACGACCTCGTCAGGCCGGCCATGTACGACGCGTACCATGAGATCGTGCCCCTGCGCCGGGACACAACCCGCCGGGCGCTCGTCGCCGACGTCGTGGGGCCGATCTGCGAGACCGCGGACTGCTTCGCCGCGGACAGGCAGATCCAGGAGCTGGGAGAGGGCGAGTACCTGGCATTCATGAGCGCCGGCGCGTACGGCCACGTGATGGCGAGCCGGTACAACAGCCGCCCCATCCCCGCCGAGGTCCTCGTGATGGGGAGCGCGTTCGAGCAGGTCACGGCGCGCGAGACGTTCGAGCAGATGGTGGCCAACGAGAAGATTCCCGCGTTTTTGAGGTAGCAAGGCCCTCCCGGGTCCGGTTAGAACGAGGCCATGAAGTTCTGCGTAGTCGGGGCCGGGGCCTGGGGCACGGCGTTCGCGCTTCACCTCGCGAGGGGTGGGCGCGCCGTGTCGCTGGTGCCCAGGCGGCCCGAGCAGGCCGCGACGATCGCCTCCACCCGCGAGAACCGCGAATACCTTCCCGGCGTCCATCTCCCATCCTCGGTGGAGGTGTGCGCGGGGCTGGCGGACGGCCTGTCGGGGGCGGACGTGATCCTTCTCGCCTGCCCGGCCCAGACCATGCGCCAGACGGCCGAGCACGTGAGGGACGCCCTCGGCGCGGACGCCGTGCCCCGCCTCGTCATTAGCCTCGCCAAGGGCCTCGAGCTCGGGAGCCACCTTCGCCCGTCGCAGGCGGTCGCCGAGGCGCTGCCTGGCGTGACGGTGGGCGCCCTCTCGGGTCCGACCAACGCGGCCGAGGTCGCGCGCGGCCTGCCCGCGGCCATGGTGCTCGCGGCGAGGGCGGGCGAGCCCGCCGTCCCCGAGGTCCAGGCGGCCATCAGCGGGCCGACGCTGCGGGTCTACACGACCGACGACCTCCCCGGCGTGGAGTACGGCGCCAGCCTGAAGAACGTCTATGCGATCGCCGCGGGCTGCTGCGACGGACTGGGGCTGGGGGACAACGCGAAGGCGGCGCTCATGACCCGCGCGGTCGCCGAGATGGTGCGCGTCGGCGCCTCGCTCGGCGCGCGACGGGAGACCTTCTACGGCCTGAGCGGGTTCGGGGACCTGGTGGCCACCTGCCACGGGCCGTGGAGCCGCAACCGGGAGTTCGGCCAGAAGATAGGCGAGGGGCGCAACATCGCGGAGCTGCTCGAGGGCCGCAGGACGGTCGTCGAGGGCTACGAGACCACCCGGTCCTTCGCCGGCCTGTGCGCGGAGAAGCGCATCGACGCGCCGATCCTCGCGGAGACGAACGCCATCCTCTTCCAGGGGAGCCGGCCGGCCGACGCCATTTCGTCCCTCATGATGCGCGAGCTCAAGCGCGAGTCGGCGCCCGTCCTCGAGCCGGCCTGAGCCGCCCGCGTCGGGGCGCGCCGCGGCGCGCTGTTCGCCGGGACGGGCGACCCCGGGGCCGCGGGTTTGACCTTGACGTTGTTTTCCGCTTCCCCGCAATTCCGGGACCGCAAGGAGCCCGTACCCCCCCGGCCGCGGATCCGCGGCCGAGCCCCATCCAGCCAAGCGCGTTAAGGGAACAAGATCCCCACAGCATCATGTCCGACGCAACCACCGCCATCAAAGACACGACCGCCAACCCGGCCCCCCTGGGCCTGCTAGCATTCGGGATGACCACCGTGCTGCTGAACCTCCACAACGCCGGGTTCTTCGAGCTGAACAGCGTGATCCTGGCCATGGGGATATTCTACGGCGGCCTGGCCCAGGTCATCGCGGGCGTGATGGAGTGGAAGAAGAACAACACGTTCGGAACCACCGCCTTCACCTCATACGGGATGTTCTGGCTCGCCTTCGCGGCGCTGGTGATGCTGCCCAAGCTTGTCCCCGCCATTGCCGCCCCGAGCGGTGGCGCCGTAGTCGCCTTCCTCTCCATCTGGGGCCTCTTCACCGCGGTCATGTTCGTCGGCACGCTTCGGCTCAACCGCGCGCTGCAGGTCGTCTTCGGCACGCTCACCGTCCTCTTCTTCCTCTTGGCCGCCGGGGACCACCTAGAGAGCGCCGGGCTGAAGCGGTTCGCCGGCTACGAGGGGATCGTCTGCGGCTTGTCCGCGATGTACACGGGCCTGGCGCTGGTCCTTAACGAGGTGTTCGGCCGGACCGTTCTTCCGATCGGTCCGGTGGCCAGGTAGCCCGCGTGCCGCGCCCCTAGATCTGGCGTCCCAGTCGCCTGGCGGACGCCAGGACGAGCATGCTGCCGAGGTAGGCGACGATGACGAGCATCGAGAGGCGGTGGTTGCCGACCGCCATGCCCAGGTACTCGCAGAAGCCGCCGAGCATCGCCCCGATCAGGTTGGCGCCGAACGCGGCCGACGGGAACGCCGCGCCGCGGAACGTGGTGGAGAAGATGATCCCGGCGAAGAAGACCGGCAGGGGGACGACGAGGAGCGTCCAGAGCAGGCGGCCGGCGAAGCTGAACTCGAGGACGTGCTCGCGGGGCACGACGAGGAGCAGGGCGAGCATCGCGAAGAGCGGGGCGTACATCCAGGGCGAGAAGCCCTTCAGCCGCTCGGCCAGCAGGTTGGCGCCGATCACCATCAGGAGGACCCCCGCCACGACGACCATCGTCACGAACCAGGTCGCGCCGAAGAACAGCGTGCAGTCGCTGATGCTCTTGGTCTCGAGGAGGAGGAAGCCCATGCCGAGCAGGCCGAAGTGGACGTCGCCGAAGCCGAACGAGCGGCGCCTGAGGCAGGCGACCGCCGCCACCGAGAACGCCAGCAGGCTGCCTATGGCGACCAGGTAGTCGGACGGGACCGTCTTGCCGATCAGGTACAGGAACGGCCAGTCGTCCGTCGGCAGGTCGATGCGGCCTACGTCGACGTAGCCTTGGTGGTAGAAGTGGCCCACGTTCTCCGGCATCGCGAGGCCGGCGTCCTTGGAGACGCATAGGATCAGCGTCTTCTGGCGCGCGTCGAGGTAAACGGTCGGCTCCCGGCCCGTGGCGGCGGCCACGAGCGCGTTGAGCTTCGGCCCGAGCCAGGGCCTGCCGAGGTAGAACGAGAGCGTCAGCACGCCGTGGTCGTTGAGGAGCCTGAACGCCGACCGCATGCTCTCGACCGTGTAGACGTAGCCGTCCAGTCGCACGTTGTTCATCGTGCTGAAGAGCGCCTGGGAATCGAGGAAGCCGAACACCACCATGTCGTACCCGGGCGTCGCCTTCGCAAGGTACGAGCGGGCGTCGTCCACGTGGGCCGACACCCTGGGGTCCGAGTACGGGGCCCCCGCGTTGTACCTGCGCGAGATCGCGATGATGGCCGGGTCGATCTCCACGGCGTCGACATGGCGCGCGCCCGCCGCCAGGGCCGCCTCGATGTCGAGGCCCCCGCCGGAGCCCACGATCAGCACCCGGTCGCGCCCGCTCGCGACGGCGTAGGGAAGGCCGTACTGCAGCTCGAGCCAGCTGATGTAGTCCGCCGATTTCGTCCCCGCGGTGTAGCGCCGCGAATCGAGAGCCGCGTCGTAGTGGTACCCGAACTGGTTCACCCTGACGGTGTACACGGGGGGGTCTCGCCCGGCCAGGGTCTCCGGCGGCGGCGCGGACTCCGCCGTGTCGGGGGTCTCGAGGCGGCTCACCGTGATGTAGTAATAGGGGGACCAGATGGCCTTCCTGTCGCTGTTCCAGACGATCGCCGCGAGCACCGCCGCGAACAGCGGCACGTGGACGAGCCAGCCGCGCCGCGGCGCTATCACTAGGTAGATGAGCATCACCCCCGCCATCCCGAGCACCGGCGAGAAGAGCCAGAGCGAGAACAGCCCGAAGCAGAGCGTGCCGGAAAGGCTCCCGGCGAGGTCCCACGCGTAGGCCGTCAGGCGCGGCAGGGAGTTGAACAGGACGCCCATCCGCTGACCGAGCGGCACGAAGAGCAGCGCGTTCACGGCGAATATCCGGACCAGGACGAACGCATGGAACATGGACGGCGGGAGCGCGAAGAAGTGGGCCTCGCTGGCTGAGGTCCCCAGCACGGCGTTGCGGTCCAGGAGCAGCATCCCGATGTCGCACGCAAGGAACGCCGGAAACCACCCGAAAAGGTTCCACCTCTTGCCGCCGGCCATCGCCCCCGCGCCCAGGCCGAGGAAGGAGCTGAGCAGCATCAGGTTGGCGTAGTAAGCGACCAGGTGCACCACGGAAGGCACCCAGCGGATCACCATCATCTCGAGGAAGAGGGCCGTGAACGAAAGCGCGAACATCTCCCACTTCATCCGGCCCTTGTCCTCTGGGGCGTCCGTCATCACCAAAGGATTACGGGGCGCGGGCGGCAAGAGAAGCAACAAAACTCCGGCTCGGGTCGCCTTCGCCCGCGGGCATTAGCCGCGCAACAATTTGGGCCATAGCCGCTTGCGTTCAGCACGATCCACCCCCCGGCGGAATATTGCCGCAACCCGGGGATTGCGGAGGGGGCAGGGCGCACCCAAAGTCGCGTGGAATGAACATTTCCGTGGGTTGCACGCTGCGTTACGAGGTGGTGGCCCCGAGCGCTGCGTTCACCTTCAACGTCCTGGCCAACACGGACACCCAGCAGCAGCTCGTCTCAGAGACCATCGTGTGCTCGCCGGAGGTGCCGACCGAGATCGCGACGACTTCGAAGGGGGAGCGCGTCCTGCGGCTGGAGGCCCGGAGCGGGCCCTTCGAGCTCGCGTACTCGGCGATCGTCAGCGTCGCGCGGCCCGAGATGCCTGCCGCGGTGCCGGCGGACCAGCCAGGCAGGCTGCCGCTCACCGTCCTCACCTACACGCTGCCCAGCCGCTACTGCGAGAGCGACCGCCTCGGGCCCAGCGCATGGGAGATATTCGGCAAGGTGGACGACCGGGCGGAGCAGGTTCGCTCGATCTGCGGCTGGGTGGGCGCGAACGTCGAGTACGCCCCGGGATCGACCGACGCAAGGACGTCGGCCTGGGACGTCTGGCAGGCGCGCAAGGGCGTCTGCCGCGACTACACGCACCTGGCGATCGCGCTGTGCAGGGCCCTGTCGATCCCCGCGCGCTACGTCGGCGGCTACGCGGTCGGGCTCGTGCCCATGGACTTCCACGCCTGCTTCGAGGCCTACCTCGGGGGCAAGTGGAGGGTGTTCGACCCGACCGACGGTATAGCCCCGGGGATGATCGTCGCGGCGACGCGCGGGCGCGACGCCGCGTCCGCCGGGCTGACGACGATCTTCGGGCGCGTCGCCGCCGGTCCCGTCCGGGTCGAATGCTCGGTGGCCGCCCCCGAGCCTCAGTCGACGGGGATCCGCATCGAGTAGAAGCTCCGGTACACGAACACGAGGGCGACGGCGAAGATCGCGACGCCGACGCCCAGCTTGAGCGCCGGGTTCATGTTGACGGCGATCTCGACGGCGAGGAGGCCGAAGAGCGTCGTGAACTTGATCACCGGGTTCAGCGAGACCGAGGAGGTGTCCTTGAAGGGGTCGCCGACCGTGTCGCCCACGACCGTCGCGGCGTGGAGGGGCGTGTTCTTCATCTTGAGCTCCACCTCGACGATCTTCTTCGCGTTGTCCCAGGCGCCGCCCGCGTTGGCCATGAATATCGCCTGGAACAGGCCGAAGAACGCGATGCCGACAAGGTAGCCGATGAAGAAGAACGAATTGAAGAACGCGAGCGACAGCGCGAAGCAGAACACGACGACGAAGATGTTGACCATCCCCTTCTGGGCGTACTGCGTGCAGATGCGCACGACCTCCTTCGAGGCCGCGACCGACGCCGTCGAGGCGTCGAGCTTCATGTTCTCCTTGATGTAGACGACGGCCCGGTAGGCGCCGGTGACGACGGCCTGCGTGCTCGCCCCCGTGAACCAGTAGATGACGGCCCCGCCCATGAGCAGGCCCATGATCGCCTCGGGATGGACGAGGGAGAGCCGCTCGATGGTGTCGGGGTGCAGGCGCTTTAGGAGCATGATGATGCCGAAGACCATCGTGGTGGCGCCCACGACCGCCGTGCCGATGAGGACGGGCTTGGCCGTCGCCTTGAAGGTGTTGCCGGCGCCGTCGCCCTTCTCGAGCTGGTGCTTCGCCTGTGCGAAGTCCGGCTTGAAGCCGAAGTCGCGCTCGATCTCCGCCGAGATGCTGTCCTTGGACTCAATCTGCGAGAGCTCGTAGACGGACTGGGCGTTGTCGGTGACGGGCCCGAAGCTGTCGACCGCGATCGTCACCGGCCCCATCCCGAGGAACCCGAAGGCGACCAGGCCGAACGCGAAGATCGGCGCCGCGAACACGAACTCGGCGGGCATGATCGCATGGAGCGCGGGACTGTCGGAGAAGTAATAGGCTCCGAACATGAGGAGGATGATTACGAGGCCCATCCAGAACGCGCAGAAGTTGCCGGCCACGAAGCCCGAGAGGATGTTGAGCGATGCGCCGCCCTGCTTCGAGGACGTGACGATCTCCTTGACGTGGCGGCTCTCCGTGGAGGTGAAGATCTTGGTGAATTCGGGGATGAGCGCGCCGGCGATCGTGCCGAACGAGATGATGGTCGCGAGCACCCACCAGAGGCCGGCCGGGCACTGCGGGTGGGAGGCGAGGAGCAGGTACGTCGCGCCGAACGTGACTCCGATCGAGACGAGCGAGGTGATCCAGACCAGGTTGGTGAGGGGCTGCTCGAGGTTGAAGTCCCTCTTGGTCGCGTAGAGGGCGCTGCTCACCCAGCCGTTCACGAAGTAGCTGGCGAGCGAGGTGAGGATCATCAGGATGCGCATGGCGAAGATCCAGACGATCAGCGTCCCGCCGAGCGCCGGCGTCGAGGCCATCGCGATCGCCAGGAACGCGATCAGCGCCACGCCGGTGACCCCGTATGTCTCGAACCCGTCCGCCGTCGGCCCCACCGAATCTCCCGCGTTGTCGCCGGTGCAGTCCGCGATGACGCCCGGGTTGCGCGGGTCGTCCTCGGGCATCTGGAAGACGATCTTCATCAGGTCAGCCCCGATGTCCGCGATCTTCGTGAAGATGCCGCCGCAGATGCGCAGCGCCGACGCCCCGAGGGACTCGCCGATCGCGAAACCGATGAAGCACGGGCCCGCGAGCTCCGGCGGGATGAACGCGAGGATGCAGATCATGAAGAAGAGCTCGATCGCGACGAGGAGCAGGCCGACGCTCATCCCCGACTTGAGCGGGATGTTGAGCGATGCGAGCGGCATGCCCTTCAGTGCGGAGAACGCCGTGCGGGAGTTGGCTACCGTGTTGATCCGGATTCCGAACCAGGCCACGCCGTAGCTGCCCAGGATGCCCAGGATCGACGCCAGGAGGATGACGACGACGTGGCCGGCCGACTGGCCGGAGAGCGCGTAGAAGTAGTACGCGATGCACGCCGCGATCAGGCACCACAGCACGACCAGGAACTTGCCCTGCTGCCAGAGGTAGGTCTTGCAGGTCTCCCAGATCACGTTCGACACGTTCGACATCGAGGCGTGGACGGGCAGGTTGCGCGTCTGGACATACTGGACCCAGCCGAAGACCATCCCCACGAGGCAGACGGCGAGCCCGGCCATGAGGACCGCGGACCCGCTCAGCGCGCCGCCCATGAACGATACGGCGTTCAGGTTGGGCAGGTTGATGTCCGATTCGCTCGCGTGCGCGGACGTGATCAGGGACGCGGCGAAGGCAACGCTTGCGCCCAATTTCCATGGGTTGGGTATCTTCATTTGGTAGGGATTGTTTTTAGAGACTGTGAGCCACGAACCTGCCGGTGCGCGAAAAATTGGGCGAGTCTTTTTCTGGCCATGCCCCGCAACTCAATCCGCCCAGCGGATCGCGTTCAGGAGCTCGGCGAGATGGAAAGCGGCCTGTGACAGGCGCTTCTCCGCCAACGGGATGCAGTCCCCGTCGTAATGGGGGGGGAAAGTGATCTTTATACTCTTGATCCCGCCCTTGGGATCGGGGGTTTCGGCGCCGAAAGTGATCCCTGCGTAGGCGGTCCTGGCCGCCTCAAGGCTCTCCGTCGCCCAGCCCTCGGCCCAGTGGTGGTAGTCGCCGGGGCTCGCCCAGGATTGCGCATTGGCAACGACTTGGGCGTCAAGGGCCTTGGCCAACTCCGCGGGCTGATCGGTGTTCGCTATCTTCCCGACGAGCGCCGTGTCCCAGTAGGCGTGGAGCTCGTCGAACCTCCCGGGCCCGTAGAAGAGCGCGTTTCCGCCCTTGTCGTTGGGCAGGGCCTTCGCCGCCGCCGGGTCGGTGACGAGCCGGACCGACCCGTCGGCGCCGACCTCGTAGAATCCGTTGCCGACATGCAGGGGCTGGTGCTCGTCGCCCACGAAGTGCACGAGCATGAAAAGCGCCTCGCGCTTCGCGATCCTCTTGTCGCCGCCCCCCTCAAGGACGGCGACAGCCTCCTCGACCATGTGGACGACGTCGTGGGGGTTGGAGAAGGCGCCGTCTAGCTCGTAGGCCTTTGCCCCGAGCGGGATGTCGACGTAGTGCCACTGCGAGTTCTCCGGGAACATGGCGTTGAACCTGAGCGCCTCGGGGTCGGAGCCAAGCGGGCCCGTGTGGAAGAAGGCGGAGCGCAGGTCGTCCATCCAGACGGAGACCGACGCCAGGTCATCATTCCCGAGTATCTTTGCGACATGGCTACGGGCGTCGGCGCTCAGGTGCTCCGCGGCGACAATCGACAGCGCCCTGTGTCCCTCGGCGCCCCAGGGATAGGCCGGAGCGGCCGACGCCAGGGAAAGGATGATGCCGATAAGGGCAGCGCGGGGTTTGCGTCGCATGTCTTGGGAGAGGCTCGCCCATCCGCGGCGGGATTGGAAAGCCAATTCTTTCGGAGCCGGGTTCCTGGCGACAAAGGCTCGCGTTCCAGGCCCTGTTCGCCAGAGATATCGGGCGCCCGCTGCCCGGGTGGCGGAACGGTAGACGCTTCGGACTTAAAATCCGATTTCCGCAAGGAAGTGCCGGTTCGAGTCCGGCCCCGGGCACCAAACCGGGGTCCAGTTCAAAAGGGGTCTATAACAAGGATTGGGGACAGGAGCATGTGAGGTTGAGGGTTAGCCGCACTGAGCGATGACGCGCAGGCGGTGGTTGCAAATGGGTATGATGGTCGGGTGCATTGCGGGACCTTGACTCTCATAATGCATTATCAATGTATGCCGTATACGACCGTGACGCTCAGGCAGGATGTGGCCAGGAGGCTCCGGAACAGCCGCGGCCTAGGGGAAAGCTACAGCGATGTCCTAACCAGGCTGGTCGACAACCAGCCCGCGAAGACGTTTGGGGAATTGATGGAGTCCCTCGCGCCCCTCGAGGGGCGAAGCCTCTTCACGAAGGAAGGGCGCGAGAGGCTGAGGAGGGATCAGCGCAACCCAAGGGATTCGCGCGCAAGGAGCAAGGGCGATGCACCTTCTTGATACTAGCGCATTGAACGGATTGGAGCATGAGCTTGCCCAACGGAGGGTGGGGCGGGTCCGCGCGTACTTGGGGACGCACCAGGGGGAGAACCTGGCCTTAAAATCCGCCCAAACACCTCTAGGTCAATTAACTACAAACGTACAAAGACGAACATAGGTGACACATAAAGACCATAATAGCCGCTGTAAGTGTCAATGCCGTGTCAATGAAAGACGCTTACGCGGGGCCGTACTTGTTCACCTGATACCTCCCTGTTACCAGGCGCGGACCTTGACGCGAAGGCAGGCTCCCGTGATCGCGTGAGCGGGCTGCCAGCGGGTATTCAGGCCCATTTACTCACCGACCCGACACCTGCGCAGGCGCGGCTTTGGCGGAGGGCCGTTTCGTCAGTTCTTCGTCCTCGGTCAGCCCCGAGTCCGCAGGGACCGGCGCCTCGCGCCGCACTCCGTTCTCCGGCGAACGTGACGACGCTCATGCGGGATTGATTGCAAAAAGCGGCAATCTCCGCCCAACGCTCAAGCCGAGCCTCGCGTCGGTCCGGCGCAATCATCAATGGACGGTCTGATATTATTGCGCCGCAGCTTATCCGTTTCGGCGCGATGCGCCTCGGCTGTCTCCTGGTTACCGCTTAACCATCAATAGGACTCAAAGGTTTGCTACGGCCGTCGACCGGTAAAGCCCCCCCCTTGGGGTCCTTCTTCGATTTGAGATCCTTGAATTTTGCGGCTGACTTTGCCGTAGCTTTCTTCTTTGGGGAGGCCATGTTTTTGGGGGTTGTGACGTTTTCAGTTGAGGTCCCCTCTTTTCGGCTAGCGATTTTGCGACCGCAAAACCAATAGAGCGGACAGTTTCGTGCGCCGAAACCCTGCGAAGTCCGCATCGGACCGGCAACGATTTTTCGCAAGTTAGATGCGCTGGGCTGATTAAATAAGCCCCTCTGTCTCTCGCACTGTTCGCGGGCACCCCCGCCGGTGCGCCACCTGCGTTCTTTGTCGGCCTGATAGCCTTTCTCCGGCAAACTTTTACGGCGCTGCATGCCTGGTCGAATGGGGATTACCAATGCTGCTATTACCCAAAGGATGCACCCCGCCACCTTGGTACTTCTGGGCCGAGATCTCGCGTTCTAGCGCACCGTGATGGTCCGCGAACTGGCGTCCGGCGAAGACGAGACGGCAGTGCGTGTCTTGCTCCGAAAGTTGAGGAAGCTCCCGATCTCAGAGGCCATTGCCTATCGGGCGGGAGCGTTGGACAGGGATTTGATGAACAGGGGCCGGCGGCTCGGCGAGAACGACAATTGGATCGCCGCCACGGCGCTGCAGTATTCCGCGACGCTCGTGTATGCGGATGGCGATTCTGACCGCATCAACGGGCTGAAGCGGGCAAGATTAGGCGATTGACGGGCGGCTTCCCGGCGGGGCCGACGGGATTTGGTCCGCGTGGTCCCGCAACTGCGCCACGAGCCGGCGGGCTTAACTCTATACTGTCAACGCCCCATTCCTTTCGGGCGGCCCTTCGATTAGCATCGCCCTTCTTGTTTCCCCCACGCGGGAGCCTGCTCATTCTGCGCCCCCATTTCGTGCCGATGACCTTTTCAGAAACACAGTCCAAACGGCGCAGGCAGATCGCCGCACTGCCCCGGGAATGTGACCGCTTCGACCCCGCGCGTCAGATGGCGGCGCAAGGCGCTCTTGGCCCGCAGGATCCGACTGCCTGCGGCGCGCACGGCGGACTGACATGAAGCTTCGCAGCGCAGCCGAGGCCGGGGCCATTCACGACAGCTCAGAGGCGGGCACGCTCGCACCGGCCGTCAATCCGGCTGCCAGCGAGCCGCCGCCCGATCAAGGGGGCGCGAGGGAACCGATCAAGATGGCGTCGGCGCACGTCGTCATAATCGTGCTCGGCACGATTGCCTTCCTCTACGTTGCCCGCCCCGTCGTCCTGCCCGTCCTCCTGGCGTGGATGGCGGCGATGACCCTGCAACCGTTGGTGCGCTGTTTGTCCCACCTCCACCTGCCGGCGCCCCTCTCGGCCGCCGTCGTTTTTTGCCTCCTGGTGGCTGCAATCGGGATGGGTTTCTTTCAGTTGGAGCGGCCGGCGGCGAGGTGGATGAATGAAGCCCCGCAGCACATGACCGAGCTAAGGCAACGGGTCCAGAGGATCTTCCCGAAGGCCTGGCACTTTACCCAGGCGACGGCGGCGGTGGGTGATCTCGGCGCCACGGAGGCGGAAAAGAAGGAGGAGCAAAGAAAGACGCCCATGGTGGAGGTCAAGGACCAGCGCGGCACCAGCTCCATTCTCAACTGGACGGGAACCCTCGTGGCGGGCCTGGGCGAGGTGTTGGTGCTGATCTACCTGCTGCTCGCCTCCGGAGACCTGTTTCTGCAGAAGCTCGTCCACCTGATCCCGACCCTGAGGGGGAAGATACGCGCCGTCGAGATTAGCCATGAGATACAACAGAACATATCCAACTATCTGTTCTCGATCTCGCTGATCAACGTTTGCCTGGGTGCACTTGTCAGCGGGGGCCTATACCTCATCGGGATCCCGAACGCCGCGATGTGGGGAATCCTAGTGGCGCTTCTGAACTTCATTCCCTACTTCGGCTCCGTCGGCGGAGTCATCATTCTGGCGGCGGTCGGCCTCCTCACCTTCGATTCGCCATGGCGGGGGCTCCTGCCGCCCCTGCTGTACATGGCGCTGCATCTTCTGGAGGCGAATCTCGTCACCCCGGCCCTGCTGGGACGGCGTTTCACGCTCAACCCTGTTGCCATCTTTGTCTCGTTGATTTTCTGGGTCTGGCTGTGGGGCGTGCCAGGAGCGATGCTCTCGGTTCCGATCCTCGTGTCTCTCAAGGTCGTCTGTGACCGAATTCCCGCAGTATCGTCCTTCGGGGAGCTAATCGGGCGTTGAAACGGGCGTCGTTCCACCGGGTTGCCGCCGTTCCCGCCGTGTCGGCCCCTTCGCAATCGGCTTGGAATCCCGGTGCGGCCGCGGGCATCAGGCACCCCGGCGCCTGCCGGGCGCAAGGCGGTCAGAGCATGGGCGAAAGCGGCCTCAGGGCCGCCTCTGCGAACCTCTTCCTGAACGGCCGGCTGGCAAAGCCGGCCCGGTCGATCTCCTGGCTGAGCGCAAAGTCGTGCTCGAGGGTTCGCGCAAGCTCGCCGTTGCGCTCGGCCGAGTGGAAAAGCAGATTGAGCTCAAAATTCAACCGCATGGACCGGTAGTCGAGATTGGCGGATCCGACCATCGCCCAGTGTTCGTCCGCCAGCATGACCTTGGCGTGGTTTACCCCGGCCGAGTACTCGAAGATGCGCACCCCCGCGGCGAGGAGCTCGCCATAGTAGGACCGGCCCACGACCACCAGCCATGGATGGTCGTTCTTCTCGGAGACGAGCAGGCGCACGTCGACGCCGCGGCTTGCCGCCAGCTCCAGGGCGGCGAGTATCACGTCGTCCGGGACAAAATAGCCCGTGGCGATCCAGACTCGCGTGCTGGCCTCGTTCAGAAGGCTGACGATCGACTTGCTGATAGGCTCGTTGCGCCTGTCGGGGCCGCCCAGCACGACGCTCACGATGTGCCGTGCGGCGCCGGTCGACGGCGGGAAGTACGGCGAAGCCGATATCTTCTCCCCCGTGGCGAAGAACCAGTCATCGGCGAACACGTCCTGCAGTTCGGACACCACCTTGCCGTCGACCTCGATCTGCACGTCGCGCCAATGGCCCAGCGCGGGATCGTGGCCCTCGTATTCCCGACCGATGTTCATGCCGCCGACAAAGGCGGACGTGCCGTCGACAATCTGGAGCTTGCGGTGGTTTCTCAGGTTTAGGAAGAAACGGCTGCGCATTGGGTCCAGGCTCTGGAACCAGGAGAACCGCCCCCCGGCGGCCCTGAAGTCGGAAAGGAGATCCTCGGCGAGGCCGTGCGAGCCGACACCGTCAAGCAGGAGGCGGACCTCGACGTTGCGGCGGGCTGCATCTGCGAGGAGCTTGAGGAATCTCGCGCCTGTCTCGTCGCCGTTCCAGACGTAGAACTCGAGGTGGACATGGTGTCGTGCGCCGCGGATCCTCTCCTCGAGCGCGGCGTAGAACTCGTGGGAATCCCGCAGGATGCGCAGGCCCTCCGAGGAGCTTATGGGAAGCTGGTTTATTCTCGAGAGCAGCCGCAGAAACTGCTGGTCCCTGCGGGAGACCCCCGCGAGCAGCCCCTTGGTGGCATCATCGGTCTCGTCGGCAGGCGCGGGCTGCCGTGTGGAACGGGCGGAATACAGGGAGCGCCGCCGCAGCCTGCGGCGCTTCAGCCGGTCGGTGCCGAGGGCAAAATAGACGAGCGAGCCGAGAAATGGAATGAATACGATGGCCCAGAGCCATGCCAGGGTTGCCGCCGGGCGCTTCTTCAGAAGCAGCAGGTGCGGTATGAATCCCCAGGTGGCAAGATAGAGGACAAGCAGGGCCGTTTTCATCGCGGGATTGGCCCGACGACCACGGCTCAGCCGCGGCCGGAAGCGCCCCGAGGAAGGGTCAGGCCGCGGACTACGCCGAGCACGAGCGGGCTCCATCTGAGCACCGCCCCAATCGTCCGCAAGGGCCGAATCCTCAGGCAGCCCATCAGGATGCCGATCGGCACGGAGGCCAGCGTCAGCAGCGGATAAAGGCGGCGCCATCTTGCGTGGGCCCGGTCGACCCACGAGATGGGTCGGGCCAGGCGCGCGGCCGCCGCGGCGCATTCCGAGCGCCTGGATTGGATTCGCCGCCTCAGCGCTGACTTGCTGGCCGCCAGGGACGTCAGTTCCGCGTGCGGATACATTCGCGGTCCTCCCCGATCTCTTGGAGCGTCGCCGCAAAAAGCGGGGGCTGGCGCGCGAGGTAGCGGCGGAAGGCCACAATGATGGACACGAAAGCCGCGGCGTACAGCAGCGCGAGGCCTCCCAGCACAGCGAGCCGGTACGTTTCCCAGAAGAGGTAGACCAGCGTCAGGCTGGCAAACGCCATCGCCATCGCGCCCGCGAAGAGCATGGCGCTGATCCAGAAGAAGACCTGGACCAGCCGGAGCTTCTCCTCCTTCAGCTCGAGCGAGACCAGTGAAACGCGGTCCTGGAGGCTGGCCAGCAAGCTGTCCCCCAGGTTCCGGAACGCGCCCAGCAGTCCCGGCGAATCGGGATTCTCGGAGTCCATGGCACCGGCCGCTACTTGGAGCGGCGGCCAACGAAGACGCCGAGCAGCAGGCCTACGCAGGCCGCGATAGCAAGGGATTGGTAGGGGCTCTCGCGGATGGCCTTGTCCGCGTGCTTGCCGGTGGCAATGACCTGCCTTCTTGCGCCGTCGTAGATGTCTGT
>Ga0181523_10000268_pt1 | contig 58288 bp, 47 predicted proteins | sample PEATcosm2014_Bin_43_FD_119752 | JGI IMG/M metagenome (GOLD analysis project Ga0181523, IMG submission 119752) | Peatland microbial communities from MTU Mesocosm Facility, Houghton, MI, USA - PEATcosm2014_Bin05_30_metaG | ecosystem: Environmental > Terrestrial > Soil > Wetlands > Peat | place... | reverse complement strand
TTGCGGGATCAGGCTCCGATTGTACCCGCTGCCTGTTGCAAAAGCTGCTCGACATTTGAGCCCGACGGGACTCCGCCTTGGGCGAAATCGCGGCTTCCGCCGCCGCGGCCTCCGACCGCCGACAGCACCTGTTTGAGCAATGCACCCATGTCGGCTGTCGAACCCGGCGTACCGCCGGAACTCTGAGCAAAGACCAAGCCCGGCGGATCCACCGTGCTCGCCACCAGCGCAATCGCCGGCATGCCCGTTCGCGTCACCCTCTGCGCAAACAATTTGGCGAAGCTGATGTCGCGATCGGGAAACGTCCGCACGATGATCTTCCTCCCGTTTTTCTCCGGCTGATCATGCAAAGCGGCCAAAGCCATTAGCTCGGCTAGTTGATCGAGCGCCTCGTCCCTTTGCTTGCGCATCAGTTTGCTCTCTTCGACAGTCTTGCGGATCTGCTCCGGCACATCCCAAAGCTGCGCCGAGAATAGCGCGGCCGCGTCGCTGAGCGCGCTGTAGTCACGCCGCGCCATACGGACTGCGCGATCGCCGCAGACAAACTCCACTCGCGTTCCCTGCCGCACCCTTTCGCTTTTCCGAAGGATGATCGAACCGATCTGGCCGCTCGCCCCGACGTGAGTTCCACCACACGCCGACAGATCGAAGTCCGCGATCTCAATCAGACGCAGCTCGTCGCGCTCGGCGGGAGGCAGTTTGCGCAAGCCCAGCTTCTCCGCTTCGGCGCGCGTAACATAGCGAATCCGCACGGGACGATTCTCAAACACAATTTGATTGGCCCGCTGCTCGGCAGCGGCAATCTGCTCGGAACTTACCGATGGCGTCGCCAAGTCAATCGAGCAATAGTCCTCGCCCATGTGGAACGAAACGGTCGGCATCTGATAAAGCTCGATGAAAGCTGCCGAGAGAACGTGCTGCCCGGTGTGCTGCTGCATGTGGTCGCGGCGGCGTTCGGGGTCGATGCTGCCGTGGACGGCCGCGCCTGCCAGTAGCGGCGGTGGTGCTTCGAGGTAATGGACGACTCTGCCATCTTCCGTATCTGCGACTTCTGCAACGCGCAAGCGCTCTCCACCAAGCACCAGCCACCCAGTGTCGTGGACCTGGCCACCACTGGTGGGATAGAACGCGGTTTCGCGCAGGATTACGGCCGGCCGCGATTGCTCGGGCGAAGGAGACACGAAGTCCTCGACCACGGAATCGAATTCGTGAACTTCAGAACTGTCGTAGTAAAGACGTTTGGTCATGAGGACGAGTAGTCATGAAAACATTCTGATCAAACCAGGGCAGCATTAGGCAGAAAAACAAATAGCCAGGCACCGGCGCTCCACTGCACACGAAAGAGCCCGTTACCGTTGCTTCCTTCCGGACCTGGCGGGGTTGGCGGGAAAACGTCGCGCGGAACCGATGCCTGACTCTACATCTTAACAAGAGATCACGGAATACAGGAATGGCCGCACCTTACGCTACCTGGAGAAGCCTGATCGTAGAGACGCGGCTTGCCGCGTCTCGGCACCAGCAACAACCCAGAGCTTTTCAATTACCATCGCAATATGGCCGAGTCAGAGTGCATCACGTACAAGAAGCTAAGAGAGCGCGAAACGCGTGCTCACGCGGCATGGACCTCTCATCTCTACCGCAACGAAGTTAAGCCGAGGCTTTCAGAGAAGGCGAAGCGGAAACATCAGAAGGAAGAAATGGAAGCGTATCAGCAGGCTCACAAGGCTCGCCTAGCTCACGCGAAGACGTGTCCAACCTGCATGTCCAACCTGTAAACATTGCGGCGCTCACAAAGGGGGACGACCCTGAAAAGCCGTGTGCCACAACCAGAAATCAAATCAGTTGGTGGGCTGTTTTGAATTTTAGGCTCGCCTCGATCTACGTAGAGGCATTTTTTCGAGGTGTGCAACGAAGTCAGTCCACGAGAGTCGATGGGCATTGACATCGTTGTAGGCAGGCCACCACTCGACAGTACCTTGCGAGATGTGGAGACTGCCTTCTTTAGAACCCCCGAGTTTCACGTCGATTCGTAGAGCATTCTTTGTTGTCCGCTCGGAAAGTTCGACCGATGACGGAAGGTGAGCAATAATCTTGGACTTTTTTGCCATAATGGCTCGTAATTATATTCATGCATGGACGCCCGGACCAGAAATCTCTAGACATTTCAAAACAGTCCACTACCTCAAATCAGGATTAGTTGACATCCAGAGTTATAATAAAACGATAGCCCAATGCGGTTCTAGGCGTAAGCACTAAGTTCTTTGAAAACTTAGATAGTGAGCAACTTAGTAAGTCGTAACTGACTCTTTGAAGGCAGGGCACAAGTTCGGCCCGCCTCTAACTCCAGTTTCTAACTATTTTGTTATCTAGATTTTGGCTTTAGCTCCTTTAAACCCAAAGATTTGGGGCGTTTTACCCCGTAACTCGATGATTCTAAGAGGTCGGGGAACGAAAAAAATCGGGGGTACGAACCCGTATCAGGATTTACATGAGGGATAACTGGGGCTAGGCTGGATGGCTTTCTGAAAAAGTCATACCTAACTCTTTTGTTGTCAAGACTTTGCCTATAACTCTCATGCGATCAAGACTTTGGCGGGAGATTCTCCCTAAAGTCTTGATTCTAATATACCGGGTGGGGGGTACCCCCGCAACGACGGCTAAGTCCCAAAATGGAACGAAGTTTGGCCGACTCGGCGGAAGGACTGCGGGTCGAGAGCTGGGCCCGAAAGCGAACGACTAAACGACCAACGACGATCTTCCCGCCCATACCCATGCGCGACTCGCAGCCGTGCACGATCTAGCGCACAACCAGCACTTCCCGGATGGCATCGCGTGCCAGGAAAAATTTGATCGAAGCGAAATCCCGGAAGAGGTTTTCAATGTGCCGGTTGTTGAACACCCGCTGCAGGCGCGGAGATTGTTTTTCAGACGCGGGACGGCCGGGCGGTGCGAACTTCACCTCTTGCATCTCCAGCATGTCCGTGCCGGTCACGTGATAGCGATAGCAGGTCGAGTCTGGGCCGGCGTCGCGCGTGTGAAAAAAGGCCAGTAGGAATCCGCCCGGCTTCATCACCGACCACAGACGGTCGATGGTGGGCTTCACCAGGCCCTCTTCCATGTAATCCGGCAAATTCCAGCACAGCACCACATCGAACTGAGCGTTCGGGTATGCCAGGTTCTCATCCAGAAACTTCTTGCTGTCCACCACCGAGTTTCCTGTGCTGTCCTGGATGCGCAGCGCCGGATCGAGCGACGAGCGCAACAAGTCTTCGCTGTAATTCTTGTGTCCCTGGCCGGTGAAAAAGCGGATGTTGTTGGCGGAGGTCGCGCCCATGTCGAGCACGCACAGGCCCTCCTGCGAATTCAGCAGCCGTGAAATCTCTCCCATGCCGCTCGACCGGCGGGAAAGCTTCCGCGGGACCGTGGGAATCGCAGTCTGGTTCGAAGAGCTCCGAAAGAATTTCATTACGTTGTCAGAAACAGATGCCGTCGATTAGTACAGCCGCGATTACGAAGACGCGGGAGCCGCCGCTTTTCCGGCCTCTTTCTGAATATCAATCTTCCCTTTAAGGAACGCGCCCTCTTCGATGGCGATGCGCTGTGTGGTCACGTCGCCCGTCACCACCGCCGACTTCCGCAGCTCCACACGCTCAGAGGCATTCACGCTTCCATCTAGCTTACCCTGAATCACCACCGACTTGGCACTGACGTTGGCCTTCACATTTCCATTCGGCCCGACCGTCAGGCTGTGGTTGCGGAGCTCAATGTTCCCTTCGACATTGCCATCCACGTACAAGTCTTCGGATCCCGACAGCTCTCCTTTGATGACCACTGACTTGCCGATGTGGGCGCCGTCGCTGGTTTGCGGAGCATCCATGCTTTGGCCTCCATCTCCTCGCGCTCTGTTCGCCGCGAATGAACCGATTGTAAATCATTCCGCCTCTTGCGGGTTTGGCCGGTAGCCGGAAATCTTTGTCCGTGAGGAACTTACGGCACGCTTGGAAACGCGGCTCCGATGCCATCTCGGGTTTGCTACCATCGTCCTACGGGATCAGCTGTGCCCGGTCCAGCTATGGCGGCCGATTACTCCATCTCGCCCAGTTCTGTCTCCCACAATGCCCACACCAGCGCCCACGCCAGCGCCTGGATTCTGTGGCTCGCCGCAGCCAGTTTTGCTGGGCAACCGGCGACCGTCTCTTCGTATCAAGATCCGGCTGACCTGGTGCGCAAAGCAGTGGAGAACGAAATTAAGGCGGCCAATGACGACACTGCCCACTTTTTGTTTCGAGGCACCAAGACCACTCCCCAGGGATCCACCACAAGACTTTATGTCGAGTCCAATGAGGCTACTGCCGGCTTGGTGGTCGCCTACAACGGCAAACCTCTGACTGCCGAACAGCGCCACGAGGAAGAGGCGCACGTTGAGCGCTTCGTCAAGAATCCCGAAGAACTGAAGAGGAAGCGGGAACAGGAACGCCAGAACGCCGAGCGCACGCTGCGCATCATACGCGCAATGCCCGACGCCTTCCTGTTTGAGTACGCCGGAGACGAACAGGGCTCGGAAGGTATTGGCCGGGCCGGCGGCCCTTTGGTCAAATTGAAGTTCCGTCCCAATCCGCACTATGCACCGCCGTCGCGCGTAGAAGAGGTTCTTACCGGCATGGAGGGTTACGTGCTGGTGGATGCCACGCATTATCGTATCGCTAGCATTGACGGCACGCTTTTCAAAGAAGTCGGCTTCGGATGGGGAATTCTCGGACACCTTGATCGGGGTGGCCGCTTCATGGTCCAGCAGCAGGAGGTCGCCGACAATCTCTGGGAAATTTCAAGCATGACTTTAAGCTTCACCGGAAAGATCCTGCTGTTCAAGAACCTCTCCATCAGCTCGACGGAGATTTTCAGCGGCTTCAAGCAAGCTCCCTCGAACCTAACGTTCGCCCGCGCACTGGAACTGCTGAAGAAGGAAGAATCCACTATGGCCGCAGAAGCCGTCGACAATTCTGCTGCTGGCAGAGTCGCCCATAAGTGAGAGAACGACGCTAAACTTTCCCGGCGCGAAACGTCTCTTCGCGCACGGTGAACTTCTTCATCAGATCGGCGCGCACCTGGTATCCAGTCCCGGGAGCGTCACTGATAGCGATCATTCCATCGGCACTGACTTCCACTTCGGGTTCAATGATGTCTTCCTTCCAATAACGCTTCGATGCCGACACATCTCCCGGCAGGCGGAAATTTTCGAGAGTCGACAACGCGATGTTGTGCGCTCGTCCTACTCCCGATTCCAGCATCCCGCCACACCACACCGGAATGTTGTGCCGTACTGCGACGTCGTGTATTTTTTTTGCCTCGCTGAAGCCGCCCACGCGCCCCACTTTGATGTTGAGGATGCGGCAGGCACCGGTCTCGAGCGCAAAATCCGCGTCGCGTGCATTCAGAATCGATTCATCCAGACAAATCGCCGTCTTGATGGCTTTCTGCAGTCGCGCATGTAGATAGATTTCGTCGTTCCACAACGGCTGCTCGATCATTAGCAGGTTGAAGGCATCGAATTTGCGCAGGTGCTCGACTTGGTCGAGCGTGTAGGCCGAATTCGCGTCTACACTGAGAACAATGTCCGCCCAGCGGGCGCGGACCTTCTCTAGCACATTCAGATCCCACCCCGGCTTGACTTTGATCTTGATTCGCCGGTATCCCGCCGCCAACTCCGTTTCGATCTTTTGCAGAAGCTGTTCCGGCGTGTCTTGAATGCCAATCGAAACGCCGCAGGCGATCTCGCGCCTCGTTCCTCCGAGCGACTTCCAGAGCGGCTGTTGTTTCTGCCGCGCCTCTGCGTCCCACACTGCGTTTTCGAGCGCGGCCTTGGCCATGAGATGGCCGCGGATTCTGGCAAATCGCGCGGTACAGTCCCGGCCGGATTTCAACTCGCTCTGCAGGAGCAGGGGCGCCAGATACTGCTTAATCGTGGGCCACGCGGTTTCGGTCCATTCCGAGCTGTAGTACGGATCTTCCCCGGCGACGCACTCGCCCCACCCGCGTACTCCATCGGCCTCGACGCTCACCACCACGATGCGACGGCTGTAAACGCGGCCAAAGCTCGTTTCAAAAAAATGCACGAGCGGCATATGAATTTCGCGGAGAGTTACCGATTCGATTTTCATGACTTAGTCGCTAATATCGCCACCTTTCGTCCCAGTCTCCCAGCAGAAACCGCCCATTCCCGCGTTCGTCGCGTTCATAGGCGAGCACGCTCAGCCCTTCCGAAAACGCGTGACTGAACCGCTCACGATTGCCTTCCTGCACCGCAAGCGCCCGCGGACGGGTCGTCGCCACGGCCTTCCATTGGTAGATCTCCGCTGGCACATGGATGCGCGCGCGACAATCGAACTTAGCGCGCGGAGCATCCGCCAGTACGGCTTCGACCCGCTTCGACTTCATCCACCACTCCGCCACCAACCGGTCAGTGGGCAAATCGCCCTGCAACGGAGACGAGGTGATCCCGTACTGGTTCACGCTGTAGCGCCGCGCAATCGCGCCCAGCTTCTCGATATTCAAATACGCGTTCTTAATCTCCAGCGGATCGAAGGTCCATTCCATCAACTCAAAACCCCGCTCTAGAGCATCCTCACGCTGATAGAGCTTCATCCGCCGACCCAGGCCGCTATTTCGAAATTGCTGGCGGACGGCCAGCATTTGCGAGTGCAGGTAGCAATGGCCATTTCGGATTCCCGGAATCGCAAGCGCGAAGCCGATGAGTTCTTTTTCGCCGTTTCTTTGGTCGTCCGTTCTGTCGTCCGTGCTTTCGTTCGTCCTGTCGTTCGTTCTAACGAACGCCCCAATCACCTGACCGCCGATCTTCGCCGCCACTACGAACATGCGCACCGGAACCAGATCTCGGTCCGCGAATTTCCACACTTCCTTCTGGAGCGCGAAGCAAGCACGCATCTCCTCCAGCGCTTCACACTTGCGGATGGTTACTTCACCGCCGTTCTTAGTTCCGGTCGAAGCGCTGGAGGTCACGCCGGTTCTTCCTGCTGCTTCGCCTGCTGCCATAGCGTTTCCAGTTCGTCCATCGACGCCTGCTGTGGCGCTCGCCCGCTGGCGCGCAAGCGCTCCTCCATCCATTGAAAACGACGCTTGAACTTGCGATTCGTCCTCCGCAACGCCGACTCTGGATCGAGCGACAGATAGCGCGCAATGTTGACCAGAACGAAAAATAAATCTCCCACTTCATCTTCCAGGCGCACGCGCAACTCCGTCGGAACCTGCGGACGTCCAGACCCGGCAATCCCCTTCCCAGCCGATTGATCGTTGAAGGGAAGCGCCGGTGCAGCGTTCAACTCCGCCCGCAACTCCGCCGTCTCTTCCTCGAGCTTGGCAAAGAGACCTTCAATCTCCGACCACTCAAATCCCACGCGCGCCGCGCGCGAGCTGAGTTTATAAGCTTCCATGAGCGCGGGCATCTTCGACGACACACCCGCGAGCACCGATTGATCAGAGACCGGTCGAGCGCGGTCGCCCGGCGCGTCCTTCTCATCCCCTTCGTCCGTCAGCCGTTTCTTTTTCTCTTTCTCTTGCGCCTTCAGTGCCTCCCAGTTACGCAACACCTCGGCAGGAGTGTCCGCCTTCACGTCGCCAAACACGTGCGGATGCCGGTCCACCAGCTTGTCGGAAAGCCGGTCGAGTACATCATCCACCGAGAAATGGCCTTCCTCGCTCGCCATCTGCGAATAGAACAGCACCTGCAACAGCAGGTCTCCCAGTTCGCCGGTCAGTTCAGGCCAATCACGATTGTCGATGGCCTCCAGGACTTCGTAAGCCTCTTCCAACGTGTACGGCTTGATGGTGTCAAAGGTCTGTTCGCGATCCCAGGGGCATCCGCCCGGAGCCCGCAACCGCACCATGATCTGAACTGCTCGCTCGAATCGTTCGCCTGTGGTGGGCATCCTGTTCAATGTAAATGAGGCGAATAGGGTGAGCAATGGGGGAGTGGATAGTCCATTTGCTATTCCAACGAGCGAACAAGCAATTGCGTTTCATCGGAGATGATGGCATCCGCGCCCCACTCCGCGAACTCACGCATGCGCTCGGCGCGATTCACCGTCCACACCATGATTCTCTTGCCTGCCGCATGAACCCGTTTGACCAATTCGCCATCCACCAGTTCGAACTGCGGAATCACCCACTCCGCCGGGATATCGAGCCAGCCTCTAATCCGATCCCGCGTCTCGCAAAGAAATCCCAACGGAATCGTCGGGTCAAGATCGTGGATTGCCGTGAGCACCTCGGGAAGAAACGATGAAACCACGTAGCCCTTTTGCGGCGGATGCTTGTGCAACTCCGAGAGCGCCTGGCGCTCCAGTCCCGCAACCTTTACCTCGATATCGAGAAATGCACGGGAGGCAAATTGCCGCAGAACATGTTCCAGCGTAGGCAACGGTAGGCCCTTCGACGCCGCCTTCCCAATTTCCATGCCGCCGACGGTTGCGTCATGGCAGATCACGGCCTGCTTGTCGGCGGTAAGCCGCACGTCGAATTCAAAGCCATCGCAGCCATGCTGTAGGCAAAGCTCGAACGATGCCAAAGTATTTTCAGGAATTTGCCGGAAAGCCCGCGCCCCACGATGCCCGAGCAGAAGAGGTGCCATCGAAGTGCTCAGTCCAAATCGAAATCCCGGATCGGCTTGCCCGTGTCTGGAGTTTCTTTGGCCTTCTTCACCGCCTCCTGGAATTTCTTCTCCAGGAGTTCCGAGGCGTGCTTTTGCGCTTCCATCGATTGCCGGAAGATCGAATCGCGACGGCTGTCCTGCTCCTTCATGGCGCGAGCCGCTTCTTCCATATCATTGAAGGTTTTCGGCTTGACTGGCGCCGTGTGGGCGATGATGCTGCGTGTCGCGGCGTCGATTTTCACGACCGCGCCGCAGCAGGGACAAGTCACGTCAAAATTAGATTCACGAGAATTGGATTCGCGTTTCACCACCCGCGATCATACCTCAGTCCGCCGCAATCCGCGTCAGCGTGGCGTGAGTCGAATCGGCAGAATGTGGAACAAATACAGCATCTCCCAACCCAGCAGGACGATCGACACCACCACCACCAGTATCGCCAGAGTCTCGCCAAAGTTCAGACCACCCTTATCCTGCTCGAAACGGCGCGCCCCGAGACTCAGAATATTCAGCGTGGCAAAGCCAAACACAAGCGCCCAGAGGATGTTGTAAACCTCCTCGCGAGTCGATCGCAGAAGGAACATCGCGGGTAGAACGCCCACGGCCAGCGCGTGCAACACACGGCCAGAGAATGCTGCCCAGCCGTGAGCGTGCCCCGCAGCCAAGAATAACGATGGGCAACTCCGAGCAGATGTGAAGAGCCGAGGCAGTCTCATGCAGAAATTTGATAGTACCGTGTTTGCCTTCCCCAAGTCAGCCAGGCGACAGCAAAGGCACCCCACAGGTAACTACGGTTGCTTTTCTCAGGGCTGTCACAGAGGATGGTACGCGAGGCAGTACACAAGAGAGTACGCGAGAAAACACGCGATGATCGTGAACTTCGCCGAGCGGGCGCACAACCACAACTGGGAACTGGACCCGGTCACCAGGTCGCTGCTGGATACCGATTTCTACAAACTGCTCATGCTCCAGTTCATCTGGAAGCATTACCGGAAAACCCAGGTGTCGTTCTCGCTGCTGAACCGCTCCACTTCCGTGCGCCTGGCGGACATGTTCCCGCGCGAAGAGCTGATCCATCAGATGGAGCACGCTCGCCGCCTGAGATTTCGAAGGTCGGAATTGGTCTGGCTCGCCGGCAACACCTTCTATGGCCGCCGCGGGATCTTTGAACCCGCCTTTCTGGAATGGCTGGAACGCGATTTCCGCTTGTCGGACTATGAACTATCGGTCCGGGACGGACAGTTCGATCTCTCTTTCGATGGCCTGTGGACCGAGACCATGATGTGGGAACTCTATGCCCTTTCGATCCTTGACGAGCTCAAGACCCGAGCCGGATTGAAAAAGCTGCGCGAGTTTGGTCTCGACATCCTGTATGCCCGAGCGAAAACAAAACTGTGGGGCAAGATCGAGCGCCTGCGCGGCGTTCCCGGTCTGGCCGTGGCCGACTTCGGAACTCGCCGCCGCCACAGCTTCCTTTGGCAGGAATATGTGGTCAACGCCATGGCGGCGAATCTCGGCACTGCCTTTACCGGAACCTCGAACGCCTTCCTCGCTCATAAGCACGATTTGGAAGCCATAGGAACTAATGCACATGAGATTCCCATGGTCCTCGCCGCGCTGGCGCCCAATGATGACGACAATGCCCTCAGAGCTTCGCAGTACCGCGTCCTCGAATTATGGCAGGCCACTTACGATGGCGCTCTCCGCATTATGCTGCCGGATACCTTTGGCACCTCGCAATTTCTCGACAATGCTCCCGACTGGGCCGCTGATTGGACAGGCCAGCGCATCGACAGCAAGAATCCATACGAAGCAGGCGACGAATACATCGAGTGGCTGAAGGCGCGCGGGCAAGACCCGCACGACAAGCTCATCATTGCGTCCGATGCGCTCGACGTCGATGACATCCTTGGCCTGCACGCTTATTTTGGTGGAGCGCTGGCGAGCGGAGTTACGATAGATGACTTCCGCAGCGCCGCCGATTTCCTCGATCGCCAAAAGTGGACCTCTGGCCGCCGAATTCGTTTCAGCGCAGGCTGGGGAACTTTGCTTACTAACGATTTCCGCGGCTGCGATCCCGGCGACGGCAGCGACTTTGACCCGATCAGCCTGATTTGCAAGGTGTCTACCGTCGAGGGTAAGCCCGCCGTTAAGCTCTCCGACAACTATGCCAAGGCGCTCGGCACGCCATCCGAAATTGAACGCTACCGGCGCGTGTTCGGCACCAAAGGAGTCAGCAACACTCCCGTGATCACGTGACGGCTCAATGCCAGTTCAGCCATCTATTCGCGTTCCCGATTTCCTCTACGGCACGGCGTGGAAGGAAGATCGCACTCCGGCTCTCACTGAACTCGCGCTGCGCATGGGTTTTCGCGGCATCGACACGGCGAACCAGCGGCGCCATTACTTCGAAGGCGGAGTTGGTCAAGGGCTGGACGCCGCTTATCGTACGGGCGTCGCCACGCGCGACGAACTTTTTCTGCAGACGAAATTTACTTATCGGGCCGGTCAGGACCACCGCCTGCCCTATGATCCAGCAGTCTCACTTTCCGTCCAGGTTGCTCAGTCGATGGCCAGCTCGCTCGACCATCTCGAAACCGACCACGTCGACAGCTACGTGCTGCACGGGCCTTCCTCCAACTACGACTGGACCGAGGCCGACGCGGAAGTGTCGGAGGCGATGCGCAAAGAACGGGATGCCGGGCGCACCCGGCTTCTCGGCGTGAGCAATGTTTCTCTGCGCCACCTGCAACAGATCGCAGCCACGCGTGCCGAACTTCCCGCGTTCGTGCAAAACCGCTGCTACGCTCGCCTGGGCTGGGACCGCGCGGTGCGATTATTCTGCCGGGAGCACAAAATTATCTATCAAGGATTCTCGCTGCTCACCGCAAATCAGGAGGTGCTACACCATCCTCTGATTGCCCGTATAGCCGCAGGCGCGAACGCCACGCCGGCCCAGGTCGTGTTCAGTTTCGCGCGAAGCGTCGGGATTTTACCGCTAACTGGCACATCAGACGCCTGGCACATGAAGCAGGATCTGGCCAGCCGCGACCTTACGCTACCGCCGGAAGCGGTAAGCGCAATCGAGTCTCTAGTCGGCTAGCACTAGTAGAGAGCCGGGCGTCCCCGCCGGCTGGCTCCTTCGACTGCGCTCAGGGCAGGCTCGCGAGACGCCTGTCCCTCCACCGCATGACTCACCTCGCCTGTGCGACTGCCTCGCGCTCGCCAACCTGTTGCCGCCACATCGCGTAATACAGCCCTTTCTGTTCGAGCAATTCTGAGTGCCGTCCAAATTCGACGATGTGTCCACGCTCTAGGACATAGATCCGGTCGGCGTGCATCACGGTGGACAAGCGGTGCGCAATCAGAATCGTGATCGCCTCCTGATTGGTGGCGACTTCACGAATCGTGCGGCTGATTTCTTCTTCTGTCAGTGAATCAAGAGAAGACGTGGCTTCATCGAACACCAGCAACTGCGGATGCCGCAGCAGGGCGCGAGCAATCGAGAGCCGCTGCTTCTCGCCACCCGAAACCTTCACGCCACCTTCGCCGATCAGCGTGTCCAAGCCGCGGTCTGCGCGTGAAAGCAAGCTGTGCGCGGCCGCCTGCTGCAAAACCTCCATGCATTCTTCGTCCGTTGCCCTCGGATTTACGAACAGCAAGTTCTCGCGGATCGAGCCCGAGAACAGCTGCGTGTCCTGGGTCACAAATCCAATCTTCTCCCGCAGCAGATCCAGATCCACCCGATGCGATGGAATCCCGTTGTAGAGAATCTCGCCCGCCTTCGGAGCGTACAAACCCACCAGAAGCTTCACCAGCGTTGACTTCCCTGCCCCAGACGGCCCAACGAACGCAATCGTGTCTCCGCGAGCCGCGCTGAAACCGATCTCATCCAACGCCAGACACGAAGAACTCTGATGCTGAAAACTCACTTGCTCAAACTGCAGCGTCATGAGTTCGTCAACCGGTTCCGGATCGGTGGGCTTCGGGTCGCGAGGCGTGTCGAGGATTTGCTGAAAATTCTGCAGCGAGACTTCCGTCTCGCGATAGATATTGATGACGTTCCCCAACTCTTGCAGCGGCGTAAAAATGAAAAACGAGTAAATCATCAACGCGAAAAATTGTCCGACGGTAATCTCTTGGCGAAAGATCAAATAGAGCATCAAAAACAAAATACTGGTGCGCAACGCATTGACGGCCGTCCCCTGGATGAAACTCAAGCTGCGCAGATACTTCACTTTCATGAGTTCGAGCTTCAGAATCTTTCCCGTAATCCCGTTGAGCCGCCTCACTTCCTGATGCGCAAGTCCGAGGCTCTTCACCAATTCAATATTGCGCAGCGACTCTGTTGTCGAACCCGCCAGGGCGGTGGTTTCGGCAACAATGGTCTTCTGCATTTTTTTGATCCGCTTGCTCAGCACCGAGCTGATAATTCCAAGCAGTGGAACCGTGATCAGAAACGCCGGAGCAATCGACCAGTGCACCCGGAAAGCGTAGATCATCACGAAAACGATGCCGATAATCGAAATAAACAGCACATTGATGGCGGCGGTAATAAACCGCTCCACGTCGCTGCGAACTTTTTGCAACTTGCCCAGGGTTTCGCCGCTGCGCTGGTCCTCGAACACCTGGTAAGGCAAATCGAGTGAATGCCGGATACCGTCTGAGTACATCCTCGCGCCCAACCGCTGCACGATGACGTTGACGAAATAGTCCTGAAAGTTTTTGGCTACGCGCGACACAAACGCCACGCCCACCGCCGCCAGCAGCAAAAGCCCCGCCCCGCGGATAAATTGCGCTTGCGTGTATTGGTGATACTTCGTGGCATAGCTGTCGATTACATGACGAAAAATCAGCGGATCGAGCAGCGAAAAGATCTGATTGGTCGCGGCCAGCAAGAGAGCGACCACAAAAAGTTTCCAGTACTCTTTGGAGTAGCGGTAAAGAAGATTCATAGGCGTCAGCGCGGGACTCGGCTAGCAATGCGGGTTAGATGGAGCTCCAGCGTTTTCGATTCAGGAAACCGCGACGCAACCGGACGGGCGGAGTGCCCGTCGCTCCACCGGATTTCAGCTACGCCTCAAGCGGTCCCGGTGTTGGCCAGCGCTTCCACCGCTTCCCAAGTCGTACCAAAGGTCACGAAGAAATCGTTCACCTTTGTGATCTCCATGATCTTGCGCACCCGCGGCTTCATTCCGGTCAGCACCAGATATCGTCCGGTTTTCTGATGCGACACGTACACGGCCACCAGCGACCCCAATCCTACCGAATCAATGTAGGGCACATCCGACAAATCCAGTATCATCGTCTCCGCATTCTCGTGGCGCACCACGCGCTCAAAATGTGGAGCGGTTGCCACGGTGATCGGCCCGCGCAGCAAAAGAATCCGCTGATCGCCCGCCACTCCTTCATAGCGCTCGACGGTTAGTTCCTGCAATGCCATGGCAGCCCGATTGTAGGCTAACAGGCACCGCCTGTCACCTTTTACAAACGCCCTTCCCTCTACCACTTCCGAGCCCAAGCGGCTCATTGCGGCTTCTTGTCGTCCCCATGGTTCTCGTATGTCGAGTACTGGCCGCCGGGATGCTTCAGCTTTACCGTAATCTCCATCTCCGCCTTGTTGATCTCGTAGTCTTCCCCAAAAGTCTGAAAATGCGGCGCGAGCACCTGTACCCGCAACGGACCATACGGAATCCCGTCGATGTTCGTCCGCCCATCGGCATCCGTCTTCAACTCCATCTCTCCCTTGTCCTGCTTTCCCTTGCGTTTCACCTGATGCAGTACCACTTCCGCATTCCTCACCGGCTTCCCGTCGGAGTCGCGCACCACCACAAACCGCAAACTCGACGTCGGCCCTTCATCATCCTGAGCCCGCGCCAGCCCAACTACGCCGAACCCAAACACGATCGCCACCGCCATCACCACCGAGAAATTTCTTTTCATAGGTACCTCGCTCTAACTCCTGCCCTCGCGCCACTCATCCCCATTACTGTTCACTTGTTACTGCGGTTTCTGCTCCGGAGTCTTGTCTTCCGCTTTCTTCGTATCGCTGCTGTTCCCGACCGAGTACTGACCGCCTGGACGTTTCAGCTTCACCGTAATCTGCAGTTCCGGTTTGTTGATCTCGTAGTCTTCCCCAAAAGTCTGGAAGCCCGGCGCCAGCACCTGCACTCGCAGGGGACCATAAGGGATCCCGTCAATATTCGTTCGGCCATCGTTGTCCGTCTTCAGCTCCAACCCGCCCTTCGCCTGCTGGCCCTTCCGATTCACCGGGTGCAACACCACCGCCGCATTCCTAACCGGCTTGCCGTTGTAGGCTTTCAGCACGACAAAGCGCAAATCCGACATCGGCCCCTCGTCCCCCTGGGCTGCTGCCAATCCGACGAGGCCAAACCCGAGCACTACCGCGGTCACGAGCAAAACACGTTTCCTTATAGTCATAGCCGTCCATTCTAAGACCGGTCGCATAGAACAAGCCACAGCAGGCTGTCGAAGAAAAAGTTTGCATTTGATTTTCGGTGGCGCGGCGCTTCGGACACTGCGTGAGAACTACTCTTTCGACCCTCTGCGGGACGCGGGGCTTGTTCCCCGTCTTTCGAAGAGTGGACTCTTGGCTGAGGCTAGGCCCGCTCGTACTCGGCGATAACCCTGAAAACCATGCCGACACATCCGATGGGAAACTTGCCCACGGCGGTTTCCGCTGCGAGGACAAGGCCGTCGGCACCGTCGTCCAGCGTGTTGTAGATATCGTTGATTTCCGCGAGCGTAGGCACCGGCAAGTGGACCATCGACTCAAGCAAGTTGGTAGCCACGAAGACCGGGCGACCGATGGCCCTTACTCGCCCGATTACATCCTTCTGCATTGCGGGGATCTTTTCCAGCGGCACCTGACGCGACAGGTCGCCCCGATCGATCAGGATCGCGTCGGACAACCGGGCGATCTCCTCCAGATGGGCAATACCGCTGCGGGATTCAATTTTCGAAATAAGGGTTGCCGAGGGACCGATCAGCTCTCGCATCTCCCGAACGTCCTCGGGCCGATTTGCGAAGGACAGCGCGAACTGGTCGACACCCATCTCTCGCCCAATCTCGATTGCCTTGCGGTCCTTGACCGTGATGGCCGGCAGTTCGATGTCACGATGCACGTTGCACGCTTTGTTACTGCCAATACGACCGCCTTTGCGGACACGCAGAACAGCCCGGTCGCCTGCAATCTCCATAACCTGGGCAACGACGGCATGGAAGTCAATGGTGATGAGATCGCCAATCCGTAACAGTTCCAGAGTGGCCGCAGGAGTGAAATTGAATTTCTGCGCGTCGCCGCAAATGAGATGCCGGTGAACCTCGATGACTCTGTCTTTCCTTAGATCGGTTGGTGCGGCCGCGAATGTACCGGTCCTGACCTGCGCTCCCTCGCTGTCGAGGCATATCGGTACCGTGGAGTGCTCCTGCAGGAAGGCGACCGCCGAACGGACGTCCTCGAGCGGCGTGTGCGAAAGGTTAATGCGAAACAGGCTCACGCCGAGTGCCTGAAGACGTCGGATAACCTTGGGCTTAAGGGAAGCCGGGCCGACCGTACAGATGACCTTGCGCTTAATAGGAGGGATCATGTCCCGTCCAATGGTTCGGTAACTGTCCGCAATCACTCATCGTTCGTTTACACCAGCCGCTTGTATCGTCGTTCTTGCATCGAGCTTCTGGAAGCTATCCCAGACATGTGCGAATTGGTCGCATGAGCCTGCCACGTTTGCATGGTGTTTGACCCAATGTTGCCCATGCTCAGACAGGATCAGTGAGTTCCAGCCTTGTCCCTTTGGCAAGCCGGCCCACAAGCGTCCTGGACTGCAGGAACAGTTTGGTCTCGAAATAGCGCGGGTAAAGGATGCGCATGAGGCTAAGCGTCGGTTCCAGGCACGTGGAACTCTTGTGCTCAGTCGTGAGGGGATAGACGAATTCTTCCAGACAATCTCCGATCAGGTTCTCCAGCGCGGCAATCTCGGGTTGAGAAAGTTTGGTTTTCCAGCGGTTGACCGGACTGGACGCCTCGGCTCCGGATTCCTCCTTCCAGACTGTGTTAGGAGAAGCCACTCGCCCGATGCTGGCCTGCTGAATGCGGCCATAATCGAGGTCGTGATCCAGAAACTTGCCGAGAGTGTTCAACGTTTTCTCGGGACGGCAAACGAGATCTTCGTAGCGTACTTCGATGTAGTCGGCGGGAAACGTCTGCCCGTATCGTCTTCCCTTCCGCACCGTCCATTCCCAAAGCAGCGCCCATGCCAAAAGGGGCCGTTCCCGAGCCCACAACCGGGGAGGAACTCCATGTTGTTTCGTCATTGACAGCGCGGCGTCCCGACCATCACGAACGACGTGGACAAAAAGAGCGTCGGGAACCTCTCGCTTGATGCTGGGCATGTACATGATGTTGTCAGGATCGTAGACAGCCCAGCGTTGAACGTCGGCACGGCGAGCGAGTTCTTCCATGGTAATTCGCAAGAAATCGCCGCCACTTTTACATTCTTCGAGAATCTTGGACCGAAGATCCTCTACGCCGAGGCCAGTGCGCCGGAAGGCTTTGCTTCGCAGCCAGAGTTGCATCATCTTTTCACGATTCCTGCGGACCGACGGGTCCCCACAGATCCGAAGCAGCGCTGTATGAACATAGGGAGTAGCGTGATAGAGGGGAAATCCGCCGGCGGAGAGGAGGCTATCGTAAAGCAGAGCCGTGCCAGACCGGTGACAGCCAATCACAAACACCGGTGAATTTTTTCGTGCCGTCACTGCTATATTAGAGCCCCGATTCATTCCCAAACATCGCCAGGCTGTTAACCCGGATGTTTTTAACCAACGAAGCAACCCTCTTACTATATCAAAGTATGTACAGTATGTCTATTATATTTATAGATATTCATGCAACGCGCTCGGTGCGTATCACCTCTGGTGACTTCGGTAACCCCTCTTCTAGCAAGCGGTTCAGACGGCCCAGCCAGACTTGCGTGATAAGATTTTTACGGTGGCCGTGACCAGCCCAGTTGACCGCAAGCATTGCCCCGTCTTCGTGATGGGCTGCCACCGCTCTGGGACGAACCTGCTCTACGATATGTTGTTGTCCTCCGGCGGTTTTGCCATCTATCGCGGTTTTCTGCCGATTTACAAGATCCTGATTCCCCGCTTTGGCTCCATGGAGAGCCGCTCGAATCGCGAAAAGATCCTTGAAACATGGCTCCGCAGCAAAGGTTTCCGGCGTACCGGGCTCGATGCCGAGGAATTGTCGGCGCGCATTCTAAATGAATGCCGCAACGGCGGAGACTTTATCCGCGTGGTCATGGATTCGGTAGCTAGGAGTCAGCAAGCGCAGCGCTGGGCGGTGTACGATCCCGATGATGTGCTGCACGTCGAGCGCGTGAAGCTCGACATACCGAACGCGCTGTTTTTGCACATCATCCGCGACGGGCGCGATATTGCGCTCTCGCTCAAGAAAATGGGAGGGTTCACGCCTCTGCCCTGGGACCGCAGCCAGACCGACAGCCTGGTGGCGACTGCGCTGTATTGGAAGTGGATGGTTCAGCGAGGCCGCACCCACGGCCTCAAGTTCCCTGCGGACTATATCGAGATTCGCTACGAAGACCTGATCACCAATCCGCGCGAAACTCTCGGCAAGCTCGGTGGCTTTATCGATCACGATCTGGACTACGATCGGATTCAGCGCGCTGGCCTCGGCCGCCTGTCGGAGACGAACTCTTCGTTTCGCGAAGAAGGCGCGAAAGAGAAGATCAACCCGCTCGGCCGCTGGAAAGAACGCCTGGCGCAGGCCGACGTCGCCGCCATCGAAGCGACCGTGGGCGATTGCCTGCATGAAAATGGCTATGAATTATCGCTGCCCGCCGCCGAGCGCCGCCGGAGTTTGCGGCAGTCGTGGATGCGGGGAATGTATCCCGTTTTTCTCGGCAGCAAACTGTGGCTGAAGTTGCATACGCCCGTCGGCCGGCTCGCCAACATGTCCGCGCTCGAACTTGAAGAAGAACCGGTGCCGGTGGCAGCGTCGGTCCGGCCCTGAGGATCATCCTGAATCCGGCAACCACAGCACCGGCACGCAGAGTCAGAGTCATGGAGAAAGCCAACGCCAACCGCCTTGCCGAAGATCAGGCAGCAGGTCAGCCGCGCGCTCGTTCTGGGGCTCCTGTGTTTGTGCTGGGCTGCGGGCGCTCGGGGACCAAGTTCCTCTACCACACGCTGCTTTCCGCGGGAGGGTTCGCGGTTTATCATGCGGAGAGTAACGCGTTCAACCTGCTCGGCCTGCGCTTCGGCAACCTCGCCAGCCGCCGCAATCGCCGCCGACTGCTCGACGAGTACTACACCTGCAAGCTGTTTCACCGCACCGGACTCGAGCCCAAGGACATCGATGAGCGCGTAATAGAGGATTGCCGCAACGCCGGCGACTTCCTGCGCATCGTGATGGAAGCCATCGCTCGCAAGCAGGGCGTCGAGCGCTGGGCGGAATCCACGCCGCTGCACATGCTCTATCTTCCCTTGATCAAGAAGCTGATTCCCGATGCGCTCGTCGTCCACATTATTCGCGATGGCCGCGACGTTACCGCCTCTCTGCACCGCATCGGCTGGATTCGTCCGCTGCCCTGGGACCGCACGCGCGCGTTTGTCGTGCCCGCGATTTACTGGCGATGGGTCGTGAGCAAGGGCCGGCGCTACGGTCGGGCGCTGGGCGCGGATTACATGGAAGTTCATTACGAGGATCTGGTGCAGAGTCCGCGCGACACGCTGGCGTGTATTGGCAAGTTCATAGCACACGATCTGGACTATGACCGCATTCAGCAGGTTGCGCTGGGGTCGGTGCACAATCCAAATTCTTCGTTTCGCGGCGACGGCAAAGAGACTGAAGCCAACACCATCGGCCGCTGGAAACGCATATTCACTGCGCCGCAGGTTCGCGACGTGGAGGTAAGCATCGGCGATCTGCTCGTCGAGACAGGGTATGCACTGGAAACGTCGGCGGCGGAAAGATGTTCGTCTTGGCCGCTACGTTTTATGAATTTTCTGTATCCGTTGTACTTCGACTTCAAGATTTGGCTGAAATCGCACACCCCCCTCGCCCGCATAGCCGACAAGAAGCGCATGGGCATCGGTGAGACGGATGCGAAATCCGGCGCCTAGAAGTTGGAGATACGAGTCGAGTCTGGATTGAAACGCTTGGCACATCCTTGAAGAATTGAAGAATGGCTGTCGATGAATGCGATTTCCCTAACTTGGCAGCCCGAAGGCGCGTTTCACCACGTGGGCTTCGTGGTGGCTTCGATTGCGAATTCCGTGCAGGGTTTCGCCGGCATGCTGCAGGCAGACTGGGACGAGCAAGTTTTTCACGATCCCAACCAGGGCGTTCGCGTCACGTTCCTGAAGAGCCGCCGCGCGGGCGATCCGCTCTGGGAACTGGTGGAACCGGCCGATGAACAATCACCCGTGCACTCCTTCGCCGCCAAGGGAGGCGGACTGCACCACGTTTGTTATGTCGTAGACAAGCTGGAGCAGACGCTCGCCGACTCGCGCTCGCTGGGGGCGCTGGTCACGCGCCAGCCTATGCCCGCAGTCGCATTCGGCGGCCGACGCATCGCTTGGATTTACACCAGGAACCGTTTGCTGATCGAGTATCTGGAACGCTGATCGCTTTCTATTTCAATGCCTGATTCGAATTCGACGCCTGATTCAACTTCGGCTGAGCGCAACCCGTCAAATCTGCGGGCTAAAGTGGACAAACTGATCGCCGAAGGAGCTTTTGATCTTGCCTTGCGGCGGTTGGCCGAACTTTGGCGGCGCGATCCCGCGTCGACGACGGCGAGCTTCCTGATTTCGCGAATCGATGATTTGCGAGGTAAGGATTTGCGCGACAAGACGAGCGACAAGCTTGGGCTTACAACATTCAAGCTGGCGATTCTGCGCTCGTTTACGGTCGAGCCCATCGTGCCGCTGCTGCGGGCGGAAGCATTCGCGTATGGCATCGATCTCGAAGTCCATGTCGGAGATTTCAATACTTACGTGCAGGATATGCTCGACAGCCAGAGTTCACTCTATCGCTTTGCGCCGAACGCGGTTGTGCTGGCGGTGCGTACCGATCAGGCTGCGCCCGAACTATGGCGCGACTTCGCTGATCTGGCGCCGGAAGCGGCGGAACAAGCCGCCGAGCGCGTGGTTCGCGGCTATGAACAGTGGATCGGTGCGTTCCGAAAATACAGTCAGGCAGCGCTGATCGTTCATTCTCTGGAGCGGCCATCATCGCCGAGTCTCGGAGTTCTCGATGACCAATCCGAAGCGGGACAGTCCGGACTCATCCGGCAAGTCAATCGTGAGCTACGGCGCATCGCCGCCGGATTCCACGGAGTCTACAGCCTGGATTACGATGCGCTGGTGGCGCGCCATGGCAGCGAGCGTTGGCACGACGAGCGTAAATGGCTGACAGCGCGGCTTCCCATCGCGGCTGGTTATCTTTTTCAGATGGCACGCGAGTGGATGCGTTTTATTGTGCCGCTCGGCGGCCGCACCGCCAAAGTTCTGGTCGTCGACCTCGACAATACGCTGTGGGGCGGCGTGATTGGCGAAGATGGCATGGCCGGCATTAAAGTCGGTGCAGAGTATCCAGGCGCGGCGTATCAGGCTCTGCATCGCGCCCTGCTCGATCTGTCGCGCAAAGGAATTCTGCTCGCCGTGTGCAGCAAGAACAATCTTGACGATGCCATGGAGGCGCTGGAGAACCATCCCGGGATGCTGGTACGCGCAAAACACTTCGCCGCGCTGCGTATTAACTGGAGGGACAAGGCGCAGAATCTGCGCGAGATCGCGCAGGAGCTAAACATCGGCATCGACGCACTCGCCTTTCTCGACGACAATCCTTTCGAGCGCGAGCAGGTTCGCGCCGCGCTTCCCGAGGTTACAGTGATCGACCTGCCGAAGAATCCGCTCGAGTACGCCTCCGCCGTCAGGAACTGTGCGGCGTTCGAGCGGCTTACTCTTTCGACCGAAGACCAGCAGCGCACTGAAATGTATGCGGCACAGAAGCAGCGCGCCGGTGCCGAGCAGAACTTTCAATCGAAGGAAGATTTCTTTCGCTTCCTCGAGCAGGAGGCCGAACTGGAACCCGTGTCGGACCTGACGCTGGCGAGGGTCGCGCAACTTACGCAGAAAACCAACCAGTTCAACCTGACCACACGGCGCTATACCGAACCGCAGATCGCCCAGATGGCTAAGAAGCCAGACTGGCACATATCTTCGATCAAGGTGCGCGATCGTTTCGGCGACCACGGACTGGTCGGGGTCGCGATCACGCACGACGACGGCGAGCAATGCGAAGTGGATACTTTCCTGCTGAGTTGCCGCGTCATCGGTAGAACCGTCGAAACCGCGCTTCTCGCCCATCTCGCCGAAAGCGCTGCCCAACGCGGCCGCAAGCGGCTGGTAGGCTGGTTTCTGCCGACCAAGAAAAACGCGCCGGCGCGCGATTTCTACATGGAGCATGGCTTTGAGTGGCAGGTGGCCAACTGCGAGGGTTCTCTGTGGACACTTGATCTTGAGAGTTCCACCTTACGCTGCCCCGATTGGATTAAGCTGAAGGTGAGCGTCGGCAGTTCGGCCACGGAGACTACAGCGGGAGGAAGGAATTGACAGCCAGTACGTTTGAACAGGTGCGAAACGTCGCCAGCGACATTTTCGGAATTCCGGCGGACAAGATTACGGCAGAATCTTCGCCGGAGACGATCGAGAATTGGGATTCCATGCAGCATCTGAATCTGGTTCTCGCCATCGAAGAAAAGTTTGGAGTGCAGCTCGATCCCGAAGATATCGAAGAAATGAAGAACATCGGCGCGGTGGCGGCGCTGGTGGAGAAGCTGCAGTCAGCGGCGCGTTGATACCTTTAAGTTGTCATCCTGAGCGAAGCGAAGGACCTCATTAGGCGCTCGCTGCATAACCTGCACAGGTCGTTCGCTTCAAGGATGGCAGTTATGGTTAGTGTTAGTGGCGGCAATGTTTACGCCCATCCATGGCCATCGTCATCCAGCCTTATCGTCCCGACCACGAGCGCGCGGTGGCGGAGTTCAATCAGCGCCTGCGGCAGGCGGGTGCGGACGAGAACATGGTGTTCTATCGCTGGGCCGAGCCGCGCTGGCTGCCGCATTCGGCCGAGTCACGCATCTACAACGAATTTTTCGTCGCCGTCGATGACGGGATTGTGCGCGGTGGCTACGCGCTCAAAACTCAGGAGTTCTTTTTTCCCGATGGACAGATTCGTACCATCGGTTATTACCACCACCCGCTATCTGAGGGCATCGTCAACAAAGCCCATGCCATGGTGGGTGCGCTGCTGCTGCGCGACGCGATGCAGCGCGCGCCGCTACTGTACTGTCTTGGCATGAGCGGATACGATCGCCCGTTGCCGCAGATGCTGGTCCGGCTGGGATGGGCGCACTGCTTGGTGCCGTTCTTCTTTCGCGTCGTGAATCCATCGCGCTTTCTTCGAAACATGCAGACGCTACGGTCGTCGGTGTCGCGTAGATTTCTGATGGACCTTGCGGCCTATAGCGGCGCTGGATGGGCCGGCTCGAAGCTGCTCCAAGGCTATCGCGCTCTCCGCGCGCCACGGTCGTCCGCAGCCGAGTGCTGCGAAGTGGCTAGCTTCGAGGCTTCTGACGTTGCCGCGAGCGTGCAAGCTCTCTGGGAACAGGCGCGGCAGACTTGCCCGTTCACGGCGGTAAGGGATGCCGAGACCTTGAGCACTTTGTATCCGGCGGCGCAAACGCATCTCACGCGCCTGGTCATGAAGCGCAACGGGGCCGCGATTGGATGGGCGGTGGTGGGCGAGCGACGCAAGGATGCAAAGTACGGCAAAATGCGCGTTGGATCTGTGGTCGACTGCTTCGCGCTTCCGGAAGAATGGTTTTCGGTGGTGCGCAGGGCCACCGAGACACTCGAACGGCGGGGCTTCGACCTGATCCTCAGCAATCAGAGTCACCAGGCTTGGGGCGAGGCGTTCAAGGCCACGAGCTATTTGCCGGGACCGTCAAATTTTATTTTTGCTGCTTCGAAGAAGCTGGCGGAACTACTGGCTCCGTTTGAAGAAGTGCGCCCACGGATACATTTGACGCGCGCGGATGGAGACGGGCTACCGGCGAATTTCTAGTGCAACTATTGGCTAGCAACTGTCAGCTGTCAACGCGCTGCCGCGCCTCGTCCTGCTGGACAGCCGGGCAACCGGGGGCGGCGGCCCCTCCGAGAGCACGTTTACTAGGTTGCGTGACTGATGGCAACTTCTTTTTCTGCTTCGGTGGACAGCTTGTAGCCGATTTGTTTCATGAGCGAACCCCAGTGGGCTTCCATGTAGGCGACGGTCTTGTCGGGGAGGACAGCTCGCCATCCTCCGGAAGACGCTTTGCGGACGAAGGGTTTGTCCGAGCGGGTGTGGAACGTGGCTACCCATTTTTTGCCTTGGGTCTCTTCCATCTTGCGCATGTTAGCGGCGGAACTTCGTTCGATGGCTTGGTTGATGCGCTCCGGGTCGGGATTAAGGCCCATGAAGCGGGCTACGCGCGCGAGTTCGCGCTGCTGGTCCGCTTGCAGATCCTCGTAGCGCATCAGCAGGAAGCTATCGTGTCCCTGGCGCGTGGCCAGCCAGCTGTTGACGTGGTCGGACCAGGAACCGATGCGGCGCCAGAAGTTGCCATCCATCCAGCGGGGAACGAATTCTTCAATGGGACAGCCTTCGGGAATGGAGCGCAACTTCATCTCCCAGTGATAGTTGGAAATAGCCACATCGCGCGGGTCGCGGACGATGTAGATGACGCGGCGGTAGCGGGCATCGAAACACTCGTGGCTTTTGAGCACTCGCGGGCGGGGGCGGCGGCGCAGGACCCAGTCGGCGGTCTTGTACATATCGGGGACCAGGCGTTCGACATTCAGAAAAGTGACGGGCTCGTTTGGATTCACGAAATTGCCGACCAGGAAACGCGTCCAGGTGTTGCCGGAACGCGGATAGGACGTGAGAAAAATGTCGTCGTCAAAGATTGTGATTTCGCGCTCGAGCAGCGTGCGCCGAAACAGCACGTCATGAACCCGCGATAGATGCCGGAACGCCCGGCGAACCAGTAATGCCATTGGTGCTTCCCCTCGGTAATTCTATTCTTCTTCTTTCAGTCGTCCTTTAGTCTTCGGCCGGCCTGCGTTCGGCGGCAGAACGGTTGCCTTGCAGCCACCCGAGAAACTTTTGTTTGCGCACAAACATGTTGCGAGCCTCGTTGCGCAACTTGCCTACGATTTGATAACGGGACTTGGTGAACCAGGGCACGCGATGCGGCGCGCATCCGTACTTCTCCTTGTAAGTGCCTTCGCCGCCCCAGTCGAAAATTGCGGCGCCACGTTTTTTCCAGTAGCGCATGGCATACCAGTGGCAGGCTTCGTTGGGCCGCAGGCTTTGATGGGAACGGAAGCTGGCGTTGCCCCAGAACTCCGCAATCTGGTTGAAGCCGGGATAGATTCCGGTGGCGATACACTTCCCTTCCGGATCGCGCGCGCGAAGCAGCAGGATGTTGCCACTCGGCTCGACATTGCGAACCAATGCGCGAACGCGCTCGACGGAGTATGTGGGGACGAGGGACTGTTTGGCGAAGACGTCTTGGAGCTGCTCGTAATATTCGTCGGCAAAAGCGAGGTCGTGGGCTTCTTCCACTTTGAGGCCGCTTTTGTCCGCCTTTCGGATGCAGCGGCGGCAGGCGCTTTCCATACCGTTGAACAACTCTCCTTCCGAGTGAGTCAGGTCGGTGCGGTAGGAGGCGTAGTATTCGGTTTTGAATCCAGCGCCCTCGCCGTCTTCGAAAGTGAAGCTTGGATCGGAGACCTCGAGATGCAGGCACTTGAGATCGTCCCAGACAAACTTTTCGAGGGCTTCGAGCGCGGCTCGACGCGGGACTCCAGGATTGAGATTGAAGCCGATGTAGGGAGTCGTCCAACCGGGAAATGAACTGCCTAGAACCTTCATGCCGAACTTCGAGAAGGTGAGGCCGGTGAAGTATCCGAGGACGTCTTTTTTTTCACGCAGCTCGGCCAGAATCGGGACGGCATTCTGCGACTCGGCTACGAATTGCAACCACGCGCGCGTCTGGAAGACGGTGCGGTCGGCGAAACCGTCGAGGTGCTTCCAGTCGGCGGATTTGATGTCGATGGGATAGAACTTCATTTTGCCCTGGTCGCGTCGTTAGATCAGGATCAGCAAAACTCTCATCATCAATGCTTCATCAGCAATGATCCAGCCCCTGAAGGGGCATCTGATTCCAAAACCTTCGGTGTCGCTAGAACGATGCCCTGATACGAATCAAAACCATTTCTAGTGAATCCTCACCAACAAATTCCTTCATACTTCTGGGCGCCTTCTGGACGCTGCGTTTTATCCAAGTGGATCAGGTCGATCACGATCTGTTCAGGCCGAAGATAGTTGGCAAGCTGATCTTTACTCGCCGATTTGTTGCCCAGGATCACGACTTCGGCAGCGCGCAGCACGCTTTCGAGATCGGCAGAGAGCACCGATCCAATATGCGGGATGACTTCTTCGATGTACTGACGATTGGCGCCGGCCAGGCGGCCTAGAGAGACGTCCTCGTCCCAGACTTTGACTTCGAGACCCTCGCCCATCAGGCGTTTGATCAACTGCACCTGCGGGCTCTCGCGCAGATCGTCAGTGCCGGCTTTGAAGCTGAGGCCGAGCTGCGCTATTTTTTTTTTGCCCGTGCTCATCACCATTTCGACGGCGCGATCGACGTGCTCGGCGTTGCTTGGCATGAGCGATTCGAGCAGGGGGAGCTTGAGATCGAGTTCTTTGGCTTTGTAGGTGATGGCGCGCAGATCCTTCGGAAGACAGGAACCGCCGAAGGCGAAGCCCGGGGAAAGATATGCGGGAGAAATGTTCAGCTTCGTGTCGGAGGTGAAAATTCTAGTGACCGCGTGCGCGTCGACGCCGAGATGCTTGCACATGGTTCCCATTTCGTTGGCGAAGCCTACCTTCAGCGCGTGATAGCAGTTGGAGAAATACTTGACCATTTCAGCGACCGGAATAGTCGTCTCGTAAAGCGTGCCGGGCGTGTTCTTGTAAAGTTCGCGCAGCGGTGCGAGATGACGAGTGTCGCTGGCTCCGAGAACGGTGTAAGGCGGGTTCAGGAAGTCGCCAACCGCGCTGCCTTCACGCATGAACTCGGGGTTGTAGCAAACGGTGAAATCCTGTCCGCACCGCTTGCCACTTTCTTTTTCGAGGATGGGGAGAACAACCGTTTCGGTGGTTCCGGCCAGCACCGTACTGCGTAGCACAAAAACGTGCGGCGATTTTTTCTGGCGGATGGCGGCTCCGATTTCTCGGGCAACGTGCTCGATGTGGCTGAGGTCGAGCTTGCCATTTTTCAGGCTGGGGGTTCCGACGCAGACGAACGAGACTTCAGAATTCAGCACGGCTGCGGTGGCGTCGTTGGTCGCGTGCAGGAGGCCGGCGCGGTGCGCTTCAGCGACTAATTCACTCATCCGAGCTTCTATGATCGGGGTCCGGCCCGAGTCCATCATCTCAACCTTGGCGCGGCTCACGTCGACGCCGATGACTTTGTGTCCCATGGAGGCGAAACAGGCGGCCGATACGGAACCGACGTATCCCAACCCAAAGATGCTGACGGACAAGCCCAAGCGTTTCTCCTCGCAATCGAATAACTGGGGGCTAACGCACTATACCAACCCCTTAAGAAGCGGCAACAAGCCGTTCTCCATTAATTTGAGAACAGCCTTGATCGCATAAGACAACATGCTTATTTTCAATATGTTACAGAATACTCCTTAATGCCTACTGGAGTCGAGTCCAGCGATGGGGCAAAAGTTTGGACGATCACTTCTATCAATTTCGCATGGAACTGCGACGGGTCAAGTTGCCCACATCCTCAATCCTACCGCGACGAACGGAGTCCGTTTCACGGTTAGGGACGGGCGAAGGTACGAGAGTAACCGGTCGGTTTTGAGCGACCTTTTCAGCATGTAAGATAAAGAAATTGTGGCTTCTGGATGGCAAAGCAAGTTGGCGCGCGTGTCCCGCATGGACTGGAAAGAGGTACGGGTGCGCCTGGGGCAGGAGTTCCACAAGCATTGCGACCTGCTCACACACCGTATAGGCGTGCGCCAGGGTGCAGTAAAGATGAACGCAGATTTGGTGGAGCGGCCCGGCCAGTTCTTCTTTTCCGGGAGTGAAAGTCAGGAGCGCGCGAAATTGTTGCGCAAACACTTGCCCGAAGAAGCGGCTGAAATTTTGCGCGATGCGGATGAAATCTGCGGCCATCGTTTTCGCCTGCTGGGCTACGAAAATCTTGCCTTCGATCTCGGCAGCGGCAATGGCAATTTCAAAGATATCGATTGGCATCTCGATCCGGTGCATGGCAAGCGTGCGCCGCTCGATCCATGGTTCAAGATTCCTTTTCTTGATTTCGCGGTGGTGGGCGACCACAAGGTCACATGGGAACTGAACCGGCACCAACACCTGGTGACGCTGGCCAAGGCGCGCCTGCTGAGCGGGGATGAGAAATACACGCGCGAATTGATGGCGGAGTGGCGCAGCTGGATCAAGGCGAATCCGTATCCGCTGGGGATCAACTGGGGAAGCACGCTGGAGGTTGCCTTCCGCAGCTTGTCGTGGATCTGGGTGGATCAGTTGCTGGCGGGAACTTGCGAGTACGTAGACGTTCGGACGGAACTACTTCCCGCGCTCGCGTTTCACGGGCGTTACATTGAGCGCTATCTATCTACTTATTTTTCTCCGAACACGCACTTGCTGGGGGAAGCGGTGGCTCTGTTCTTTCTGGGCACTTTATATCCGCAAATGCCGGGGGCGGCGCGCTGGAAGGAGTCGGGGTGGAAGATAGTGCAGCACGAAGTAGGGCGGCAGGTGCGTCCGGATGGCGTTTACTTTGAGCAATCGTTGTACTACCACGTTTATGCGCTGGACTTCTTTCTGTATGCGCGGTTGCTCGCGGGCCGGAATGGAATGGAGATTCCTACGGCGCATGACGCGGTGCTGGGACGGATGGTCGATGTAGTGGCGGCGCTCGCGCAGGCCGGACCGGCGGAGAGTTTTGGCGATGACGATGGTGGGCGCGTGTTCAATCCGCGCCGCAACCGGACGGAGCAGATGACGGATCCGCTGGCCCTGGGTGCGGTGATGTACTCGAGTGAAATGTACCCCAGGGAGTTCTCCTCGGCGCGACTGACGGAGGAGTCGATCTGGCTGTTCGGCAATCAGGCCATCGAGAAACTCGCACACCCGAAGACAAGGCCAGCTGCACATTCGGTCGCATTTTCCGACGGCGGGCTTTACGTACTGGCAGATTCGCAGCCGTACACTCAGGCAATGGTAGTGGATGCCGGTCCGCAGGGCGTGGGCCGCTCGGGGCACGGACATGCCGACGCACTCAGCCTGCGGCTCACCATGGACGGACGGCGCTGGCTGGTAGATGCAGGGAGCGGCGTCTACATTTCGAAAGACCCGGCGGACCGGAACAGATTTCGCGGCACGGGCGCGCACAATACGATGCGCGTGGATGGAATCGATCAGGCGATTGCGGATCAACCTTTTTCATGGACTCACATTCCGACGACACAAGCAGAAAACTGGGTGGTCGGAAACAGTTTCACTTACTTTGTGGGCAGTCATAATGGATATGCGCGGTTGGCGGATCCGGTTGTGCATCGGCGGCACGTGCTGAAGATCGCGGGGAGTCTGTCGCTAGTGCGCGATGTGGCACTCGGTCGAACGGAACATGAACTAGAGATACGGTGGCACTGCGCGCCCGACCTCGAAGCTAAAGTAGTCGGCCCGGGACGGGTGGAGATATCGAGAACTGGCGCTGACCCTAGCGAATCGGATCTGAGTCTGATCGTGCCCGAAGAAACGGTTTGGCAAGCGGCAACGGAAGTCAGCAAGACTCTCATCTCTCCCGCTTACGGTGCGTTGCAGCCTGCACCGGTTGTGCGCTGCCACGCACTGGTGTTGCTGCCAGCAGAAACCGCGACTGCTCTGGTGCCAGGCCATGGCGCACTCCATCTGGAGGGAGAACCGCTTATCGTGGGACGATTGTCAAGCCTGGCGGAAGCGGCGGTGCAGGTCTACGAACTCGATGGTCATGACGAAAGCCACGGATTCTTTTTTGCGCTCGGCGACGAAGCGTGGAGTTTCGGCCCGTGGTCTTCAGACGCGCGTGTGCTCTATTGCCACATCGAAAGGGAAAAACTCGTTCACCTGGTCGTGATCGGCGGGACGTTCGTCGCGTGGCGGGGACAGCGTCTGCTGAAAGCGGCGGGGCCATCGGCATTTTTCGAGTGGCGCAAGCAAAATGCAGTGATGAATGCGGAGCCGGTCGACTTTTCGGTTACGGCTTTGTTCGAAGAGCTGACGGGCGAAACCCTGACATCGAATCGCAGGCCGTCATCATACGCGGAGAAACACTGAATGTGCGGCATCGCCGGGATTTTCGAATTCGGACGGGACGCGCGGGCGAACGCCGGTGCTCTGCGTGAAATGTGCAGTATCATCAGCCATCGTGGGCCAGACGACGAAGGTTTTTATATGGACGGCCCGGTGGGCATCGGCATGCGCCGCCTCAGCATTGTCGATGTGGCGGGCGGACATCAGCCGATTTCGAACGAAGACGGCACGCTGTGGATCGTGTTCAATGGCGAAATCTACAACCATCTCGCCTTGCGCGAGCAACTCATCGCGCGCGGCCACCGCTACAGCACGCACAGCGATACCGAGACCGTCATCCATCTTTACGAAGAGTATGGCGCGGAATGCGTGCAGCACCTGCGCGGCATGTTCGTTTTTGCCATCTGGAATCGCAATACGAGAACGCTCTTCATCGCGCGCGACCGGCTGGGCATCAAACCGCTGTACTACAAATTGACGCCGGAGCGGCTGCTGTTCGGATCGGAAATCAAAGCGTTATTGGCGCACGGCGGGATTCGTCCAGAGTTCAATCGGGCGGCGCTACCGGAGTATTTGGCGTTTGGATATTTGTCGGGCGAACAAAGCTTCTACAACGGAATTCTCAAGCTTCTGCCCGGGCGCACGATGACGATTGGGCCGGAGGGCAGAGCCGACATCCGGCAATATTGGGATTTGGATGCATCGAAGCCGCACGAATCGCGGGATGAGAGTCATTACGTCCAGAGCTACCGCGAGCTGCTTGAGGGCGCAGTCGACAGCCACCTGATGAGCGACGTGCCGCTGGGCGTGTTTCTGAGCGGCGGCGTGGATTCGAGCGCGGTGGCGGCGCTGATGACGAAACTGCGGCGTGAGCCGGTCGAGACTTTTTCCGTCGGCTACACCGAGCAGACTTACAGCGAGCTGCCTTTTGCGCGCACGGTGTCGGATCACATCCAGTCGCGGCATCATGAAGTGCTGGTCAGCGAGCAGGAGTTTTTTGGGGCGCTGCCGCATTTGATCTGGCATGAAGATGAGCCGATCGTGTGGCCATCGAGCGTCTCACTTTATTTTGTCGCCCGGCTCGCGCGAGAGAGAGTTACGGTCGTGCTGACGGGAGAGGGCGCGGATGAAACTCTGGCGGGCTACACGCGCTATGCCTTCACTATAAAAAATGCGGCTATGGATCGCGCGTACCGCAGCGTCGTGCCGGGCTTTCTGCGCCGCGGATTGCGCAACGCGGTTGCGAACTCATCCCTGCTGGGAGCAACCGTGCGCCGGAAACTCGAACACACTTTTCTCGCTAAGGATGGAAATTCCTGGGCTTCTTTCTACTTCGATAATTTCTTTTCCGCCTTCGGCGAAATGGAGCAGTGCGAATTGCTGACGAGTGAGTTCGCGCGCGAAGCCGCACCGGGCGCGGCATATGAGAATGTGCTCGATTACTGGGAGCACTCGTCATCCGGTCCGCAGCGGGGCGAATTGCTGCAACGTCTGCTCTACACCGACATCAAGACTTACCTAGTCGAATTGCTGATGAAGCAGGACAACATGAGTATGGCCGCATCCATCGAAAGCCGGGTGCCGTTTCTCGATCACGTTCTAGTTGAATTCGCGACGCGAATTCCGCGCGAAGTGCAAATCCATGGACTGGCCGGCAAACGGATTCTGAAAAAGGCAGTGGAAGATCTGCTGCCGCACTCGATTCTGTGCCGGCCTAAGCTGGGATTTCCGACACCGTGGAGCGGATGGCTGGCCGGACCACGGTTGGAAACGATTCGTGAGACATTGCTGGAACCACGCAGCCTGGATCGTGGATACTTCCGGCGTGAAGCGATCGAGATGCTCTTCAACGAACATCGCGCCCGGCATCGCGATAATTATGATCGTATCTGGCGATTGCTCAATCTTGAGTTGTGGCATCGCGTTTGCCTCGAAGGTGAACCGCACGACGAAATTGGCGAACCGGCAACGAGGATGGCGACGACGCGGTAAACGGCTTTTTTCCGATCTCGGTCTGCTATCCTCGTTTGTTTATGCGAACCCTCCACATAGTCTGCTTTGTCCTCGCCTTCACTACATTCTGCGCTTTTGGTCAGCAACCATTTCTCGACGTTCATCAGTGGACCGCTCTGGGAGATGATTCGAGCGGCGCTGCTCCCTACGAGAATCTGCGCTACTTGACGGGCTTGCATCGCGTTCCGGCAACACCAGAGTTTGACCAGGCGGCGCAATTTGTTTTGCAACGCGCGCGCGAGTACGGTTTGGCCGACGCTCATAGTGAGCGGTTCCCGATCGATGGGCAGAAGCAGTACGGACTCATGCGGTCGTACCTTGGATGGACCGTCGAAGAGGCGCGGCTGTGGGAGGTCCGTCCTCAACATCTTCTTCTCGGAGACTGGAATACGGATCCGATCCACCTCGCGGACTATAGCCACAGCGCCGATGTAGAGTCGGAATTGGTTGACGTCGGCAACGGTGCTAGCGAGTCCGATTATTCTGGCAGGGACGTGCGCGGCAAGATTGTGTTGGCCGACGGTGTCCTGGCGCGAGTACAGGAACTCGCAATCGCACAGCACGGCGCGGCGGGCATCGTCAGCGACATGCCCAACCAGACCACGGCTTGGTCGGGACTAGACAAGACGGTGGTTCGGTGGGGTCATCTGGACGCGCGTCAACCGTCGGGCTTCGCCTTCATGGTCTCGCGCCAGACCGCCGAGGCACTGCGGTCTCGCTTGCGGAGCGGCGAGTCGGTCATTCTGAATGCCCACGTGAACGCAACCGTCGGCCCGGGCCACTGGACGGTCGTGACCGGCACCATTCCTGGTACGGATTCTGCGGCGGGAGAAATCGTCTACAGCTGCCATCTCGATCACGAACGTCCGGGAGCAAACGATAACGGAAGCGGCTGTGTCACCATTCTTGAATCGGCGCGCGTGCTGGCGCATTTAACCGATTCGGGCCAACTGCCTCGGCCGAAACGCACGTTGCGCTTTATCTGGGGACCAGAGGTCGAAGGGACGATGGCTTTTCTCGCCACCCATCCAGAGATCAGGCAACGATTGCGTGCCAACATCCACATGGATATGGTTGGCGGCGACCCGTTCAAGAACAAGTCGGTGTTCCACGTTACTGCCACGCCGTGGTCGCTGCCGAGTTTTGTCACCGATGTGGGGGCTGTGTTTCTCGATGCGATTCGCACCGCCGCCAGCGGCTATTCGGCAGGCGAGACGCCGGCTGAGACCGGCATTGTCGAGACACGCGCTGGCGGACAAGGCACTCGCAATGAACTCTTCGCAGATGTGACGCCTTATTCGAGTGGCAGCGATCACGATGACTACGACTCTTCCACCATCGCGGTCCCATCACTTTATCTTCGCGACTGGCCAGACATATACATTCACACTGACCATGACAGCCTCGATCAAATCGATGCGACGAAGTTGCGGCGCGTGGCGCTATTGGGAGCGGCGTCCGGCTACGTCTACGCGAGCGTCACTGCGCAACAACTTCCCACCTTACTCCCCTTTCTTACTGCAAAGGCGGAGGCTCGTCTCGCTCAGGTCTTCGGCGCGGCGCAGCAGTTAGTGGACGATCCTCAACTTGAGCCGGGCGTCGCCTGGTACGAAGCTCGTAACCTTGTAAATCAAACGTTGCAACGTGAGAGCGCAACGCTGCACTCCGTCGTCGAATTTACCGGCGGACCTCCGGACGCGGATACGGACGGGGCGAAGGCTCTTGCGGATCAAGCCGCAGGGTTTCAACGCTGGCTCAACGCGCAGGCAAAACTGCGCGGAGCAAAGGGACCCGCACCCAGCGCGCCTTGGGCCAGTGACCAAGATGCAAAACGTGTGCCCATCCGCATTGGAGAATTCGGGCCGCTGACTTATCAGAACGACAATGTTCTGCTGGCACGTCTGGGCAAAGAGCGTTACGGGAAAATCAAGCTGATCAGTAGCGAAGCTAGTCAGTTGCTAAATGTGCGTGACCAGTCCGAGCTTTATGCTTACGAGATCGTCAACTTTGTGAATGGCAAACGCGCGGTGGGAGAGATACGCGACGCGGTGTCGGCCGAATATGGGCCTTTGCCATTGAATATTGTCGCCGATTACCTCGACGCTTGCGCGCAAGCTGGGGTGGTCCAGTGGAAGTGAGGCGGGTGTCTCACGTGCAATATTTTGCACTTGCATAACTGGTCCATGCACTTGGCAATAAGATTAGTTGCAAAGGGCACACGGGGCCACTAGAGTACGGTACAAGACGGGAGGCCCACTACTGCTGGAGTGCCTGGCGGGCACAGCAGCCGGAAACCGCAAATGGAAAGGGAACAAGATTGAAGATCTCGCAAAAAGGGCTTTACGCGCTGCAGGCGATAATGACCCTAGGGCGCCGATACGGAACTGAAACGGTCAAGATACGGGACATCGCCATTGATAGCGACTTGCCGGAAAAATTTCTTGAGTTGATTCTGCTGGAGCTCAAGAACGCGCGCATCGTGGAAAGCGTCCGGGGCGCGAAGGGCGGCTACCGGCTGCGGCGCGCGCCAGCGGAGATCAAACTCAGCGAGATCATTCGTCTGGTTGATGGGCCACTCGCGCCGTTTGGGGATGCAGATCAACTTCGAAGCTTAATCGTCACCGATCCCGACCATCGCGCGCTTTATGGCGTGTTCTTGGAAGTGCGCGACGCCGCGGCCAAGATACTGGAGAGTACCAGCGTTGCGGACCTCGTCGGTGATTCTTCGACGTCGCACAAACGGCCGCGCCGAAAGAAGAAGGCGTAGAAGGGTTCTCGCACTGTCGATTCGTGCAGAAGGACGCGAAGAGTAAGTAGCATTTTCGCGAGTGTGCCGAAAGGAAGCAGGTCCCTCGCTTCGCTTGGGATGCCAAGTCAAGTGGAGATCATTTGTATTCCGCAGCTATACGACAACGGCCTCGTACTCGCCATAGGCGCCTTTGAAATCACTGATTTCATGCGTGCCCTCGAAGTGCCAGATCCTGGTAGCAACTTCATCAATCAGATCCTCATCATGCGTGACCAGCAGCACCGTTCCGGGGTAGCGCTGCAGCGAAATGTTGAGGGCGTTGATCGATTCGAGGTCGAGATGGTTGGTGGGCTCATCGAGCACGAGCACGTTCGGCTTCTGCAGCATCAGTTTGCAGAAGAGCAGGCGCGCCGCCTCTCCGCCGGAAAGTACGTCGGTACGCTTTTCGGCGTCATCGCGAGGAAACAGCATCTGCCCTAGAATGCCGCGAATTTCTTCGGTGGATGCGGAAGGATCCCACTGATGAAGCCACTCGAGAACCTTGATGCCGGGCTCGATTAGCGCCTTATGATCCTGGGCAAAATATCCGACGGCAGCTTCGTGACCCCAGATGACTTTTCCGCCATCAACAAACGCTCCCTCGTAGCCGCTGGTTTTTCGCAGTTCCGATTCTGAAACCGTCGGCGAATTTGCAAGCAGCGCATTCACCAAAGTCGTTTTGCCGGAACCGTTGCGGCCCATGAGCGCAATTTTTTCTCCGCGAAGCACGCTCGCCGTGAAGCCAGAAACCACTTTGGCCTCTCCGTACGACTTCGTAAGGCCTTCTATCTCGAGAATGTGTTTGCCGGAGGGCCGCTTCTGCTCGAACTTCAGGTACGGACGCTGGATATTGGACCTCGCCAATTCGGTAACCTGCAGGCGCTCGACTTCCTTGCGCCGCGACTGCACCTGGCTGGAGCGGGTTCCGGCGGCGAAGCGGGCAATGAACTCGTTCAACTGCGCGATCTTCTTTTCGCGCTGCGCATTTTGCGATTCGATCTGCGAGCGAACCTGCGTCTTCGCGACCACCATGTCGTCATAAGTGCCGGTGTAAGTAATAATGGTCTCGTAATCGATGTCGGCAATGTGGGTGCAAATGCCATTGAGGAAATGACGGTCGTGTGAGATCACGATCAGCACGCCTTCATATTGATTCAGAAAATTCTTCAACCAGTGGATTGAGTCCAGATCGAGGTGGTTGGTGGGCTCGTCGAGCAATAGCGCCTGCGGATGTCCGAACAGAGCCTGCGCCAGCAGTACGCGCATTTTCTGTCCGCCCGGCAACTCCGACATTTTTCGCTCGTGCATCTCGTCGGGAATATCGAGGCCCTGGAGCAGAATCGCGGCGTCCGTTTCGGCTGTGTAGCCGTCTTCCTCGCCGACGATGCCTTCGAGTTCGCCGAGTTTCATGCCGTCCGCGTCGGTCATCTCATGCTTCGCATAGATGATTTCGCGTTCTTCGAGCGCGGCCCACAGGCGCCGGTTGCCCATGATGACCGCGTCGATCACCCGATACTTATCGAAGGCAAATTGATCCTGGCTCAGAACGCCGAGCTTCCTCGGGCGGACGACGGTTCCCTTCTGCGGCTCAAGTTCGCCGGTCAGGAGCTTCATGAACGTGGACTTGCCCGCACCGTTGGGGCCGGTAAGGCCGTAACGCTTCCCCGCAATAAAGCCGGTGGAAACTTCGTCAAACAGAACTTTGGCGCCGTAGCGCATGGACACATTGCTGACTGAAATCATGATGTTCAGGGAACTGCGGGAATCGATCCAATCGGAGGAAGACGCAGCTACTACCATTAGAATATCATGACCTCGTGCCGGCCAAAATCAAGAGCCTCACCACATGGGTCACAGAGGGACACAGGGAAGAGCGATAAACACTCAGTGCCAGCCTCCAAGGACTCGTGTTAGCCTTTTCAGCGAAATGAACGATCCTCGGCCTTCTCCTATTAATCTTCAGGCAATGGCGCGGCAGGTCATGCTGGCAGAGGGTTTCGAGCCGGATTTTCCGCTCGCGACCCGGCAACAACTGGCGGATATCAGCGCTCACCCGCCACAACTCGCGCCTTCCGAAAAGGTCCGGGACCTGCGCAACCTGCTTTGGTCTTCCATCGATAACGACACCTCGCGGGACCTCGACCAGATCGAGGTCGCCGAGCCTTTGCCCAATGGCGACGTCAGGGTGCTGGTGGGCATTGCCGATGTCGATGCGTTTGTTGCCAAGGATTCTCCTGGCAAAGCTTCTCCCATCGATCAGCACGCGGCCAAGGAGACGACCACCGTCTATACCGGCATTATCAATTTTGCGATGTTGCCGGAAGAGCTCTCGACGGGCGCGTCGTCTCTGCTCGAAAACGTTGACAGACCCAGCGTCGTCATTGAGTTCGTGGTCAACATCAATGGGGGCGGCTCGATCAGATCGAGCAATGTGTATCGGGCGATCGTTCGCAACAAGGCGCAACTTACTTACGGCGCGGTTGGAGCATGGCTGGAAGGCACGGCGGCGGCTCCGCCGAAAGTGGCCGCGTCTGCGGAATTGCAAGCGCAGCTCAAACTGCAGGACGAGGTTGCCCAGGCGCTCAAGAAACTGCGCTACGAGCATGGCGCACTGAACATTGACACCAGCGAAGTTCATCCGGTGGTGCTTAATCAGCAGGTGGTCGATGTCGTGAAGCAAGAGAAAAATCGCGCCACCGAGTTGATTGAGGACTTCATGATTGCCGCCAACGGCGTGGTGGCGCGCCTGCTGGAGAAAGTTTCTTCCCTGCGCCGCATCGTGAAGACTCCCGCACATTGGGACGGCATCGTGCGGCTGGCGGCGGCGCAGGGCGTAACGTTGCCCGCACAGGCCGATTCCAAGGCGCTCAACGATTTTCTTCTGAAGCGCAAAGCTGCCGATCCGGATCGCTTCGCCGACCTGTCGCTCGCGGTCATCAAGCTGATTGGGCCGGGCGAATATGTGCTGGAGCGTCCGGGCGATCCCGAGCAGGGACACTTCGGACTGGCGGTGCAGGATTACACGCACTCGACCGCGCCCAATCGGCGCTTCGCCGATGTGGTCACGCAAAGGCTGATCAAGGCGTTGCTCGATGGAAAACCCAACCCCTATTCCGACGACGAACTAGCCAGCATCGCAGCGAACTGCACGCAGAAAGGCGATGCCGCGCGAAAGGTAGAACGGGAAATGTCGAAGCGGTTGGCTGCCGTGGCGATGAGCCATCGGGTAGGCGAAACGTTTGATGCCATCGTCACCGGAGTCACTCCGAAGGGAACGTTTGTTCGCGTCATGCAGCCGCACATTGAAGGATTATTGGCGCAGGGAGCGCAAGGGTTGCACGTTGGCGATAAGGTGCGGGCGCGGCTTACGCGGACTGATGTGCAGCGGGGGTTCATCGATTTTGCGAGAACGTAGGACATGGGGTTCCGGTTAGTCTTGTTTCGTCTATTATTCTCTATTTACTCAAGAGTTACTAGGGAGGGCGTAGTCTGAAAAAAATGATTTTCTGACCTTTAAGAATCATAGGTTCCGCGGGAAATCCTCCGCCAAATCTTTGAGTTTAAAATTACTTATATGTAAAATCTTCCGGAATAAGGACTTAGGTGGAATATTTTGGGTTTCGGCGAGGGGTCTCGGTGGATGACTTACTCCTTTTGTTTGCCTAAGAGTCAATGGTCAGGACGGCGTGACCTCTCGACATGCACGTTCATTTCGAGGATTGCCACTTCATCGGAGCCGAATTAGCGCGGCTGCCGGAGACTGGTTGACCGCCGTTCAAAACGCTGCCCAAGTCAGAACGGTGACACCTCGTCTTTGAACCTGATCTTGGAGGAAGTGGTCTTCATTCGAGGATACATGGCCTATGACAGACTGGTTCGCGCGCCCCGTCCTACACGTGACCGACGTTGAGGCCTCGCTCCTCTTTTACGTTAACCGTCTCGGCTTCACGAGCCTCTGGCGCTACGACGAGGACGGCAGAGCGCATGTCGCACAGGTCGACCGGCAGGGCTGCGCGCTTATCCTGGCCGACACGTGGCCGGAGAAGATTGGCAAGGGGCTGGTGTTCATTTCCCTGAACGTCGAGCCGGAGACGCGCGAGGCCGCGATCGCCGCATTGGATGCGCTGCGCGCGGAACTCGAGGCCAAGGGCGTTCCGGTCAAGGAGGGTTCGTGGGGCTACCGGCTCCTGGTAGTCGATGATCCCGACGGAAATCAGCTCCTCTTCAACTATCCGAACTAGACTGCATCCGGCAAGATTGTTAGACACGAAGTGCAATCGTCCAACCGCGCCTTGCCGGGACACGCGACAACGGCGGCGGAGTGACGCTGCAATTCCGTGAGGTATTCGAACCGTTGGCGAAATATCGTCATTACACTCATTGACCCGTCGTGACTGTAAAGGCCCTGTCGAAGGGCTCATCACGCGCCACGATATTGACGCGGACCTCAACCGTTCTTTTTTTCTAACTCCGCCCAACGTGCGTAAAGAACATCGAGCGCCTGTTGAGCCGCTTCCAGCGCGGTCTGCGCCCTTACGAGGCGCGGAGCATCCGTTGCGTTGGCTGGATCTTCCAGTTCCGCACGTTTGGCTTTCACTAACTGCTCGGCTTCTTCCACTCGCTGCTCGATGGTGGCGTATTCCCGCGCCTCCAAGTAGGACAGTTTCTTCTTAGTTGGCGCTGCCCATCTCGAATCCACGGGCATCTGCGATGTCACTGCCGTCGTTGCCGCATCTGACTTCGTGCGCTGCGCCTGCCATTGCTCCCATTGCGCGTAATCGGCGAAAGTGTCGGCGGCACCTTTTCCGTCCAATCCGAGCACGATGCTGGACACGCGGTCGAGCATGTAGCGATCATGCGTCACCAGCACGAGCGAGCCGGGAAAATCGATCAGGCTTTCTTCCAGAATTTCGAGGGTTGGAATGTCGAGGTCGTTGGTCGGCTCATCGAGCAGGAGAATGTCGGCGGGCTGGAGCATGAGTTGCGCGATCAGGACGCGGGCGCGTTCGCCTCCGGAAAGGCGCCCGACCGGCTGGCTGAGTTGCTCACCGGTGAAGAGGAATCTTGCCGCCCATCCGGCCACGTGAATTACGCGATCTCGATAGACGAGGGAATCGCCGTCGGGAGCGAGCGCGCGGCGAAGGGTTACTTCGGGATCTAGAGTACGGTTCTGGTCGAAGTAGACGATGCGCAGCCAATCGGCGCGGCGAATCTCGCCGCCGCTCGGAGTGAGGTCTCCCTGCAACAATCGGAGCAGGGTCGTCTTGCCGCTGCCATTCGGGCCGACTAGGCCTACGCGCATTCCCGCGGTCAGCACGAAGTTGAGGCCTTCGAATAAATTGTGCGTTCCCATCATGCGGGTGACGTCTTGGAGCTCGATCAGTCTTTTGGTCTTGCGGTCGGTGGCGGAAAAATCGATTTGCACCGTGGTGCTGCGGGTTCGCGAGTTCAAATCGGCTAGCTCGCCCATGAGTTCGCCGGCCTTGCTGATGCGGGCTTTGGACTTGCGGGTGCGGGCTTTGGCTCCGCGGCGGAGCCATTCGATTTCTCCGTGAACAAGATTCTCGAGCGCCTCCTGGCGACGGGATTGCGCATGCAGAAATTCTTCTTTCTTCTCCAGAAATTCGCTGTAGTTACCGTGGACGCGGAGCGAACCATCGGGATAAATCCGACTTAGCTCGACCATGGCGGTGGTTATATTCTCGAGAAAATAGCGGTCGTGGCTAACGATCACACTGGCAAACGGCGCTTGCTCAAGCAGATCTTCGAGCCACGCGATTCCCGGAAGATCGAGATGGTTGGTAGGTTCGTCGAGCAAGAGGATGTCTGGATTCTGCACAAGGGCTTCGACAATTGCGAGACGCTTCTGCCATCCGCCGGATAACTCGGTTGCTCGCACCTCTACATCTTCAAAGCCGGCGCGGCCTAGAGTCTCGGCAAAGCGCGCTCCGCGCTCGAAACCGGAGACATCGCTGCGATCCAGGGCACTTTCTATTACTGACCGCACCGTGACTCCGGATTCGAATCGCGAATCTTGCTCGACACAGGCGAGTCGGGTTCGTTTGCGGAACGATACTTCCCCGCTGTCGGGCGCAACTTCACCAGCCAGAATTCTTAGAAGAGTGGATTTGCCGGATCCGTTTGGACCGATCAGGCCGATGCGATCTCCGTCAGAAATGGTGAAAGAAACATTCTCGAAGAGCGGATTCGCTCCGAAGGCCTTGGTAATTTCCTGTGCGTTTACGATTGGCGACGATATGGGCGGCAACGATTTGCGGTCTCCAAAATCTCGATGTCTTGCTTGAGAGTATCAGCTGAGAGCGGTTGCACGCTGGGCCTACTGCACGATGACTTTTTGCTTCAAATCCTGAGCGGCTTGCGCAACGTTCTCCGGGCTGCCGAGATCACGCCAATAATATTCATCGGCGCGGAAGGCAAGAATTTTCTCTCCCTGGGCGGCGAGACGCAAATAGGAAGTGATAGTGGAGAAAGCGCCATCCTCAATCATCATCTTAAGGAGACGCGGCAAGACTACGTGTATCCCGGAAAAAGCCAGCGCCAGCGCTTGCTGACAGCTTCGGACAAGTTCCGGCTCATGGCTGGAGATTTGCCGCCCACAAAGCTGACGCTGTTCGTCGAACAACAGGTAGCGGGAAGTCTTGCGGTCCTGTACCGCCAGAGTGGCGAGCGCCGCATTTTCATTATGAAACTGCACCATGCGCCCTAGATCAATCGTGCTGAGAACATCGACATTGTGCACAATGAACGGTTCTTCAGGACAGCTGGAATCCCCGAGAAAGAAGTGAGCAGCTTTCTTCAGGCCACCGCCGGTGTCAAGCAAGACATCCTCGCGCGAGACTTCGATGCGCATTCCGAAATTGCCGTTGGCTTGCAGGTACTCTTGAATCATGTCGGCGAAGTGATGGACGTTGATTATCACTTCCCGAATTCCGAAGGTGCGCAAGCGCGAGAGCGTGATCTCGAGCAACGTGCGGCCGTTGATTTCGACCAGAGCTTTGGGACGATCGGCGGTGAGCGGACGCAGGCGCGTGCCGAGGCCGGCGGCGAGAATCATTGCTTTCATTGATTCCGTGCTTTCATGGATTCAGTTGCTCCTGCTCGCGATGACGCACCACTACTTCCACGCCATCCTTGGCGCGCAAGTGTTTGGCCAATTGCTCTGCCAGATACACCGAGCGATGCCGGCCGCCGGTGCAGCCGAACGACACCATCAAGTGCTTGAAGCCGCGACGCTGATAGGCGCTCACACTGGCATCGACCAGCGACATGGCGTTGGCGAGAAATTGATGCACGCTCTCCTGTTGATTGAGATAGTCGATTACCGGCGCGTCTTTGCCGGTGAGGGTTTTGAAGCGCTCTTCGCGTCCGGGGTTCGGGAGGCTGCGGCCATCGAAGACGAATCCGCCGCCGTTTCCGGTATCGTCTTGCGGCAAGCCGCGGTGAAATGAAAAACTGACAACCCTCACCGTCAAGTTCTCTGGTTGAGACGTCGATGCCAGTCCTTGCAATTTATCCGATGCCACCATGCTCTTGAACGCTTCCGTCAAAGTCGGCAACGCTATGGGCAGTTCCACATTGTGAAGCAGCCAGCGCAGATTTTTCAGCGCGTAGGGCACGCTTTGCAGGAAATGCTCTTTGCGTTCGTAGAAGCCACGAAACCCATACGCTCCCAGCGCCTGCATGATGCGAACGTAAACGTAGGCGTAGTAATACTGCATGAACACAGCGCGATCGAGATCGACAAAACCGGCGAGGCGATCAAGATAATGATCGAGCAATTGCTGGCGCAGATCTGGCGGCAGATCGGCTTTGGCATCGTACAGAAGAGAAGCGATATCGTATTGCAGCGCGCCTTTGCGGCCACCTTGATAATCGAGGAAAAATGGCTGGTCTTCGTCCAAGATTTTGCGCAACATGATGTTGCGGGATTGGAAATCTCGATAGAGAAAATAATCGCGGCTGGCGCTCAACAGAAACTTTGTCAAGCGGCTGAAATCGTCTTCGAGAGCCTGCTCGTTGAAGGGAATGCCGGCGAGCCGGAGAAAGTAATACTTGAAATAATTCAAGTCCCAAGCGATGGACTGGCGATCGAAGCTGGCGCGCGGATAGCACACTTTGTAATTTAAGTCGCGGCCCGCTTCGACCTGAAAGCACGGCAATATGGCGACAACTCTTCGATAGGCTTCGACTACTTCGGGAGCGATGGCCGCACCGTTGCGATGGTCGGAGAGAAACTCAAAAAGGGTCGTGTTCCCTAGGTCTTCTTCGAGATAAGCTCCGCGGCCTGGATGCTCGGCATAAATTTCCGGTACCGGCAGACCATGCCGGCGAAAGTGACGGGAAAATTCCAAGAAGGCGACATTCTCTTCGCGCACGTCGTAGAGAATGCCGATCGCGCTGATTTGCTTGCTGGAAAGGCGGATGATCTTGCGGCCCGAACCGCCGAGCTGGCCCTGCAGAGGCTGCACGCGCTCCACCGGCGAGTGGAAATGCTGCTCAAAAAGTCTCTTGAGAACTTCCATGTTAGGAGATTTCCAGCGAAACCGTTGCGAGACATCGTGGCCGCAACTGATCTTAAGATAACATCGGCGCTTCAATCAGCGTGCAATCAGTATCGCGGCCGGGCGGGACGTCCGGCTCTCCATTAGCGCGACTGGGCGGTTTGCAGGATGACTACTAACCTTCGTGGTCCATGCGCACCCTGCACTAGAATTTTCTCGATGTCGGCAGTGCGGCTGGAGCCGCTGATGACGCAGGCGAAGGAGTTGCGATCGAGGGTTCTTTCCTGGGAGACGCGGCTCAGGGCAGTGGCCAGATCCGGAACCAGTTGCGCGATGGTCGCATAAACAATGTGGCAGGGCGCGATCACCGATGCGCCTCGCCCGCCGCACGAAGCGGTCACAAGAATCGAGCCGGTTTGTGCGATAAGAGCTTCGGCAAGCGTTACGGTTGCCTGCGAAGCTTCGCCCGGTGCGCCTTGACTGGACCAGCGGACGGCACGCCCAAGCTCGGTCAGTTCGATAAGCCGACGCAGCGATGGATCGTCTTGCACGAAAATTTCTCCCTCCGGCAGAGACTGGAGAACTTCCGCAAGCTGTCGCGCACTCGCGGCAGAATCGGCGGCCAGTGCGCATTCCATGAGGTTGGCAACGCACTCCTGCTGGAAGCGCTCGAGAGGATTGTTGATTGGTTCGAAGATTACGCGGTCGGATCCCATCGCGACCGGCTCTGCCACCACGGTGCGCAAGCCGGTGCGAATCCGCTGCAGGATCTGATCACGACTTGAATTTTCCGTTTGCGCTTTTTCAGTTTGTCCTTCTTCAGTTTGCGGCACGGTCTTTTCTCCAACGCGCACGAAATGATTCGGACGGCAGCGGTACGGGCGAGCGATAACGGTTCCACACTCGCATCGGGTCGAGGGTCGATCCCGCGAGTCCAAGTCCGTAGACGATGCGAAGAGCCTTGCGCATCAACCAGCCACCTACGGCGTAAATCCTTGGATGAAGCATGGCGTGGCGCCATGCGCGGAACATCAGGCGCTCACTCGATTTTGTAGTTCCAGCCTCGGTGGCGTTGCGACGGTTTTGCAGCAGGTGGTGATGCAAATCGATTTTCACCGGGCAAACGCTGGTGCACGCGCCGCACAGCGACGACGCATAGGAGAGGTGCTTGAACTCCTTGATGCCATTGAGATGCGGCGTGAGCACGCTGCCGATCGGTCCGGGATAGGTCGTGCCGTACGTGTGTCCTCCGACGTGGCGGAAGACAGGACAGATGTTCAAGCAGGCGCCACAGCGAATGCAGTGCAGCACTTCACGTTGTTCCGCGTCGGCCAGCAACTGGCTGCGTCCGTTGTCCACCAGCACTACGTGAAATTCTTCTGGTCCGTCCGCTTCGACTGGCCGGCGCGGACCACCGATCAGCGTGCCGTAGGTCGTGATTCCCTGCCCTGTGCCGGAGGTCGCGAGCACCGGCCAGAGCACGGCCAGATCTTCAAGGCGGGGAATGACTTTCTCGATGCCGGTAACCACAACGTGAATACGAGGAACGCTGGTGCAGAGGCGGCCATTGCCTTCGTTGGTGGAGATCGCGATTACGCCCGCGTCCGCGACCAGAAAATTCGCGCCCGAAATGCCCATTTCGGCTGAAAAAAAGGCTTCGCGTAATACCCGGCGCGCTACGGCCATCAAGTACGCCGGATCGTCGCTCTCGATTTTCTGACCCAGTTTTTCCTGAAACAAGGTTGCAATCTGGCCTCGCAGCAGATGCATGGCCGGGGTGACGATGTGGTAGGGGCCTTCTTCGCGCAACTGCACGATGAACTCGCCAAAATCAGTTTCCCAAACCTTGATGCCAGCTTTCTCCAGTGCGGGGCCGAGGTGGATTTCTTCCGTCACCATGGATTTCGATTTCACCACCGTGCGTACGCCTAGCCGGGTAGCGAGGTTCTTCACATATGTGCAGGCCTCTTCGCTATTAGCAGCCCAGAAAACGTGGCCCCCGCGCGCAATTACTTTTTCTTCGAACTGGAGAAGGTAGCGATCGAGGTGATTGATGGCTTCCCGCTTAATCTCCTGACACTTTTGGCGAGCGGCTTCCCAGTCTTTGATCCGCGCGCGGCCTTTAAGATGTGCGGCATCGTAGCTGTCCATGCCGCGCCGGATGACTTCGCGGTGCATCAAGTCCGCCGACTTTACGGCGGCGTCCTGCAGGAAACGTTGGGCAGCCGTTTGGCTCACAGCTGCTCCTGCGCTCGGCTTTTCTGTGGACTTTGCTGCGCGAGGATGCTGGCAAGATGAATGGTGCGCGTTGGAGACTGGCGTTTTCCAAGGATGCCTTGCAGGTGCAGCAGACAACTGGGATCGATCGCGGTCACGAACTCGGCGCGGGTCGCGGCGACACTTTCAGCTTTGGAATCTCCCATGGCGGCGGAGATGTCGGCGAACTTGACGGAAAACGTCCCGCCGAAACCGCAGCATTCGTCGGAGCGGACCATTTCAATCAGCCTCAGCCCGTCCACATTGCGCAGAAGTTGCAGAGGCTGGTCGCGCAGGTGAAGCTCGCGGAGCCCGTGGCACGAAGCGTGGTAGGTAACCGAGTGCGGGAAAGTTGCGCCGACCTGAGTGACAGCGGCAACCTTTACCAGAAATTCCGAAAGCTCAAAGGTGCGGCTGGCTAAGGCCAATGCCTCATCACGCAACGAGCTCGTAGCTAGCAGGTCCGCGTAAAACGTGCGAACCATAGTCACACAGGAACCGGACGGGCACACGACCACGTCAGCATGCTTGAAGACTCGAACGAAATGTTCGGCACACGGCCGCGCCTCGTCCCAGTACCCGGTGTTGAAGGCAGGCTGGCCACAACACGTCTGATCTTCGGGGAACTCCACCGCGTACCCAACCCGACGCAGCACCTTGACCGTGTCGACCGCCACCTCGGGCAGCAGCTGGTCCACGAAGCATGGGACGAATAGAGATACTTTGCGTTGCACAATCCTTCCTTGATTATTGTTATTAGGCGATGGGAGCTTCTTGCTGCCCCACCGCAACTCTTCGCCACGCTCTTCGCTATTTCACTACCAGATGGGTAAACGGAAATACGTAGGCCTGGAGGGTCACCATGATTCCCACCAACGCCGCCAGCGCAATGCTGTGAAAGAACACGTAACGCAGGATGTCGCCTTCGTGTCCGTACCACTCGGTGGCGGTGCTGGCCACGACTATGCTCTGGGCATCGATCATTTTGCCCATGACCCCACCCGCACTGTTGGCGGCGCTCATCAGGATCGGAGAGAGCCCGATCTGCTGCGCGGAGATCTTCTGCAGGCTGCCGAACAGCACGTTGGACGAGGTGTCGGAACCAGTCAGGGCCACACCCAGCCAGCCCAGTAAGGTGCCGAAGAACGGATACAAATGTCCCGTTCGCGCGAACGCGAGTCCCATAGTGGCATCCACTCCCGAGTAGCGGGTCATGATGCCGAGCGAGAGCATGGCAGCGATGGTCATCAGCGAGAACCGTATGTGCCACAGGGTTTGCCACCACATGGCGACGATCTTCGGGAGCGAGAGGCCCATGATGAAGCCGGAGATGATCGCCGCGAACAGGATCCCCGACCCCGTGGCCGAGAGCCAGTTGAAGCCAAACACTGCGGCCTCGGGCGTAGGTTTCAGCACCACCGGTGGCATGCGCTGAGACAGCTTGTTGAGACCGGTCACGGGAAACTGCGGGTTGGTGATCTTGCTCGGCGGAGTCGACCAGGTGCTCATAGAAGTGAACACCTTCTCCGGCGTATTCATGATTTTCTTGCCGGTGTACGTTCCCCAGCAGAAAACGCAAACGCTGAGTACCAGCCAAGGCAGCCATGCGCGAGCGACCTCGCCGCGGCTGTAGCCGTGCTGACCGCGAGCGGCGCGGTGCTCACCTTCCTGGTGTCCGTCGAGTCCCCAAATCGTTTTCGGATGCCATATCTTGAGGAACAGGATCAGGCACACCATCGAGACGATGGCCGCAATGATGTCCGTCAGCCAGGGCCCGTGAAAGTTCGATACCAGAAATTGGGGGATGGCGAAGGTAACCCCGGCTACCGCAACCGCCGGCCAGATTTCCTTCATTCCTTTGTACCCGGCGTATGCCCACACCAGCCAGAACGGCACCAACACGGAGAAGAAGGGTAGGATGCGGCCGACCTGCGCGCCCAGAGTAACCTCAGAAAAGCCGGTGACCGCGGCGAGCGCGATGATGGGTGTGCCGAGCGCGCCATAGGCCACGGGTGCAGTATTGGCAATGAGGGACAAGCCCGAGGCCTGCAGCGGTTTGAAGCCCAGGCCGATCAGAAGCGCTGCGGTCACAGCGACCGGCGTTCCGAACCCGGATGCGCCCTCAAAGAAAGCGCCGAAGGAAAAGGCGATCAGCAGCAGTTGCAGCCGCGTATCCTGGGTGATGCCGGTCATGCTCTGTTGCAAGACCTTGAAGCGGCCGGTTTCCAGCGTCATGCGGTAGAGAAAGATGACGTTCAGGATGATCCAGCCGATGGGGAACAACCCATAACAGGCGCCGTAAATGGCGGTAATGCTCGCCATTTTGATTGGCATATGGAACAGGCCAGTAGCGATCACCAGCGCCGTGACCAGTCCTAAGAAAGCGGAGTAGTGAGCTTTCATCCGGAAGATGGCCAGAGTCCCGAGGAGCACGACCACGGGTATTGCGGCGAAAATCGTGGAAAGCCACCAGTGCCCCAAGGGATCGTAGCCTTGCGCCCAGGGCGCAGTGGGCGTCGGACTAGCCCAGGCCAGCACGACCACCGCGGCCAGGACCAATGCCATCAGGATGCTGGGAACCGGGCTTCCGGCGGAAGAAGGTTTAGTTGCGACGGACATAAGCACCTCGTTTGTACTTGCCGCAAACGGCGGCGCACCCAGGGAAACAAGTAAAAAATGCTTTTTCTGACTACTTTTTCTGACCACGCAAGGATTCTCTTACGAGAACCGCTGGAGCGCTTAGCAGCAACCCATCTTTACTTCGCCGGCAGCGGTGAGCGGAGGACCGAAGGCCTCCTGCGGCGCGGGAGCTCCGTTCAGCGTCTTGATCCAACGTCGAACCGCATCGAATACGACGAGAACTACGCCCACGATAAAGATGGTCATCAGGACTGAATCCAGGTAGCCAGTAAATACCTGACCGGGCTTGGAGGTCAATGGCCAGAAAATATTTTTGATCGATAGCACTCCTGCTGTGACCGTAGTGACACCCACGAAGCACATTGGAACCGCCGTAATCAAGGCATATTTCTGCTTGCCCATATTAATAAGAAAGGTGGTCGTCACCGCCAGCGCGATGGTTGCCAGCAACTGGTTTCCGGTTCCGAACAACGGCCAGATCGTCGAAATGTTTCCCGTGTAAATCAGGTATCCCCAGCCCAGAACCACAAAGAAGCTGGTGATCAGATTTCCGGGCAGCCAGGCACTGTTGCCGAAGGGCTTGTGCACTTTGCCCATGAGTTCTTGCAGGACGTAGCGAGCCACGCGGGTTCCCGTGTCCACCGTGGTCAGGATGAAAAGCGCTTCAAACATGATGGCGTAGTGATACCAGTAACCCATCAGGCGATCCATCCCGGGCAGGCCGCGGAAAATCTGTGCCATGCCAACCGCCAGCGAGACCGCGCCTCCCGTCCGCCCCGCCAGTTTCTCCCCTACTTCGCGGGAGAACATATCCAGATTGACCGTGGTCAAGCCCAGGTGGCTGAAAACCTGGGGCGTGGTGTTGATGGCAAAGTAGTCGCCGGGATACAGCGAGCAGGCCGCAATTAAAGCCAGGATGCCGACCAGCGACTCCGCGATCATGGCTCCGTATCCGATGAAGCGAGCGTCACTTTCCTTGTCCAGCATCTTTGGTGTGGTGCCGGAGGATACCAGCGAATGAAAGCCCGAGATTGCGCCGCAGGCAATGGTCACGAAAAGAAATGGGTACAGAGGTCCCTTGATGATCGGTCCACCACCATGAACGAACTGCGTGAAGTTCGGGAATTTTATGTTGGGATGAACCACGAAGACGCCGATGACCAGGACGGCAATGGTGCCCAGCTTAACGTAAGTCGAGAGATAGTCGCGCGGTTCCAGCACCAGCCAGACGGGAAGAACCGAAGCCACCAGGCCGTAAATCGCCATGAGGATCGTGATCTCGTGGGGCGTAAAGGTAAGCGCTGCTGCAGCTCCGCTCTGCGCTACCCAGTGTCCGGCGACCACACTGCTGATCAAAAGCACGACCCCAAAGATGCTGGGGCCGGTGACGGTAATCTTTCCGGCATGGCTCTTAAACATCCACAATCCCATGATGACGGCGATGGGGATGGTCATGCCGATGGTGAAGACTCCCCAGGGACTGTTCGAAAGGGCATTGACCACGACAATGCCGAGGCCGGCGAGCGTGACCAGAAGAATAAAGAGCACGGCGATCATCGCCACCAGACCGGCAAAGGGACTGATTTCGGTGCGGGCAACATCCGCCAGCGAGCGGCCGCGGTGACGCACCGAAGCCACCAGCACAGTGAAGTCCTGTACACACCCAGCCAGCACGGCGCCGATCAGCAGCCAAAGAAAGCCCGGCGCGAACCCGAACTGCGCCGCCAAAGTCGGCCCCACCAGCGGCCCTGCTCCGGCGATGGCCGCAAAGTGATGTCCGAAGAGCACCCATCGCGGAGACGCGACATAGTTATGCCCGTCCGCGTAGGTGTGTCCCGGTGTGATGCGGCGATCGTCGAGTGCCAGGGCCTTCGCGGCGATAAATGCGCTGTAATAACGATAGGCAAGAGCGTACACGCACAACGCACCCAACAACACCGGAAGAGTATTCATGATTCGCTCCCAACCAAGCAACGACCAAGCAAGTAGTGGCCGATCCTGCCAGCCCAATCGGACGCATACTACACCCATCATCGAATCCAGCACAAACAACTTCCCTTGTCCGCAACACGCGCTACAATGTCGGGCATATTCCGGCAAAGACCGGCAAGACAGTCGCTGCCGAACCGAAAGGATCGAGTATGCACACGCCACGAGAGAAGCAAGCGGCAACTCAGGAACAACCCCTTGTCCGCTTTGGCCTGGGGCTCGCCAATTGGAGCGAGCGGTGGTTTCCGGATCCGCTGATTTTTGCGCTGCTGGGAATCGTGGTGGTCTTTGTTGTCGGCCTCTTGCTTCGTCAAAGCCCCGCCAAACTCGCCATCCAAGGGGGAAAGAACTTCTGGACGCTGGTCCCTTTCACTATGCAGATGGTGATGATCATCATCGGCGGATATGTCGTCGCCTCGACGCCGATCGTGTATCGCGCCATTCGAGCCTTGGCCGGAATTCCAAAAACGCCGCGGGGAGCGGTTGCCCTGGTGGCGTTATTCTCCATGCTGACGTCGCTGATCTCCTGGGGCTTGAGCCTGATTTTCAGCGGACTCTTTGTTCGCGAACTGGCTCATCGCGTCAAGGGGTTAGACTACCGCGCCGCTGGTGGTGCGGCTTACCTGGGACTGGGAGCCGTCTGGGCGATGGGGCTGTCTTCTTCCGCCGCCATGCTGATGGCAACCAAGTCCTCCATGCCGCCGTCATTGTTCAACATTAGCGGTTTGATTCCGCTGACTCAGACTCTCTTCTTGTGGCAGAGCATTGCGACGACGGTGATCCTGATTGTGCTGTCGGTGCTGATCGCCTATATGTCTACACCGTCGCCGGAGCACGCCAGAACCGCCGAATCCTACGGCATCCATTATGAGCCGATTCGCTCCAGCTTGGAGGACAAGACCAAGCCTGGTGAATGGTTAGAATACAGTCCCCTGCTGACCATTTTGGTCGCCGCGCTGTTGTGCTGGTATCTGGTCGACGTCTTCCGCACGTCGCCGCAAGGTGCGCTGGCAGCGCTTGACCTGAATACCTACAACCTAATGTTCATTACGGTCGGGCTGTTATTGCACTGGCGCCCGAAGCGCTTCATGCGTGCCGTAGCGGAGTGCATTCCCGCCACCGGCGGCGTACTGATCCAGTTTCCGTTTTACGCGGTGATCTTTGGAATGATTGTAGGTACGGGGATCGCGGATGCGCTGGCGAAACTTTTCGCTTCCATCAGCACCCACAACACATATCCGCTGCTGGTGGCGATGTATTCGGCGGTGCTCGGCGTTTTCATTCCCTCCGGCGGCAGTAAGTGGGTGATCGAAGCACCGTATGTTTTGCAGGCGGCGAACCTGCACCAGGTGCATTTGGGGTGGGTGGTGCAGATCTACAATGCGTCGGAAGCTCTGCCCAATCTGGTCAATCCGTTCTGGATGCTGCCTCTGCTGGGCATATTGAAATTGAAGGCTCGGGACATTGTGGGATATGGAGTATTGCAGTTGATGGTTCACATACCGGTCGTGTTCTTCCTGTGCTGGCTCTTTGCCCGCTATATTCCATATCTGCCGCCGATGAAATAAAATTGTCCGCTGCGTCTCCGACGCATCAGCGGCGCCACTCGTCGATCAAGTTGGCTACCATGCCCGTCCAGCCTGTCTGATGGCTCGCTCCGAGGCCTTGCCCGGTGTCTCCATGGTAGTACTCGTTAAACAGCAAGTAATCCCTCCAATGAGGATCTTCCTGGAACTTACGGTACGGGCCGAAACAAGGACGGTCCCCTTGCTCATTCTTCCGGAACAACCCGATCATGCGATCGGCGATTTCCGCAGCCATGGCTAGCGGCGTAATCGGCTCGCCGTTGCTGCCGGGCGTTCTTACCGCGAAGCTGGGTCCGAGCGCGCGGCTAAACTTCATCAGCGAACGAATCAGGAGGTAGGTCGTTGGAAACCACAAGGGGCCACGCCAGTTGGAATTCCCGCCCTTGATGCGCACGCTTGATTCCGCTGGCTCGTACCCGACGCATTCTCCTCCGAAGCAGAAAGGATGCTGCTCGTGATATTTAGAGAGGCTGCGAATCCCGTGCGCAGCAAGGAATTCCATCGGGTCCCAGATGTGTTGCAAAATGCGGGCAAACTGGCCGGAGTCCGCGATCGAAAGCACGTAACGCTGCCCCTCGACCGAATAGCAGTTATTCCTAACCAAGTCCTGACGATTCTTGATAAACCACTCGACGTTCCCGAGAAATTCAGGATGAGGATCCAAATCTCCCCGATCTAGCACCTCAATGGCATAGAGCGGGATTAGGCCGACCATGGAGCGCAGACGAAATTTCTTGAAGTCCCCATTGGGCAGACGAAGGACATCGTAAAAAAAACCGTCCTGCTCATCCCAAAGTTGATAGTCTCGGCCGCCCATCTTATTCATGGCCGCGCCGACATAGATGAAGTGCTCGAAGAATTTGGTCGCGAGCAGCTCGTAGGCCTTATCGAAGTTGGCCAGTTCGAGGGCGGCCCGCATCAAGTAAAGGCAAAAGAAACCCATCCAGCCGGTTGCGTCAGACTGCTCGAGGATGGCGCCTCCGGGAAGTTTTTCGCTCCGATCCACCACGGTGATGTTGTCCAAACCCAGGAAGCCGCCCTCGAAGACATTGTTGCCGGTGCTATCAACACGGTTGACCCACCAGGCGAAGTTCATCAGCAACTTGTGCAGGCACTTTTCCAGGAACGCCGTATCAGCTTTGCCGGTGCGCACTTTTTCGTTTTGATAGACGCGCCAGACGGCCCACGCGTGCACCGGCGGATTGAGGTCGGAAAACTCCCATTCGTAGGCGGGAATCTGTCCATTCGGATGCTGGAACTGTTCGAACAGCATGGCCAAGAGATTCTCCTTGGCAAACTCCGGATCCACCAGGGCGATCGTGGTGCACTGAAAGGCCAAGTCCCACGAGGCAAACCAGGGGAACTCCCATTTGTCGGGCATGGTAAGCACTCGCATCGAGTTCAGATGGCGCCAATGGATATTACGTGTTTTCTTGTGGCCCTCCGGCGGGGGGACGCTATCGCCTTCGAGCCAACGTTCGACGTCGAAGAGGTAAATTTGTTTGGTCCATAACATGCCCGCGAAAGCGCGCCGTTGAATTAGTTTCTCTTCCTCGGTCGCTTTGTGAGGATGGATGGCTTCGTAGAACTCGTCCGCCTCTTGCTTTCTGTCAGCCACCACCTTGTCCACGTCGAGGAGTGGATCGGCCATCTCCTTTTCGGTCGTCTCCTTGTCGGTCAGGCGATCGGTCAGGCGCAGCCGGTAGACAACCGAACTCCCCGCCGCCACTTGGGCGCGGTAGTGTACACAGGCCTTGGTCCCCAACGGCCGCGGATTCACGCACGGCTCGCCGTTTACGACGAAGCGATGAAATGCGTCTTTCACATACGGAGAACGGTTAGTCGCAGACGCGCCATAGAGACGTGAGGCGTTGGTCTCGTTGTCGGTAAACAGCAACTCGCCACCTGCGGACGCATACAAGTAGCGCCGGCCGAGAGCGTATTGCAATTGAATGTTCTCCAGCGGCTTGGCCGTGGAATCGTCGGCCACCAGCATCAACTGTTTCCCCGCCGCGCCAGCCTGGATAGTGGGCTTGCCGCTGGGCGGCTCGGTCCAACTCCAGGTGTTACGGAACCACAAATGTGGCAGGACGTGGAGTTCCGCAGCGTCCGGACCGCGGTTGAATGCTTCCACGCGGATGCAGATATCTTCCGGCGATGCCTTGGCGTACTCGATGAAGATATCGAAATATCGATCGTCATCGAAGATGCTGGTATCCAGCAGTTCGAATTCTGCTCCTGCGCCTCGGTTGCGGCTTTCCTCGATCAACTGCCGGTACGGGTATTCCCTTTGCGGGTATTTGTAAAGCATGCGCATGTAACTGTGCGTGGGAATGTTATCCAGGTGGAACCAGTATTCCTTCACATCTTCGCCGTGATTTCCTTCATTGCAGGAGAGCCCAAACATGCGTTCTTTCAGAATGGGATCGCGGCCGTTCCAAAACGCCAGAGCGAATACCAACAACTGATAACGGTCGCAGATCCCCGCAATGCCGTCTTCACCCCAGCGATAGGCTTTGCTGCGCGCCTGATCGTGAGGAAGAAAATCCCACGCGTTGCCATCCGCGCTATAGTCCTCGCGTACGGTTCCCCAGGACCGGTCGCCGACGTAAGGTCCCCATCTGCGCCAGGGTGCGACGGGGCCGGTGTGCGGTTCGGCTAACCGGGCGTGCTCCTTGGTCGGCGCGGCGTTCTTAGTCTGAGGGGAACGGACCGCGCGCTGCTTGCGATTGACCAATTGTCCTCCTGCGCGCTCAGCCTCTTCGTTAGGTCGACCTTCGACGAATCATGAAAACTGCGGGGCGCAAACTGCGAGGGCGAAATTGTATCCGAAGTTCCAACCAATTAGTTCAGCAACTTTCTCACATCCCTGCGATCGCTCGGGAAAGGTTCAAGAAAAATAAACGCGGATTACCAGCAGGCACGAGTACACTCTCAAGCTGATTCATCGGCCGGGAGGAACTCCGCTACGTGACGCCGAACCCTAATCGAGAACCGTCGACCAAGCTTTGCTACCGCGCCCACCCGCATTTGTATGAGATCAATACCTGGGTGTGGTTGGAAGAACTTTCTGCCAAGCACGGTCGCTGCCTAAGCTTGCAGGATGTGCCGGGCGAAGAGTGGGACCACCTCGCAGACCTGGGATTCGATTTTGTTTACCTGATGGGAGTTTGGCGGCGGAGTTTGAGTGGCCGGCGAATCTTCCGTACCGACCCTCGAAATTTTCCGAGTTTCGATACCGCACTACCCGGTTGGAAAGTGAGTGACGTAGTTGGTTCGCCTTTCTCGATTCAAGACTACAGTCCGGACCCTCGTATCGGTACTGCCGAGAGCTTGAGCGAAGCACGTAACCAGTTGCGCAGGCGAGGCATGGGATTAATTCTCGATTTTGTGCCGAACCATACCGCCTTCGACCATAGCTGGCTGGTGCAGTATCCCGACCGCTACATCCTGGGCAATGAAGAAGATTTTCGAGGCGATCCTACGGCCTTTTATCGGGTGGAATGGAATGGCGATGAAAATCTATTCGTCGCTCGCGGTCGAGATCCCTATTTTCCTCCCTGGCCTGACGTCGCCCAGCTCAACTACTTCAATCCCGAATGCCGTCAGGGCATGATCGGGATCCTGAAAAATATCGCCCAGTATTGTGAAGGAGTGCGCTGCGACATGGCGATGCTGGTCACGAATGAAATTTTCAATCGAACCTGGGGGCATTTCCTTAAACCGTGGCCTGTGCCTCGGACCGAGTTTTGGGAGGAGGCGATTGCGGCAGTGCCGGACTTCGTGTGGCTGGCGGAAGTTTACTGGGATATGGAATGGAGAATGCAAGAACTGGGATTCCAGTTCACTTACGATAAGCGCCTGTATGATCGCCTGCGGGAGGGTTCGACTGGGCAGGTGCGTACCCATCTAGGGGCTGACCTGCGCTACCAAAGCAAACTGACACGCTTTCTCGAGAACCACGACGAGCCGCGCAGCGCAGCGGTTTTCCCGCGCGAAAGAATCGCTTCCGTGGTTACTCTACTTTCGACTCTGCCGGGAATGCGCTTTTACCATCACGGCCAACTGGACGGCCTGAAGACGTTCGTCCCTATGCCTCTGTCCAAGGCGCGGCCAGAAAATGCAGATCCACAGATTCGAGAATTGTACGAACGGTTGCTGCGCTCCGCTGATGCCGAGGTCTTTCATGCCGGTGAATGGCAGCTTCTCGAAGTGCAGCCTGCAGGAGACGACACGTTTCAGGACCTTATCGCCTACCGCTGGCATTACCAGGCGGATAACAAACTCATCGTGTTGAACCTAGGCAATCGAACGGCTCAGGGCAAGGTCCAGAAAGCAATAGCGGGCGCAGCCCAGAATTACTTGTTTCGCGACTTGCTGGATGGCAGCGAGTACCTACGGGACCGTGCTGAGATCGACGGCAACGGACTATACGTGAGGCTGGCACCTTACCAGGCACATGCCTTCGAGGTTCATGAACGCTAGCGGCCGTTATCCGTCGTTAGCGGCCGAGGATCTCGCCGACTCTTTTCATTTGAGCCGCGAACCGAGGCTCCGAATAGGCCGACGGATCTTGCAGCAGCGCGAAGAGCCCGTCGATCGCCGCGCGTAATTCGGTGCCGTTGGCTGGCTTTTCATTCTGGTTGTAGGCTCTGAACAGCGAGTCCAGAGTCATGGCAGCCTGTTCCGCCGAACGCTCACCTTCGATGGAGATGGCAGTACCATCACCCGCAACTCGACGCATCAGGCGCAATGTCAACGCCGAATCGTAACCCTGAGCGTCAACCTGCTTCACCAACTGGTCGGCCAAGGCGGAGGCCCGCATCGCCGACGCGGCGATTTGTTCCCGATTCCCGTTCAGTTGATTCATGAGGCTGGCGAGTTGCGCAACCTGATCGTCCAATTGCTTGCTGGCGTTGGGAGCGATCTCCTCAATTGCGTCGCGGAAAACGACAACGCGAGACTCGTTCCACGGTGGATTGCCGGGCCGGCGGCCGGCGTAACCGTGCTCCTGACGCCAGCTATCCTCGGGCCGTGTCAGACTGTGGTGACAGGCAAAACAATCGAGCTCGGCGTACTCGGGCCATACCGGACCATTCGCGCGGCGGGCTAATCTGTTGAGAGATTCGCGTAGTTGCACCGCCTGCCCGACGCCCCATGCCTGCACCTGTCGCCAGGGATTGCCCTGCTCAGGCATCTTCCAGTGGGACGGCATGACAAAGGAAAATAAACCCAGCTCAAAAGCAAGATCGGGGTGTCCGGCGGCGATCATCTCGTGATCGACAAATTTTTCCGCGGTTCCCAGATGGCAGGTCAGGCACTTGGCGCTGCGGCTCTCCAGATTGCGAGTGTCGTACATACCTAGTTGCACGGACTTCTCGTGCGGCCAGTTTTTCGTCGTATGCGGACCCAGCCAGCCTGACGCCGGGCCGTGACAGTTCTCGCAACTTACTCCATCGTTAAGCTCAAACGTCTGGGCTTGCTGCTCCCGGGGCACGTAGAGCGAGTGACAGACCAGACACTTGGGGGCTTGCGAGGGTGGTCCGATATTCAGGATTTTGCCGATGCGTTCCGAAACCTTGTTCTGCAGCACGCTGAAAGCGCGCGCGTGTCTGTCTTGCGCGATCCAGATCGTGTATTCATTCTGAAGAATGCGAGTGGTAGTCTTCGGTTGCACGCTGCCATGGCAACTGCTGGCCGCGCATCCACCGGGACCGTTGTAGTTACCGGCAGCAACAGTTTTCTGAGGGTAAAGGCCGACCGGAGCACCGGTCGGACTGGGAGTCTGGGTGTTGCCCACGGCAAGCAGCACGAACAGCAGCCAGATGACCGCTAGCAGTGGCTTCCGCATTTTGCTTTGTTGTCCCACCAACGTGCCACGAGTCATTTCGTCGGAGTGGGATGTTTATACGACGAATCCGCCAAAGAATCAACGGAAAGCAGCGCCGGTCATTCACATCCCGCGCGGTAACGCTCGATCCACTCCAGTTTGGACAATCCAGTCTAGACATGGAATGCACTTTGCTATAGCATTTGCGCTCTCGCCATCTTAAGTTAAGCAAGCTTTGATTGAGCAAGGCCTGACCTCACCTACTTGCGCGGAGTGTCCCAAGTCGTGTTTGAAGAACTGAGGGCCATACAACGCGATTTCGGCTACCTGCCAGCCGACCGGCTCAAGACGCTTGCCGCGAATATTCATGTCCCCATAAGTCAAATCCACGCGGTAGCCAGCTTTTATCCTCATTTTCATCTCAGTCCTCCGCCGAAGGTGGACGTGCGCGTGTGTGCTGACATGAGTTGCCATCTTCGTGGAGGTGACAAGGTCCGGTCCGCTCTCGAATCCGC
>Ga0181523_10000266_pt1 | contig 58344 bp, 45 predicted proteins | sample PEATcosm2014_Bin_43_FD_119752 | JGI IMG/M metagenome (GOLD analysis project Ga0181523, IMG submission 119752) | Peatland microbial communities from MTU Mesocosm Facility, Houghton, MI, USA - PEATcosm2014_Bin05_30_metaG | ecosystem: Environmental > Terrestrial > Soil > Wetlands > Peat | place... | reverse complement strand
TCGATGCCGACCCAGGTGACATACGAGCCACCGGGCCACCAGGAAGCCACCGGCCCGGTGTTCGGGAGCCGGATGTCCGCCGTCCCGTTCCCGCTCGCCCCCTTGGCCGTGAGCAGCACGTCGGGGGACCCCCGCCCCCTCCAATCCGCCGAGGCGAGGACGGCCTTCACCACCGCGCCCGAGGCGGTGCGGGAACTGGCCGGAGCTCGGAGGCTGGCCAATGACCCGCCAGCCACGACGCTGAGTGCTGCTGTGACTCCCACTCCCGCAAGTGCCGCGGTACGAAGTCTCACGTCAACCAGCTTTTTCTAGGTCCCTCGTTACAGGGACGCCTGTGAAGAAAGAACTTGTGGAAAGCCCGCAGAGCGGGGGACCGGTGAAGGCCCCCCGCTGCTGGGACAAAGTTTCTCAGCCTGTGTAGCTGACTGTCATGGTGGGGTTGATGACCCCTCCCTGGGCGTCGTTGTTCAGACTGGGTGCCGTGCTGAGGCCCAAAACGGCCGGCGCACCAACTGTGACTACGGAACCGCAAGCCGTTGTCTCGGTACCGGCGTAGACGTTGACGATGTAGTTGTCTGTGTTTCCGGGTCCAGGTGCCGCCGTGAGCGTGCCGTTGATGGCCTGGGCGCCTGCGTCGGCAAGAAGCCCGTTGTAAATGACTTCACCCGAGCTGACCTCACAGAGATAGACCTCGGCTGCCAATCTCGAGTTGGCGCTGGTCGGTCCGCCGGAGCTGTCGTAGGTGTCACCGGGTGTGGACACGATCTCGTTCACCGAGATGTTGCTGTCGTTGGTGATAGTGACCAGTTGGTCGCCCGTCGTGAACGACGAGCCGGTCGGCCCGAAGTTCTCGAAGGTCAGTGTCGGTGTGTTGTTACCACCCACACCAGGGGCCGTAGACGACAACACCACGTTCATCGTCCCAGCCGTGACTTGCTGACTCGACACGGTGTTCTGAGTGAACACGGCGTGAGCGCCGACGCCAATCAGGCCGAGACCTGCGACGCTCATCGCTCCCACCATTGCAAAGGTGCGGAATCTTTTCATAATCAATACCCCTTCTCTAGGGTGTAGCTGTCCCCTCTTTGCTGCCAAGGGACTCCCATCGGGGAACCCCCCGTTGTGCGGCTGTGAGGGGGCGGGTGCCAAACCCGCCGACCAGAGCCGCCGTTGGTGCGGTCCAGACGGGGCGGCGTGCCAAGCCCGCCGGTGAGAATCGCAACACCTTGTACATCGAGACCGAGACGCGAGGCATCGTGAGATCCCTTGCTATTTGTGGATTACGGGTGGTGGATTGGGCTGGTCCTGGAAGGCGTAGGAGATGTTGACGGTGACGCTGCCGTTCTCCGCTCCGTTCGTCAGGCTTGGAATCGCACTTCCACCGCAAACCGACGAGTTCCCTCCTGCGTAGAAGTCCACCGAGTAGGCATCGGAGTCGCCGGGCTGGATGACGTAATACGGCCCGCTTCCGCTGAGGTCCTGCGTACCCTCGATGTCGGACAGCAACCCATTGTTCTCGACCCCGAGGTAGTGCCCATCGGTACCCAAGCCGTACTCGCACACGCCCAACTCGGACTGGAAGATGGAGTTGCTGTTGGGGTCGCTGACGGTGACACTCGTGAAGTACGCCGGGAGACTCCCGACGTTCGTGAGTGTGATGTCAACAGGCGTCGTGTCGAACGTCGAACTGACCGGCCCGACCACTGGCAGGCTGATTGCCGTGCAGTGGCCGAAGGCGTCGGTGGCCGTGCAGGTTGCGCCCGGTGCCGACACCTCCACGCTGAGCGTGCCAGCGGTGATCTGCTGGCTGCTCGTCGTGGACGTTGTGAAGACGGCGTGAGCGCCAGCACCAATCAGGCCGAGGGCAGCGACGCCCAGCGACCCTGCCATCGCAACTGTTCGGAACCTCTTCATCTCGTCCCTCTTTCCCAAGGATGCTGCATGTAGCCAGGGACCCCCTCGGGGAACCTCGTGACGCGTGGGTCTGACGAGGCGGGCTGCCAAGCCCGGCCTTCCAGAGCCGCCGTTGGTGCGGTGACGGGGTGGGTCGTCACGTCCACCTCCGGTACCGCAACACCTTGTCCGTCGGGACCCAGGCGCGCCGGAGCGACCCTTCAATGTCCATGAAGAGTCGCTTTAGTGCGGAAGGTGTTGTTACGAATGGCAAGCTATTTGCCATAATCGGCCGACAACCACGAGTGCAATCGATGCATACACCGCCGCTGCCGACGTAAGAGAGACTGCTGCGGACAAACGACCGCCAGTCCGAAATGGCGACTTGCTCAGCCAGGGAACCCTCGCCCATGTGCCGTCACCTTTGCTTCCCTACTGTCAGGGCGTTTTACTTGGATCGGACACGAAAAGTCAAAACGCTTTCCCTATATCAAAGCGCCTTCCATCGCTAGATCTCAACAAGACCTGATGCTCCGCTCATCGGCCATTTGCCAATAGGGTCGAAAGTCCCAATTAAGGGAAACTTGCCCACCGTAATTTGACCATAAAGCCGCTATCCGTATTCGCGCGACCACTCTATGTGGCAGGCGGCGGGAAACCCAGAGTGCGACGGCTCGTTTGACGGACTGACTCATTGATTCGTCGGTCTCGAGGGGAGCGTCCGCTACCCCAGGGAACTGACTGCCGTCGTGACGGAATCCTCGGCTCCGCACGGAAGTGACGGGGGGCGAGGTGCGGGCCAGGGCAGCGCGAGGCGAGGGTACGCTCGGCTCATGGCGAGTCGATCGACAGCCAAGGCTCATTCTCCGGTCGCGGAAGTGCCCGAAGCCCGCACGAAGCCCCTCCTCCGTGGAGTTTCCCACGAAGCCGCCGCCTTCGCCATGCTCGCCGTCGGGCCGCTCATGGTGCTCCGCGCCAGGACTCCCATGGCGGAGGCGCTCACGGCCATCTACGTCACGACCATCACGGCCATGCTGTCGGTGAGCGCACTGTTTCACCGCGTCAACTGGTCGCCGCCGGCACGGCGGAGGATGCGGCGGCTCGACCACTCGATGATCTTCTTCGCCATCGCCGGCTCGTACACGGCGGCAGCCGGGCTCGTGCTCCCCGGTGCCGACGCCCCCATCGTCATCGGCGTCGTGTGGGCGGGCGCCGTCGGCGGCGTCGTTCTCCGCCTCGTCTGGCTGGACGCTCCGAAGTGGGCAGTCGCTCTGCCGTATCTCGTGCTGGGATGGCTCGCCGTCGCCGTCATACCGGAAATGTTTCATGCCGTCGGCGCTGTCGGCCTCTGCCTGCTCCTCGGCGGCGGACTGTTCTATACGGCCGGAGCCGTCGTGTACGCCCGCCGGCGACCGGACCCGTGGCCGAAGACCTTCGGCTATCACGAGATCTTCCATGCCTTTGTCGTCGCCGCCGTCGCCGTGCATCTCTGCCTCGTCGCCTTCGTGGAGCTCCCGAGGTTCCCGCACTGAGCTGACCTCGGCTCGGGTCCCGGCGAGAGGAAACGAGACACGACTATCATGTTTCTCGGCGCGGCCGCCGGCCGGGCTGAGAGGAGCCACCACGACCGTGCCGTCCCGGACGCTCGCCTTTCCGGTCTTCGATGCCGACAACCACATGTACGAGACCCGTGAGGCGCTCACGCGCCACCTCCCACCGGGTTACGAGGGCGTCATCGACTACGTCGAGGTCAACGGCCGCACGAAGATCGTCGTACGCGGCCAGATCAGCAACTACATCCCGAACCCCACTTTTGAGGTCGTGGCGGCGCCCGGCGCCCAGGAGGAGTACTTCAAGCACGGCAACCCGGACGGCAAGAGCTACCGCGAGATCATGGGCAAGCCGATCACCTCCATCCCGGCCTTCCGGGAGCCGGCGCCCCGTCTCGAGCTCATGGACGAGCTCGGCATCGACAAGGCGATGATGTACCCGACCCTCGCCAGCCTCGTCGAGGAGCGCATGCGAGACGACCCGGATCTCACGCATCTCACGATCCACGCCCTCAATCAGTGGATGTACGAGCAATGGCAGTTCGACTACGAGGGACGCATCTTCTCGACGCCCGTCATCACGCTGCCGATCGTGGAGAAGGCGATCGAGGAGCTCGAGTGGGTGCTCGAGCGCGGCGCCAAGGCGATCCTCATCCGGCCGGCGCCGGTCGCCGGCCTGCGCGGACCGCGCTCGTTCGCCCTCGAGGAGTTCGACCCGTTCTGGAGCCTCGTCGAGCGCGCGGGCATCCTCGTCGTCATGCACGCATCCGACAGTGGCTACACGCGCTACACGAGCGAGTGGGAGGGCAGCCGGGGCGAGTACCTGGCCTTCAAGCCGACCCCCTTCGGGCTCGTGTCGATGGGCCACCGTCCCATCGAGGACGCCGTCGCCTCGCTGTGCTGCCATGGCGTGCTGCACCGATTTCCGCGGCTCAAGATCGCCCTCGTCGAGAACGGCAGCGCCTGGGTCCGCCCCATCCTCAAGGCGCTCGCCGACGTCTACAACAAGATGCCGCAGGAGCTGCCAGAGGACCCCGTCGAGGCGTTCCGCCGGAACCTCTGGGTGCATCCCTTCCACGAGGAGGACCCGCGGGGTCTCGTCGGGGTCCTCGGTGCCGACCGGGTCATCTTCGGCTCCGACTACCCCCACCCTGAGGGCATGTCGGACCCCCTCGCCTACGTGGACGAGATCGCCGACCTCCCAGCAGACGACATCGAGGCGATCATGAGCGGCAACATGCACCGGCTCCTCGGGCTGACAACTGCCTGAGCTAGGGCTCGTCCCGGCGTGCCGGCTTCACCGGAGGCGCCGTCCCCCACGCCGGCACGCCGTACTCCGGCGTCCCGACCCAGCCGCCGGTGAGCTCCGCCCAATGAGCGTGGTTCAACTGGTGCAGGCTGAAACAGGCGTTGAGGGCGTTGTGAAAGCCCATCGAGTCCTGGCTCTGGTTCACCGCCTCCTTCACGAGCAGTGCCGTGACGGTCGGGAGCGTGGCCACTCGCCGTGCGAACTCGAGCGTCTTGTCGGCCAGCGCCTCGGCGGTGAACACCTTGTTCACCATGCCGAGCCGGTAGGCCTCCTCGACGTCCATCGAGTCACCGGTCAGCATGAGCTCCTTCGTCTTGCGCGGGCCGAACTCCCAGGGGTGGGCGAAGTACTCGACGCCGCACATCCCGAGCCGCGTCCCGGTCACGTCGGCGAAGGTGACGTCGTCAGCGGCGCAGATGAGGTCGCACGCCCACATCAACATCAGGCCGGCCGCATAGACCGGGCCGTGCACCTGGGCGATCGTGATCTTGCGCAAGTCCCTCCAGCGCCTCGTGTTCTCGAAGAAGTAGTGCCACTCCGGGATCATGCGCCGCTCGAGCCCCTCGCGGGTGCCCCCGTCACCCATGGCCGTCGGGTGCCGGTTGGGGCCGTTGTACTCCTCCATCGCCTCCTTCGAGCCCATGTCGTGGCCGGAGGAGAACATCTTCCCGGTACCACCGAGAATGACGACGCGCACGTCATCGTCGGCCTCCGCCTCCCGGAAGGCCTCCCCGAGCTCAACGAGCAATCCCCGGCTCTGGGCGTTGCGGGTCTCGGGTCGGTTGAGGAGGATGCGGACGATGGCGCCCTCGTCGAGTGACTCCCAGGTGAGCCAGCGGTACTCCCCCAACGTCCTACCTCCTCGTTGCCCGTCGGCACCATACCTGATAGACGTGTCTCGCCCATGAACCTGGACGTGTCCCCCGCCGAGCGAGACTTCCGTGAGCGAGCCCGCACCTGGCTCGGCGAGCACGCTCCCCGCCAGGCGCCGCCCCCCGATGCCCGCCGTGCCCAGCAGTTCGAGCTTGCCTGGCAACAGCTGCAATTCGAGGCCGGCTGGGCGGGCGTCTCCTGGCCGCAAGAGTACGGCGGGCTCGGGCTCTCGCTCGCCGAACAGCTCATCTGGTACGAGGAGTACGCCTTGGCGGGCGCCCCGCAACCGAGGGCGTGCTTCGTCGGGCTGCGCCACGCCGGGCCGACGCTGATCCTGCGCGGCTCGCCTGAGCAGAAGGCGGCGCACCTGCCGGCCATCCTGCGAGGAGAGCTGACGTGGTGCCAGGGCTTCTCCGAGCCGGGAGCCGGATCCGACCTTGCAGCCCTGCGCACGCGGGGCGTCGTCGACGGTGACCACCTCGTCGTCAGCGGGCAGAAGATCTGGACGAGCTATGCCGACGTCGCCACCTTCCAGGAGCTGCTCGTGCGCACCGATCCCGAGGCGCCCCGCCACCGCGGCATCAGCTGGGTCATCTGCGACATGCGCTCGCCCGGCATCGAGGTGCGGCCCATCCGCACGCTGGCCGGCGTGTCGGAGTTCTGCGAGGTCTTCTACGACGAGGTGCGCATCCCGCTCTCGAACGTCGTGGGCGAGCTCAACGACGGTTGGTCGGTGGCGATGTCGACCCTGTCGTTCGAGCGGGGGACCGCCTTCATGGCCGAGCAGGTCAGCCTCGAGCGCACCGTCGACGAGCTCATCGAGCTGGCCGGCGTCGTCGTCGCACCGGACGGCCGGCGCCCGGCGATCGCCGACGACGAGCTGGCCCGCCGGCTCGGCCGGGCGCGATCGGAGGTCTCGGCCCTGCGGGCCATGACGCTGGCCGCCGTGTCGCGGGCGGCCTTCCAGCCTCAGCCCGGTCCCGAGGCATCCATGATCCGAGTCCTCTACGGCGAGCTCGAGCAGCGCATCGGCAAGCTTGCCGTCGACATCGTCGGGCCCGACAGCGCGGCGAGCGCCGCCGCCGGCCTCGCCGCCCGCCCTCGCACGTGGGCCGACGAGTACCTCTGGAGCTTTCAGGCGACCATCGCCGCCGGCTCGAAGGACATCCAGCGCAACATCATCGGCGAGCGCGTGCTGGGGCTGCCGCGGTGAACCTCCTCCCGACGCCCGAGCAGCAGCAGCTGGCGACGGCCGCTGCCCGCTTCCTCGCCGCCGAGGCGCCCGTGCAAGGGCTCGCCGAGTGGGCGCCGCCGGCAGCGCTCTGGCCCAAGATGGCCGACCTCGGCTGGTTCGCCATCGGGGTGCCAGGCGATGTGGGCGGTAGCGGCGGGTCGCTCGCCGACCAGGCCCTCTTGTTCCGTGAGCTCGGACGCCGTCTGGCGCCGGGCCCTCTGCTCGGTACCGCCCTCGGCATCGCCGTCGCCCTCGCCGGCGGCCGCCGCGATCTCGCCGCCGGCCTCATGGCGGGCGAGACGACGGCCGGCCTGGCAGAGCCCTGGCGCCACCCCGCAGCCACCGTCAGCACCGAGGCCGGCGCCAGCGGTCGCTTCCGCCTGCTCGACGCGGCGGGCGCCGACTACGTCACCTTCCTGGCGGCGGACGGCGCCGCCCTTGTTCCTGCCGGTCCCGTAGAGGCCATCGCCCGCCCCCTGCCGGCACCGGACGCCTCCGTCGCCGTCGCCCTCGTCGAGCTGAGCGGCGCCGCCGCCGTCGCCACCGTCGCCGCCGGCGAGGCGGGCTCCCTCATCGTCACGCAGGGTCGCCTCCTCGCCGCCGCCCTCCTCGTCGGCATCCTCGAGGCGGTGCGGGACATGTCCGTCGCCTACGCACGGCAACGGGAGCAGTTCGGCAAGCCGATCGGCGCCTTCCAGGCCGTCAAGCACCGCTGTGCCGACATGGCCGTGCGGGCCGAAGCCGCCGGCTCGCTCCTGTGGCTGGCGGCCCTCTCCCTCGACGCCGAGGCGCCGCAGGCCCATCGCCTGGCGGCGTCGGCGAAGGCGCTCGCCTCGGAGTACGCCGTCGTGTCGGCCCACGACAACGTGCAGAACCACGGGGGAATGGGTTTCACGGCGGAGTGCACGGCTCACCTGTACGTGAAGCGGGCGCTCGAGTGGTCGGTCACGCTCGGCTCGCCCGAGATCCTGCTGGCGGAGGTTGCCCGGTGACACAGTCGCTGCTCGCCCAAGTCTTCCCCACGAAGTCGCTCGGGCTCTGCGCCCCGCAATGGTTGGCGATCCTGCGCATCGGGCTCGGGCTCTGGTGGCTGGAGAGCTTCCGCCACAAGGACAAGAAGGCGTGGTTCCAGCGCGGCTCCGGCATCGCCTGGGCGAAGTCGGTGGCCGACAAGCACAAGTGGGGCTTCGTGAAGACCGGCTTCGCAAAGGTGGTCGAGCCCCACCCGAAGGCGATGGCCTACATCGTCGTCTTCTGCGAGCTGGCCATCGGCCTCGGCATCACGGCCGGCCTGCTCACGCCCATCGCCCTCGCCGGCGGGCTGCTGCTCAACATCTTGTACTTCGTCCTCATGATCAAGGACTGGGCCGAGCAGGGCCAGAACTCGATGATGGCACTCATCTCGGTCGTCTGCATCTTCGCCCAGGCCAATCAGGCCTGGTCGCTCGACCGCCTCTTCCACCTCTTCGGTGCTTGAGGCGGCCGCCTAGCCCGGTCTCGCCGCCCGCTCGGTGGCGGCTTGCCGCATGGGGGCCTCTCCGACGGACCACTGCAGCGCCTGGCTGAGCACGGCGGCGGCCGGTCGCACGGTCGTGAGCCGGAACGTCGGCGGCCGCCAGAACCCGAGCTCCCGGCGGGCGAAGGACGGCAGCAGGTCGATGCCGGCTTCGATGATCGTGCGGTGGGCGGCTCGCTCGAGCACGGAGGATCCTCGCTGCGAACGCACGAGGAAGCGGACGATCCGCTCCGCCTCCAGCCCGCGTTTCAGCTGCGGCCGGAGGTCGTGCAGGTAGGCACGCACCTCCTCGACGCTCTCGGGCACAGAACGGGCGCCGAGGCGGCGGGCGACGACGGAGACCTCCGAGAGGTACTGGTTCTTCTCGCTCGCCAGGAGGGGGCGCTGGGAGTACCGCTGGTAAGCGCGCAAGAAGCTCCACACCTCTGTGACGTGCACATAGGTCAACAGGGCCGGGTCGGTGGCCCGATAGTGCTGGCCGCTCGCCGTCGTGCCACGCACGCGGCCGTGAATCGCCCGCACGCTCCGCACCGCCTCGGCCGCCACCTCGTCGGGACCGTAGGTCGTGAGGGCGATGAAATCAGCCGTCCGCTGCAGGCGCCCGAGGGGATCGTCACGGTAGTTGGAGTGGTCGGCGACGCCCTGCACGACGAGCGGGTGCAGCGTCTGCAACATGAGCGCCGAGAGGCCGCCGACGAGCATGGGGCCGAGCCGGGCGTGCACCTTCCAGGTCATCGATTCGGGACCGAACCACCCGGGGTCGCCGGCCGGCTCCCGGTAGATCTGGAGGGGGCGGCGCCCCTTTCCGATCGTGGCGTGCACGCGCTCGTCGAGGTTGCTGCGCAGCAATTGATCGGGACGAGCAGCCATCAGGCCTATAGCCTCGCACGTCGGCGTCGCCGCCAGCACCTCAGATCACGCGCAGCGCAGGGTCATCCGAGCGTGGGCGGATGGGCGACCTGCTGCACGAAGCGGGCGATCTCGTCGGCCAACTGCGTGCCGGACGCCTCCAGCTCGCCCCTGAAGACAGCCCGGTTGGCGCCTTCGACGAGGGCGAACAGGCAGAGGGCGGCGATCTCCGGGTCGAATTCCGGTGAGGCGCCGCACGCGGCACGGAGGCGATCGGCCATGTGCCGTGTCGTCACCTGCAAGCTGCGAAGGGCAGCCCGGCCGGCCGGGCTCTGCTCGTCCTCGTTGAGTGCCTCGGCGAGCGCCTGCAGCACCGCCCCGCGGTGCTGGAAGACGGCGCACACCGCCGACGCCCACTGCCGGAGTTCGCCGGCACCCTCCGCGTCGGCCCTCAGCTCCGGCATCGCCAGCAGGGCGGCCCGCAGCTCGGCGTCGACATCGAGCTGGAGGGCGGCGAGGAGGTCCGCCTTGTCCCGGAAGTAGACGTAGACCGTGCCGTGGGCGACGCCGGCGGCCTTGGCGATGCGCACCATGCGGGCGCCGTGGTAGCCGTGGGCGCCCAGCTCGGCTTCGGCGGCGTCGAGCAGCTTGGCGAGCGTGCGCCGCCCGTGCGTGCGCGTGGCGCGGGCGGCGACCGTGAGGGGCCAGTCGCTCACGGCTCAATCGCCGGCGAGGCGGATGAGGATCTCCTGGGCACAGGAGGCGACGACCTCGCCGCCTTCGTCGAACCAGTCCCCTCGGATATAGGCGCGGCCGCCGGCGGCGGCCGGCGACTCCTGCACGAAGAGCAGCCACTCGTCCACCCGGAAGGGACGATGGAAGGAGATGGTGTGGCTCGTGACGGCAGACGCCTCGACGGCGGGCGACCCGAAACCGACGCCGGCGTGCGGGCGCATCGCCGCCACCATCATCGTCACGTCGGATGCGTAGGCGAGCAACGCCTGGTGGGAGACCTGATCGGCGGCGTCTCGGGGCGGCCGGGGCGAGCGCATCCACACGGCCAGCTCCGGCGGCCCGACGGCGAGCCCGTCGAGCGCCGGCGGGGGTGGAGCGGCCGGTGCGTCGCCAGAGGCGGCGGGGGTTTCTGGCTGTCGTTTTGGTACGTATCGGTACCCAAACCTCAGCCAGAACGGCTCGACGGGGTGACCGGGCGGGCTGCCGACCGTCGGGAGGGGGGCCCGGGCGAGGGGCCCGTCGAGAAGGACGGGGCGGGTTTCGAAGGCCATGGCACCGAGCTGGGCAACCGCGGCGGTCTCCGCCGGTGGCGGCACGGCGGGAGGGGCGATCGAGTGCTCGAGCCGGAGACCTGACCCGTCGGGGGCGTGCAGCGACACGAGGCCGCTGGCAAGGAGGCGCTCGCCTTGCAGGGCGACGACCGATCGGGTGGCAAAGGTGCGCCCGTCCTGCAGGGCCTCCACCGACCAGGAGACGGGGGTGTCGGGGCGACCCTCGGCGATGAAGACGAGGTGGAGCGAACGCACGACCTTGCCCGCAGCGCCGGCAGCGGCGATCGCCTGCGCCAGCAGCTGACCGCCGAACAAGCGCCGGTACCCCGGCAGGACGACGTTCGGCCCCTGCCAGATGCCGGCGCCGTCACCGATGTCGACGAGCGCCATGGAGGCCTCGACGGCTGACAGCACCTCGTCGAGCGAGAGGGCTCCGCCCGGGCCGCCCGACGCCGGCTGCGGCGGCCGCCGCCGGCCGCTCACCGGCTCATTCGGTGATGCCGAAGCGCTGCAGGCCGAAGGCCCGGATCGCATTGCCGCGGGCGAGGGCATAGAGCTCGGCCGCCGACAGGCCGGCGTCGGTGGCGATCTTGGCGAGGACCGCCTTCGACTCGGGGAACGTCGAGTCGGCGTGCGGGTAGTCGGTCTCGAAGCAGATCGAGGACATGCCGACGACGTCGCGGTTCTTGAGGCCCGTTTCGTCGTCGAAGAGGCAGCCGTAGATGCGACCGGCGACGTAGGAAGACGGCGGGTTCGGCAGCGCCGTCCCGAAGGAGTTGTCCGAGCGCTCCGCCCAGAGCTTGTCCGCCCGCTCGAGGATGTAGGGCATCCAACCGACCTGCCCCTCCGCGTAGGCGAGCGTCAGGCCGGGAAAGCGCGTGAGGATGCCGGAGAAGAGGTAGTCGACCATCGAGCCCATGGCGTTCTGGAACGTCAGCACCGACGAGACGATGAAGGGTGCGTCCGGCGACGTCGAGGGCATGCGGGAGGACGATCCGATGTGCATGCAAAGGACCGTCTCTGTCTCCTCACAGGCCCGGTAGACGGGGTCCCAGTGACGGTTGCGGTCGTGGATGGAGGGCAGGCCGAGCGGGAACGGGTTCTCCGGGAACGTGATGGCGTGACTTCCCTTGCCGGCGCACCGGCGGATCTCGGCGGCCGCCAGCTCGGGATCCCAGAGCGGCACCATGGTGAGCGGGATCAGCTTGCCGGCGCCCTCGCCGCCGCACCACTCCTCGATCATCCAGTCGTTGTAGGCCGTCACGCACAGGCCGGCGAGCTCCTTGTCCTCCCGCTCGTAGAAGGTCTGGCCGCAAAAGCGCGGGATCGTGTTCGGGAAGCAGATGGCGGCGTCGACGTGGTTGGCGTCCATGTCGGCGAGGCGCTCCGCCTGCTTCCAGGCGCCGGGCCGGATCTCGTCGAACGTCGTCAGGTTGAAACCGACCTCCTTGAAACCCACCGCCGCCGACAGCATCAGGAACGGCGTGACGAGATCGTCGTAGTGCCAGACGTCGCACCGCTGGCCGTCCTCGGTCGCCGTGAAGCCGACGGAGCGGCCACCCGTGCCGCCGCCCCCGAGCCGCCCCTTCATGCGGATCACGCGGGGGGCGCGGTCGAGGTACTTCGCCGGCAACCGCGACTGCCACAGATCCGGCGGCTCGACGACGTGGTCGTCGACCGAGATGATCCGCGGGATCTCGTGCTGGTCGGTCATCGAGGGTGACTCCTCCGCTCGGTCGGGCTGGACGACGTTGCTCTCGCAGGACTCAACGGGCGGCGGCCGTCTCGGTGTCGCGGCCCGACCGCAGCACGGTCCCGGGCAGGGCGCCCGTGGACTCTCCGTCGGCCACCGTGACGACGCCGTTGACGAGGACGCGCCGGACACCCGTCGAGCTCGCCGTCAACCGGAGCGACTCCCCCGGCAGATCCCAGACGCGCCGCGCCGGGCCGGAGCCGACGGTCTCGGGATCGAAGACGAACACGTCGGCGTGGTAGCCCGCCTGCAAGCGGCCGCGCTCGCGCAGCCCGTAGAGGCGGGCCGGGACCTCGGTCATCATGTGCACGGCACGCTCCAGGGGGACCAGCCGGCGCCCCCGCAGGCAGTCGGCGAGGAAGCGGGTCGGGTAGGAGGAGCCCATCATGCGGTCGAGGTGGGCGCCGGCGTCCGATCCGCCGAGAACGACATCGGGGTCGTCCCACAGCTCCCGTCGCAGCGCCCAGTCGTCGTCGCCGTCGTCGCCCGGCGTGGGCCACAGCACCGTGCGGAACTCGTCGGCGATGGCGATCTCACACAAGCAGGCGAAGGGATCGAGGCCCCGCTCTCGGGCGACGTCGCCGACCATGCGGCCCTCGAGCTCGGCATTGGCCGGATCGCCCGTGTCGCCGATGACGTAGGTCTCGAAGTAGGTGAGGCGAGAGAATGGCGTCCCCTTCGCAGCGGCGAGCATCTCGGCCCGCCCCTCGGCGTCCCTCAAGGCGGCGGCTTTCTCCTCGAAGGGGAGCGAGAGGATGGCCGACCAGCCCGGGATGAGCCACAAGGCGCAGAACGTCCCGAGGCTCATGTTCATCTCGGCATGCACGGGCATCATGAGGGCGATCACGCGGCCGCCGATCTCCCTCGCCCGTTGCGAGGGCAGCAGCTGGTGCAACGCCTTCTCCCGTCGCCGGCCCGTGACGGTGAAGACGTTCCAGTTGATCGGCCGGTTGGCCGCCGCGCTGGCGCGGGCGAGCAGATCCGCCTCCTCCTCCGTGAAGCCGCGCAGGCATCCTTCGACGATCCCTTCCAGCGTCGTCCCCTCGTGCTCCCCGACGGCGGCGCACAGCGCCACGAGCTCCTCTTCTGACGCCAGCCGGCTCGCAACCGGCCGCTCGTCCCCGTCCATGTGAGTGGACGAGCGCGTCGTCGAGAGACCGAGGCCGCCGGCGGCGATCGAGTCGTGCAGCACGGCCACCATCTCGGCCACCTCGGGCTCGCTCGCCTCCCGCTCCACGGCTTGCGGCCCCATCACGTAGCGGCGCAGGGCGCAATGCCCGACGAGAAACCCGGCATTCACCCCCACGCGGCCTTCGAGGCCACCGAGGAATTCCCCGAACGACTCCCAGTCCCAGGGAGCCCCGGCTTCCAGCGCCGGGATGGCCATTCCCTCCACGCGGGCCATCATGCGCCGGATGTAGTCGCCGTCGGCCGGCCGCAAGGGGGCGAGCGTGAAGCCGCAGTTGCCCCCGAACACGGTCGTGACACCGTGCACGTTCGAGGGCGTGGCGTAGGGATCCCAGTAGAGCTGGGCGTCGTAGTGGGTGTGCACGTCGACGACCCCAGGCGCCACGACGAGGCCGCTGGCGTCAAACGTGGTGGCGGCAGCGTCGCTGAGCCCGTCGCCGGCACCGTCGCCGCCCGCGCCGACGGCCGTCCCGACGGGCACGATCTCGACGATTCGCCCGTCCTTGATGCCGACGTCCGCCCGGAAGGCGGCCGCCCCGATCCCGTCGACGACGGTCCCGCCGGTGATGGCGTAGTCGAGCATCAGGCCTCCATGAGACGGGTCGGGGCGTCACCTCGGCGCCCTCGTCTCACCATAGATGACAGCCATGTCTCGCCGTCGCCCGACTCGGCCGGCGGCGCCTCTAGAGGTCGGGAAACCCCAGGTCCAGCGTGCCCTGTTCGGCTCCCCCGTCCACCTCGAGGATCTTGCCCGTGACGAAGGAGGCTGCCGGCGACGCCAGGAAGAGGACGGCGGCGGCGATCTCGGACGGCTCAGCGATACGCCGCAGCGGGGTGACGGCTTCGACGGCCCGCCGCATCGTGTCGTCCTGCACGACGACCTCGAGGGCCGAGGTGGCGGCCGTTCCGACGGCGACGGCGTTGACGCGGATGCGGGGAGCCAGGTCGCGGGCGCTCAGCCGGGTCCAGTGGGCGAGCGCCGCTTTTGCCGTGCCGTAGGAGACGTAGCCCCGATTGGCCAGGCGGCCCATCGCCGACGAGATGCTCACGACGGCACCGCCGCCCGTCTCCAGCATGAAGGGCACCGCCGCCCGCGTGAGGGCGTGCGCCGTCGCCACGTTGAAGTGGAAGGCCCGCTCGAGATTGCCGGGCGACGTCTCGAGCCACCCCCGCGGCATCCAGCCGCCGAGGTTGTTCACGACGACGTCGAGCCGCCCGAAACGCTGCGCCGCCCGACCGGCCAGCGCCGCCACGGCGTCGAGGTCCGAGAGGTCGGCCGCCACGACGTCGGCGGAGCGGCCGAGGGCGGAGAGCTGATCGGCGACGGTTTCGAGATCACCGGCCGAGCGGGCGGCGATCAGGACGTCGGCACCGGCCTCGGCGAGGGCCAGCGCCGTGGCGGCTCCGAGCCCTCGCCCGGCTCCGGTCACGACGGCGACCTGCCCGTCGAGGCGGAACCGGTCGAGGATCATCCGAGACCGGCGCTGCCGGCTGCCATCGGTTCGAACTCGTCGTGGCCGGCCGACGAACAGCGAAGCGTGAGCGTGCGCCCGAAGATCTCCTCGAAGAGGCCCTTCTTGCGCTGGAACATCCACTGCTCGAGCTCGGCATCTCCCCGGCAGCGCGCCACCAGCTCGACGGCATCGGCGCCGACGACGGCGCCCACGTCGAAGACGAGGGCGGCATGGGAGACGTCGAGGCCGTCGGCGATCCGCAGCAGCGACAGGAGGGACAGGCATCTCACCCGGTCGGCTGCCGACAGGGACTCCCAGGCGGTGAACGACTCCCGCGGGCGGCCCCGCGTGTGGTAGCGGCCGAGGCACGAGAGCATGAGGATCTCGTCCGGGGAGAAGCCGCGCAGGCCGCCGTTCTCGATCAGGTAGGCCGTGTGGCGACCGTGCCCGTCCCGGCTCACGTGCTCGCCGATGTCGTGCAGGAGGCCGGCGAGCTCGAGCAGCTCGCGATCGTGCGGGCCGAGCCGGTGGACCTCGGCGGTGGCGTCGAACAACTCGCCGGCGAGGCGGGTGACGATCTCGCCGTGCGCCTCCCGCCAGTTCGAGCGCCGGCAGAGCGAGAGCACCGAGGCACGGCGGATGGCTCTCGGGTCACCGGTGAGGTCGGCACGGTCGTGCTTGCCGATGGCCGAGAGCACCATGCCCTCCCGCAGCGCCCACTCGCTGGCGGTCATCTCCAAGAACCCCGTCTCGTCCATCAGCACCTCCGCCACCGTGACTCCGGCCGGCAGCAGCTCGGCACGCCGGACGTCGATGCCGGGGAGACGGGCGCGGTCGGCCGAGGAGAGCGAGAAGACGAGATCGGCGAAGGCGACGACCTCCTTGGAGGAGGCGCTCAGCTGGTTGAGCACCGGTGGGATGATGCCGTCGCGCAGCGCCACCGATGCCCGAACGATTGCGCACAAGGTCCCCGACGAGCCGATGAGCTGTTGCGGCCCCGCGTCGATGACCTCGGGCAGCACCACGGCAAGCTCCTCCTCAACGCGGCGGCGCAGCCGCCCGCGGTCCTTCGCCGTCGGCGGATCGGAGCGGACGAGCTCGGCCGTGAGGCGGCCGACACCGAGGTGGAGGCTGGTGGCATACAGCAGGCCGGAGCGGTCGCCGACGGCCAGCTCGAGGCTGCCTCCCCCGAGATCGACGCACAGCGCCGGCCCCGGGTCGATGAGAACGCTGGCGCGGACGGCCTCGAAGATGAGCTGCGCCTCCCTGATGCCGTTGATCACCTTGACGCGAAGCCCCGTCTCGGCCTCCAGCCGCTCGACGGCGGCGGCCCCGTTGGCGGCCTCGCGTAGGGCAGCCGTGCCGTAGGCGACGATCTCGTCGGCCTCGTACGACTCGGCGATGGCGCGGAAGCGGCGAACGACGCCGACGGCCGCCTCGAGCGCCTCGTCGGTGATGACGCCGTTCAGGGCGACGACATCACCGAGGCGAAGCATCTCCTTCTCCCGCACGATCGTTACGAAGCTGCCGTCCGGTCGTGTCGCGACGATGAGGAGGTGGAAGGAGTTGCTGCCGAGATCGAGAGCGGCGATCCGCATGGTGGCGCCCGCCGCCTAGTTGTGCATCTCGGAGCTGCGACGCCGGCGTGAGCGCCCGACTGCCAGCTCCTGCAGCCGCTTCTGGGTGCTGAGGCCTTTCAGGCGGGGAACGCGATGCCATTTGCCGGTCGGCTCGAGCTCCCACGTGGACGTGTCATCCTCCAGATTGAGCTCGAGCGTCTCGTCGAGGCGGCTGCGAAGCTCCGGGTCCACGACCGGCGCCAGCACCTCGACGCGGCGGTCGAGATTTCGCTCCATCAAGTCGGCCGAGCCGATGAAGTAGCGAGGTTCGTCGCCGTGGCGGGCGCCCTCGGTGACGGGTCGGCCGAAACGGTAGATGCGCGAGTGCTCGAGGAAGCGCCCCACGATCGATCGCACGGTGATGTTCTCCGACAGCCCCGGGACACCGGGCCTCAGGCCGCACAGTCCACGCACCAAGAGATCGATGCGGGTACCGGCCGAGGAGGCCCGATAGAGGGCGTCGATCAGCTCGGGGTCAGTGAGGCCGTTCACCTTGAGGGTGATGAGCCCTGCCTCGCCGACGGCGCCTTCTCGCTCGATCTCGCTGAGGCACCAGGCGCGGACGCCGTGCGGCGAGGCGACGATCCGCCGGAAGTGAGGCTGTCGTCCGAAACCAGTCAGGTAGTTGAACAGGTTCGTCAGGTCCTGCCCGATGTCCGGGTCGGCCGTCAGCAGGCCGAGATCCTCGTAGACGCCGGCCGTGTTGGAGTTGTAGTTGCCCGTGCCGATGTGGCAGTAACGGCGGAGGCCGTCGTCCTCCCGGCGGACGATCAGGCACGTCTTCGAGTGCGTCTTCAGCCCCACGAGGCCGTAGACCACGTGCACGCCGGCCTGCTCGAGCTGGCGTGCCCAGTAGATGTTGGCCTTCTCGTCGAAGCGCGCCTTCACCTCGACGAGCGCCGCCACCTGCTTGCCCCGCTCGGCCGCCCGCACGAGGGCGCCGACGATGGCGGTGTCCTCCGAGGTCCGGTACAGCGTTTGCTTGATCGCATAGACGGCCGGGTCGTCGGCCGCTTGGCTGATGAAGGCCTCCACCGAGGTCGTGAAGGAGTCGTAGGGGTGGTGCACGAGCACGTCGCGCTCTCGCAGGACGGCGAACAGGTCGACGGACTCGTCTGCCGCCGTCGCCAGGCGGGGCGGCGTGCGCGGCACCCAGGGCGGGTCGTGCAGGTCCGGCCGGTCGATGGCGTGGATCGCCCAGAGCTGGCTGAGGTCGAGGGGCGCCGACGACTCGTAGACGTCTCCCGGGGTGAGCTCGAGCTCGGTCAGGAGCAGCTCCCGGATCTCGACGGGCATCTCAGCCTCGATCTCGAGGCGAACGGCGCGCCCGAAGCGCCGGCGCCGAAGCTCCAGCTCCACCGCTGCGAGCAGGTCGTCGGCTTCGTCCTCCTCGAGCGCCAGGTCGGCGTTGCGCGTCACCCGGAAGACGTAGCGGCCGCCAAAGGTCATCTCGGGGAAGAGGCGGTCGAGGTTGGCGGCGATCACGTGCTCGAGGGCCACGAAACGCAAGCCCTCCCCCACCCGGACGAACCGGGCAAGCAGGGGCGGCACCTTCACGCGGGCGAAGCGCTGCTCCCCGTCGCTGCCGTCGGTGACGATGACGCCGAGGTTCAGCGAGAGGTTGGAGATGTAGGGGAACGGGTGCCCGGGGTCGACGGCGAGGGGCGTCAGCACCGGGAAGATGTCCCGCTCGAAGGAGCGCAGGAGCTCGGACCGCTCGGCCTCCTCGAGCTCCTCCCAGGTGCAGATCTCGACGCCGGCACTCGCCAGCGCCGGCACGATCTGATTGCCGAAGATGGCGTCGAGGCGGGCGATCTGGGCCCTGCACTGCTCACCGATGGCTCTCAGCTGCTCGGCGGGGGTCATGCCGTCGGGAGATCGCTTGTTGACGCCCGCCGCGATCTGGTCCTTCAAGCCGGCGACACGAACCTGGAAGAACTCGTCGAGACCGCCCGACCAGATGGCGATGAACTTCACGCGCTCGAGCAGCGGCTGGTCCTCGTCCTCGGCAAGGTCGACGAGCCGCTCTGCGAAGTCGAGCCAGGAGAGCTCGCGGTTGAGGAAACGCTCGGGGCTGTCGAGAGAGATCCGCTCGAGGGCATCTGGGTTCTCGACGGCACGTCCCTCTGCCGCCGAGGACGCTCCCGCCCCCGATGACGCAACTGAATCTGCGGCGATGACGTCGGTTTCCACGATGGAGACGCTACCCTCAAGCCGTGGCCGCACTGGCGACGACCTCGAAGTCGAAGCCCAGGCGCCGAAGCGAGCTGGGGCTGCTGCTCGTCGGCATGATCGTCGTGGGCTTCGCCTACGTCCTTGCGACGCTGGGCGTCTACAACCGCCTCCCCGCCCGCTTCATCACCTTCGTCGCCATCCTGCTCGGCGTCGCCGTGCTCATCAACCTCGTCAACCGCTGGCTCGTGCCCGAGGCGGATCCCGTTCTCATGCCGGTGATCCTCGTGTTGAACGGGTTGGGTTTCGTCATGATCATGCGGCTGGCGCCGTATCAGACCGCTCCCCATCTGGCCGGCTTCCAAGCAGCCTGGTCGTTGCTCGGCGTCGCCGCATACACCGCCACGCTCTTCGTCATCCGGCGCTCCCGCGACCTCGAGCGCTACCGCTATGTCATCGTCCTCATCGCCATCATGCTGCTCGTCATGCCACTCATCCCTCACCTCGGGGACCCGGCAGAGAACGTCGGCGGCGTCAAGCTGTGGGTCAAGTTCGGTCCCGTCACGTTCCAACCGGTCGAGGCCGCCAAGATCCTGCTCGTCATCTTCTTCGCCTCGTACTTCATCGAGAAGCGAGAGCTCCTCTCGATGTCGACCCACCGAGTGGGAAACCACCTCCTGCCCGATCTGAGGCCATTCGGTCCCATCGCCTTCGCCTGGGCGGCGTCGATCGCCGTCATCCTGCTGGAGAAGGACATCGGTTTCTCGCTGCTGCTCTTCATCCTGTTCCTGGCGATGCTCTGGGTGACCACCGGCCGCTGGACCTACCTCGTGCTCGGCATCATCGCCTTCATCGTCGGGACCTACTTCGCCGCTGCCGTCCTCAGCCAGATCAGCGAACGGGTCGACATCTGGCTCGACCCCTGGAAGTACCTCCAGCCAGGCACCAACCAGCCGGGCTACCAGCCCGTGATGGGCGAGCTCGGCCTTGCCCAGGGGGGCATCACGGGGACGGGGCTCGGGCTCGGCACGCCGCAGGTGATCCCGGTCGCCCAGAGCGACTTCATCTTCGCCGCCCTCGGGGAGGAGCTCGGGCTGATCGGAGCGGGAGCCATCATCGCCGGGTTCGTCCTGGTCGTCGGATCCGGCTTACGGGCGGCCTTGCGGGCGCCTTCGGAGTTCTCCAAGCTCGTGGCGCTCGGGCTCACGGTGACGCTCGGCTTCCAGGCATTCCTCATCATGGCCGGCGTCACCCGCCTGCTCCCCCTGACCGGTGTCACGCTGCCCTTCGTCTCCTACGGGGGTTCATCGCTCCTCGCGAACTATGTGCTCGTGGGCCTTGTCATGCGGATCTCGAACGAAGGCGCCGAACCACCCGTGCCCGTCATGCGCGGTGTTCGAGCCGTCACGGTCCGCCGCGCCGAACGACGCCGGACGGCGGCGACGGCAGCTCGCTGAGGGCGCCCAGCCGCTCGTTTGGCGAGCGGTGCCGCCTCCGCATCACCCGAGACATCAGGGCCGGGCGGCCCTCGATCTAGTTCTGTCCGGCGGCGGCGGAAGCGGCACGATCGAGCACATCGGGATCAGCCATGATCGGAACCCGGATGGGCTGGCGGAGCGCCAGGGCGATGCCGTCCGATGGCCTGCAGTCGAGCACGCGCTGCCCGGTCGGGCCCGACACCGTGATCTCCGCCGTGAACATGCCGCCCTGCAGCCCGGTGATGCTCACGACGTCGAGCGTGAGGCCGAAGCTCTCGAGGAGCTGTGACATGAGCTCGTGGGTGAGCGGCCGCGGCGTGGGCAGCTGCCGGCTGGCGTAGCCGATGGCGATCCCCTCCGGCCCGCCGATGGGGATGCGCAGCTCGCGGTAGGGGAAGTCCGCCTCTTGCAGGACGACGACGGGATGGGTCGACGGCAGCACCATGACGACGTCGACAAAGAGCATCTGCGACATCGCCGGCGGCAGCACGAAACCGAGCGGCTCCTCGTCAGCCGACTCGTCTGCCGCCAGATCGACCGCCCCATCCACCTCGTCGGCGCCATCGTCCGCCTCGTCGGTGCCGGCCGGCTCGTCGGCGACCGGCTCGTCGGCGACGAGCTCGTCGGCGGTGGCGGTGGCGGACTCGGCGGCGCCGGTGTCAGGGGCAGCGGCGGCCGACGGCTCCTCTGCGGCCAACTCGTCCTCGCCGGCCAACCCGTCCGGCGACGGCCCGGCGCCGTCAGCCGAAGCGTCGTGGGCGGCGTCGGCGGCCTGGCGGGACACCTCGTCCACGTCGCTCATTTGCGAGCCATCCGGCGCATCTCGACGTTCGCCACGAGCCCGACCGTAGCGAAGAAGGCAAACGAGGCGGAGCCTCCGTAGCTGATGAAGGGAAGTGGGATGCCGGTGATGGGCATGATCCCGATCGTCATCCCGATGTTCTCGAAGGCCGAGAACGCCAGGAAGGCGAGTGCCCCGGCGCACACCATGCGCCCGAAACTGTCACGGGCGATCTGGGCAGCCCGCAGCATCCGCAGGCTGATGATCCCGAACAGGCCGATCACGACGGCTGAGCCGATGAACCCGAGCTGCTCGCCGACGGCGGAGAAGATGAAGTCGGTCTGCTGGTTCGGCACGTAGCCGAGATTGGTGGCGTTCCCCTTGAAGATTCCCGTCCCCCACAGGCTGCCTGATGAGATGGCGCTCTTGGATTGGGCGAGGTCGTAGTTCGTCGACTGCGTGTTCTGGTTCTGGTTGAGGAAGCTCGTGAGACGTTGGAGCTGGTACTCCTTCAGCAGATGGACGTGGATGGCGAGGAAGAAACCCCCGATCACCAAAACCGTCAGCAGCAGCAGGTAGCGGATGCGGACGCCGGCTGCCACCAGCATGGCCGCCAGCGTGACCCCGAGGATGATCGTCGTCCCGAGGTCCGGTTGCCGGTAGACGAGCACCATGGGTCCGCCGCCGAGGACGAGGATGGCGATCATCTCGCGAAGCTCGAGGACCCCCTTGCGCCGGCTCGAGAACGTGGCGAGGGCGATGATGAGCCCGAGGGCGGCGAACTCGGACGGCTGCAGCTGCAGTGCGCCGAACTGGTACCAGCGCTGCGCGCCCTGCGCTGACTTGCCCACGATGAACACGCCAAGCAGGGACGCCACGACGAGCCCGTAGATGATGTAGCCGAACTGCCGGTACTTCCGATAGTCGATGAGCATCACCACGACCATGATTACGATGCCGAGGGCCACCCAGACGAGCTGACGGGAGAAGTAGTAGTGGCCGTATTCGGCCTTCGTGGCCGAGTACACCATCACGACGCCGATCAGCCCGAGAGCAACGGCGCTGCCGATGAGCGCCAGGTCCACGTGGCGGAGCAAGGCAAACGCGGGGTGGCGCTCTCGTCGCCCGACGGGAGACTCGTGCGTTGTGAGTACGGTCGCCACGCCTGCGAAGGATAGGGCGTTTCCGGGCCGAGGTCGGGCCGGCGAGGACTTCTCCGCAGCTCAGGCCCGGTGGCGAGGCGGTCGGAGGAGGCGGTCGAAGAGAGAGCTAGGTCGGCCTGGCAACTGGCCGGCCGACGGCTCGCCACATCTCGGTCAGTGGGGGACGAGACCCCGTCCACAACTCGATCTGCAGTGCGGCCTGGTACACGAGCATGCCGAGCCCGCCCCGGACGCGAGCCCCGTTGGCGGCAGCGCGGGCGAGCCACTCGGTGATGGGCGGGTCGTAGACGAGATCGACGACGAGCTGGCCGGAGCCGAACCTCGAGGAGTCGACGAAGTCCTCCCGACTCGGCGCCGCGGCAGCAGCTGGCTCAGCAGCCTCCGCCGCCCCCGCAGCTCCAGCAGGTGCAGCACGCTCAGCTGCCTCCCCGGCACCGGCGCTGCTCGCCGGCCTGCTCGCCGGCGTTGCGTTCACGATGAGATCGGCGGTTTCGAGCTCCTCGCGCCGGGCGACTCGGGCGCGTCCCGGCACGAGCGCCACCGCTTGGAAGGCGCGAACCCGCGTGCGGTTGACGACGAGCACCTCGCTGGCTCCCGCCTCTGCCAGCGCCAGGATGACCGCCCGGGCAGCCCCGCCGGCCCCGATGACCGCACAACGACGGCCCTGCGGCTCAAAGGACGCCTCGAGGCGCAGGTCGGCGAGGAGGCCGGTGCCGTCGGTGTTGTCGGCTGCGATCTGCGAGCCGGAGAACGTGAGCGTGTTGGCTGCGCCGAGGCGGCGGACGACGGTACTTCGCCGTGTCGCCAGCCGGGCTGCGGACTCTTTGTGCGGCATCGTCACGGAGAGGCCGACGGCGCCGAGGGCCCGCGCCCCCTGGATGGCGGCTTCCACAGCGGGCGGCTCGACGTCGAATGCCAGATAGGCCCAGTCCAACCCGAGCGCACGGTAGGCGGTCTGGTGGAGGCGGGGCGACAAGGAATGACCGACCGGGTGACCGATGACTCCGGCCAGGCGGGTCTTTGCCGAGGGCCAGCTGCTACCTCCGAGGCTTGCCGCCATGGCAGGCTCCGCTGTGGTCATCGCTGTGCCTCCAGCCAGGCGCCCAGCATGACCGCAGCCGCCTCCGCATCGATCCCAGCCCGCCCCGCCGCCCCCCTCGAGCGACCACCCTCGCCTGCCGAGGCCCTCGCCCCTCCCCCGCTACGGGGGCGGCCTTCAGCTCCAGCTCCGGTACGCCGGGCTGCCCTCCCGCTCTTGCCGGTTCCCGGCCTGCCTGCCGATCCGGCGGCACGCTCGCGTCGCAGGCGAGTCGCCTCGACCGTGGTCAGGCGCTCGTCGAAGGTCGCCACGGGCACCCCCACGACGGCGGCGAGGGCAACTGCCTCCTCGGTCGCCCCGCGGGCCGCTTTGCCGGCTTCACCGCTGAGCGAGAGGGGCAGTCCGACGACGACGACCTCGGCACCCACCTCGGCGACGATGTCCGCCAAAGCTTGGCGATCCCGAATCGGGTCGCCCGTACGCTCCACGACCGCATAGGGCGAGGCCAGCACGCCGCCTGAATCGCTCACCGCCACCCCTATCCGTCGCTCCCCGAGGTCGACCCCCACCGCACGCGTCACGCCCCGAGCAACTCCCTCAGCTGGTCGAGCGCCGCTGCGATGCCCGCCGGCTGCTTGCCGCCGGCCGTCGCCAGCTCCGCCGTCCCGCCGCCGCCGCCGCCGACGGCTTTGGCAGCCGTCGAAGCCGCCGAGCGGGCGTCGATGCCGGAGCCCTTCGCAGCGGCGACGACGAGCGACACACGACCGTCGTCGCCGACCAGGCCGACGAGCCCGACACCACGCACACCGGCGCGATCTCGAACGCTGAGGGCCAGGTCGCGCATCGTGTTGGCGTCGAGGCCGTCCCGCCGGGCGACGACGACACCGCCGTGCAGCGCTGCCTCCTCGGCAAGAGCGGTGGCGTCGGCTCCGAGGGCCTCGCCGCGCACATCGGCGAGCTCGTGCTCGAGGACCCGCTGGCGGGCGACGACCCGTTGAGCGGCCGTCACGACGTCGAGCGCCGTCGTCTGCAGCACCTCGGCGGCCGCCTCCAAGGTCTCTTCCGCCGCTCGCATCATCGCCAGGCTGACAGCGCCGGTCACGGCCTCGATGCGCCTCGTGTTGGAGGCGATTGACCGCTCCGAGACGATCCGCAACGGCCCGATCATGCCGAGGGCGGCGACGTGGGTCCCGCCGCACAGCTCGACGGACCCGTGGCCGGCGTGCACGACGCGCACACGCTCGCCGTACTTCTCGCCGAAGAAGGCGATGGCGCCTTCCGACTCGGCCTGCTCGCGGGCCGTGACCTCTGTCTCCACCGGAGCGTCGCCGAGGACCTCGGTGTTGACGAGATCCTCGATGCGGCGGATCTCCTCGTGGCTGAGGGGACCGAAGTGGCTGAAGTCGAAGCGGAGGCGGTCGGGCGCCACGAGGGAGCCCTGCTGGCGGACGTGGTCGCCGAGGACGTTACGGAGGGCCCAGTGGAGCATGTGAGTGCCGGTGTGGTTTCTTCGGATGGCGTCGCGCCGATCGGCGTCGATCGCCGCCGTGGCTTCCTCGCCGTCCTCGATGTGACCGTCGAGGACGTAGCCGAGATGCCGGGTGAGGCCGTCCACCACGGCCGTCGTGTCGAGCACCCGGAAACGCCCCGTCGGCGTGGCGATCTCGCCCGTGTCCCCGACCTGGCCGCCGCCCTCGGCGTAGAACGGTGTGCGGTCGAGGTAGACCTCGAGCAGGTCGCTCCCCTCGGGCGCACGCTCGCCGTCGACGTTCTCGAAGTCGGCGGCGACGGCGCTCGGCAGCACCGCCAACACCTTCGCCTCGGCGGCGACGTCGCTGTAGCCGAGGAATTCGGTCGGCCCGTGCTCGGCGCGGATGGCCCGCCACGTCTCGGCGAGCTCCTCCGGGGTCGCCGTGCCGAGCTTGGAGGCCTCCTTGGCTCGGAAGCGCTGCTCGGCCATCTCCCGCTCGAAGCCGTCCGCGTCGACCGAGACGCCACGCTCGCCCGAGATCTCGACGGTGACCTCGAAGGGAAAGCCGAACGTGTCGTGCAACTTGAACGCCACCTCACCGGGGATCGTGGTGACGCCCTTGGACAGCTCGGTCTCGAGGAGCGCCGTCCCCTGGCGCAACGTGCGCAGGAAGGTCTCCTCCTCGTGCACGAGGACTTTCTTGATCCGTTCGATGTCGGTGGCAAGCTTCGGGTAGGCGCCCCCCATCGTCTCCACGACCGAGGTGACGAGGTCCGGCAGCACGAGCCCACCGCTTCCGAGCTGGTTGGCTCGCAGCACGGCACGGCGAATGAGCCGGCGCAGCACGTAGCCGCGTCCCTCGTTGGAGGGGAAGACCCCGTCGGCGACAAGGAAGGTGAAGGCCCGCGAGTGGTCGCCGATGACGCGCAGGCTCGTCTCGACCCGTCCGCCCTCGGAGAGGTGGTGCCGGGTGAGACGCTCGGCCGTCCGCACGATCGGGGCGACGAGATCGGTCGCCTGCACGTTGTCGACGTCCTGCAGGATCACGAGGAGCCGGTCGAGTCCGGCGCCCGTGTCGATGTTGCGCTTCGGCAGCGGCGTGAGGGCACCGTCGGCCCCCCGGTTGTACTGCATGAACACGAGGTTCCAGATCTCCGGGTAGCGGTCGCTCGGGTCGTTGGCCGGGCCGCCCCCCGGGCCGAACTCGGGGCCGCGGTCGAAGAAGATCTCCGAGCTCGGGCCGCAGGGACCCGTATCGCCCATCCGCCAGAAGTTGTCCTCGCCGAGGCGCTGCACGCGGCCGGGCGGCATGGGCGTCGTCGACGGCCAGATCTCGGCGGCCTCGTCGTCGGACTCGTGCACCGTCACCCAGAGGCGGTCCGGGTCGAAGCCGAGCACCTCGGTCACGAACTCGAAGGCGTACGGGATCGCCAGCTCCTTGAAGTAGTCGCCGAACGAGAAGTTGCCGAGCATCTCGAAGAACGTGCAGTGGCGCTGGGTGGTGCCGATGATGTCGATGTCGCTCGTCCGCAGGCAGGGCTGGATCGTCGTCGCCCGCTGGTACGGCGCCGGAGCCTCGCCCGTGAAGTAGGCCTTGAACGGCACCATGCCGGCGATCGTGAACAGCACGGAGGGATCGTTCGGGATCAAGCTGGCGGGCGCGACCGCGCTGTGTCCGCGTTGCACGAAGAAATCCGTGAACGCTGTGCGGAGGCGCTCGGCTTGCATCAGGGACTCGTTTCCTCTCGTGGGCTGGCCGGTTCCCGTGGGCTGCCCGGCTCCGGTGGGCTGGCCGGCTCCGCCTCGCCACGCCGCTCTCGCCAACGCTTCGCGAGGCTGGCTTCGGCACCGTGGGCTTTCGGCGTGTAGTACCGGTGACCGGCGAGCTCATCCGGCAGGTATTGCTGGTCGAGGTAGCCCCTCGGGTCATCGTGAGGATACTCGTAGCCGATGCCGCTTCCGACCGCCGAGGCCCCGTAGTAGTTCGCCCCCCGCAGGTGGGGAGGGACCGCTGCGAACGGGCCGTCGTGCACGTCCTTCTGCGCATCCCAGAGCGCCGTGGCCGCCGAGTTCGACTTCGGCGCCAGCGAGAGGTGGATGACCGCCTGGGAGAGGTTGAGGGACGCCTCCGGCAGGCCGACGAGCTCGACCGCCTGGGCGGCGGCGGAAGCCACAACGAGCGACATCGGGTCCGCCATGCCGACGTCCTCGCTGGCGAGGATGACGAGGCGCCGAGCGACGAAGCGCGGATCCTCCCCCACTTCGAGCAGGCGGGCGAGCCAGTAGAGGCCGGCGTCCGGATCGGATCCGCGCACGCTCTTGATGAGCGCCGAGACGAGGTTGTAGTGCTCCTCGGTGCCGTGACGGAACGCCCGCATCGAGCGCGCCTGGTCGATGTGGCCCGCCTCCACGAGGACGTACGGAGCGCTCTCGCCGCCGGCCGGCTGGGCGCCGGCGCCGCGGGCGAGGGCTGCCGCCACTTCAATGACCGTGATGGCGACCCGGGCGTCTCCCGATGCCAGGTCGGCGACGAGGGAGAGCGCCTCGTCGGTCACCTCGGCGCCGTCGGCGCGGGCGGCGCGCCGGGTGACCTCGGCGACCTCCTCGTCGGAGAGGGGCTCGAAGCGCCACAGCGTGGACCGGCTCAGCAACGGCGTGTTGAGGGCGAAGAACGGGTTCTCCGTCGTGGCGCCGATGAGCACCACGACACCGTCCTCGACGCCGTGCAGGAGAGCGTCCTGCTGCGCCTTGTTGAAGCGATGGACCTCGTCGAGGAACATGATCGTCCCGACACCGTCTGTCCCGAGGGCCTGCCGGGCCTCGTCGAGCTCGGTGCGGACGTCCTTCACGCCGGCCTCTACCGCCGAGAGGGCCTTGTAGCGGCGCTTCGTGTGCACGGCCACGAGGCGGGCGACCGACGTCTTGCCCGTTCCGGGCGGCCCGTAGAAGACCGCAGACGAGAGGCGGTCCGCCTCGACGAGCGTCCGCAACGGTGCCCCCGGCGCCAGCAGGTGGCGCTGGCCGACGATGTCGTCGAGCGTCTGGGGGCGCATGCGGGCCGCCAGCGGTGCCCGTTTCGCCAGTTCGGCGTCGACGGCGGCGTCGAAGAGGCTCGGCTCGCCCGACCGGGCGCTCGAGGCGGCGCCCGCCGGCCGGCGCGCCGGCGTCATGGCCGCTCCGCCTTGTGCCTGTCGCCCGTCACGGGTCCGACCGTCACAGAGGACGCCGCCGCTGTCAAGCGGGGCAGGAGGCGGCGGCGGGGCACGAGGTGAGTGCCCTTTCAGCCCGTCTCGGTAGAAAAGCGCGCCCACCTCCCGCCCGTGGCGGCGCCGGCGGACGGCTTCACACGAAATTCATGGCGGCCCGCGACCCCACGACCGGGAGGATGCTGACACACTCGAAGAGCCGCAGGCATGTGCAGAACGGCAGTCGAGACCGATGGAGGCGGCAGCATGGAAGTCGACCCACGTCACGAACCGCTGCCGAGGGCAGTGCGTCCCCAGAGCTTCCCCGTGGAAGCCTTCAACCCCCTGCTCCGGAGCCTCCTCGGGTGGGGTCTCATCCACCGAGTCGACCTCGAGGACGGCGCTCACCGGTGGGAGCTCAGCGATCTCGCCCAGCAGCGCCTCGACGATCTCACGCCGGAGCGGCAACGCGCCGCCACCACGCTCGCCTACCTCGACCACTGGTGCAGCATCTGCCGCCAGCAGCGCCTCACCCACCTCGTGGACGGTCGCTACGTCTGTGTCGAGTGCGAGCGGACGGAGTCGGCCGCCGCGGAGGCGCCCGTGAATGGCCGGGGCCACGAGAGGGCCTGGTCGCTGAGGTCCCGTCGGGACGAGTGAGACCCGAACGAGTGAGACCCGGGCGGGCCTGGCTCTCCGGCCGAGCCCTCAGGCAGGTCCGCCAGGCTCTGCGTCGACGATGCGGATCCGGAGCTCGCTGAGGAGGCGATCGCTGATCGGGCGGGGTGCACCGGTCATGAGATCGGTTCCCGATTGCGTCTTCGGGAAGGCGATCACCTCGCGGATGTTGTCCTCACCCGCCAGCACGGCGGCCAGCCGATCGGTCCCGAAGGCGAAGCCGCCGTGGGGCGGCGCCCCGTACCGGAACGCCCCCAGCAGGAAGCCGAACCGGCTCTCGGCCTCCTCGTCGCTGATGCCGAGGGCGGCGAAGACACGGCTCTGGATGTCGGCACGGTGGATCCGGATGCTGCCCGAGCCGAGCTCCCATCCGTTCACGACGAGGTCGTAGGACTGCGAGCGGACGCTCAAGGGGTCGGTTTCCAGCAGGTCGAGGTCGTCCGGGTGCGGCATCGTGAAGGGGTGGTGGGCCGCCTGCGGGTTGCCGTCGGCGTCCACCCCCTCGAACATCGGGAACTCGGACACCCACAGGAAGCGCAGCGGCCGCTCCCACACCGGCGGCTGCCCCAGCTCGAGCCGGAGCTGGCCGAGCGTGCGGCACGTCGTGACCCGCTCCCCTGCCACGATGAGGAGGAGGTCACCCGGTGTCGCGCCCGTGAGCTCGAGGATTCCCGCCTGCTCGGCGTCGGACAGGAACTTTGCCACCGGGGACTCCACGGTGACGGCACCGTCGCTCTCGAGCACGCGCATCCAGACGAGGCCGGCCGCCCCGAGCGACTTGGCACGATCGGTGAGGGCGTCCAGTCGAGCGCGGCCGAGTGAGGCGGCCTCGGGCACTCGGATCGCCCGCACGCACGGGGCTTGGAACGCCCGGAACTCCGTGGCGGCGACGGCGCCGGCCAGGTCGACGAGCTCCATCCCGAAGCGCAGGTCAGGCTTGTCAGTCCCGTACTGGTCGAGTGCCTCGTTCCAGGTCATGCGCACGACCGGGGGCGGCACGTCCCCCGTGGCGGCCTCAGCCGCATCCAGCACGGCCACCGAGACCACCTCCCAGACATCCTCCTCGGTGATGAAGGAGGCCTCGATATCGAGCTGAGTGAACTCGAACTGGCGGTCGGCGCGAAGGTCCTCGTCGCGCATGCAACGGGCGATCTGGTAGTAGCGATCGAACCCGCCCACCATGAGCAGCTGCTTGGCGATCTGGGGGCTCTGCGGCAAGACGTAGAACGAGCCCGGCTGCAAGCGCGAGGGGATGGCGTACTCGCGCGCCCCCTCCGGCGTCGGCACCCACAGCAGCGGTGTTTCGACCTCCACGAAACCCTGCCGGTCCATCGCCCGTCGCAGGGCGCCGTTCACCTTCGCCCGGATGCGGAGATTGCGTTGCATCCGCTCGGTTCGCAGGTCGAGGTAGCGATAGCGGAGCCGGATCGGCTCGTCGGTCTCGGCGCGGGCGTCGAGCGAGAACGGCGGTGACTCGGCGGCGGCCAGCAGCTCTACCGTGTCGGCGCCGATCTCGACCTCGCCGGTTCCGAGCGCCGGGTTGGCCGTCCCCTCCGGACGCAGGCGCACCGTGCCGGAGATGCGCACGACGTGCTCGGAGCGGAGATCCTGAGCGCCGTCGACGACGCACTGGATGATGCCGGTGTGATCGCGGACGTCGAGGAAGGCGAGGTGCTCGCCGTGCTCGCGGCGGCGGGCCACCCAGCCGCAGATCGTGACGGCGGCGCCGGCATCGGCGGCCGTGAGCGTGCCGCAGTAGTGGGTGCGAAGGCCCCGCGGCCGCGCCGGGTCGCTGTCGGGCTCGGTGATGGGGCGCGAGGGATCGCTGTCGGGCATGGTCGTCCCCTTCAATTCGCTTCGGGGGAAGGCGAGGAGGCCGCCGCGCCCGGGAGCAGCCGGTAGGCGTCGTACACGCTGTCGAGCGCCCGGAGCGAGGTCAGCACCGAGTCCAGGTGAGCGGGATCGGCGAGCTCGAACTCGAAGCGCATGCGACTCACCCTATCGCCGGAGGTGTTCGACGACGAAGAGAGGATGCTCACATGATGCTCGGAGAGGACGCGGGCGGCGTCGGCGAGCAGGCGGTTGCGGTCGAGCGCCTTCACCTCGATGCCGGCGACGAAGACGCCGCGGCGGTCCTCGTCCCACTCGACTTCGATGACACGTTCCGATTCGCTCCCGGCGAGGGCGAGGGCGTTGGCGCAGTCCTCGCGGTGGACCGAAACCCCGCGGCCCTTCGTGATGAAGCCCAGCACGCGATCGCCCGGTACCGGGGTGCAGCACCGCGACAGCCGCACCATGACGTCGTCGAGCCCCTCCACGTAGATGGCGCTGCTGCGCCGGTTGGACGGGCGCCGCGGCGTGAGAGCGGTCGACGGCAGCTGCAGCTCGTTGTCACCGCCACGCAGCTCCCGCTCGAGCCGCTGCACGATCGACTGCCCCGAGACGTGACCCTCGCCGAGGGCGGCGTGCAACGTGTCGAGGTCGCCGTAGCCGAGGTTGGCAGCGATCGCCAGCAGGGCAGGCGAGCTCTGCAGCTTCTGCACCGGCAGACCCGCCCGCCGCAATGCCTTGGCGAGCTCCTCGCGGCCGCCCTCGATGGCGTCCTCGCGGCGCTCACGGGAGAACCACTGCCGGATCTTGTTGCGCGCCCGTGGGGAGGTGACGATCTTCAGCCAGTCGCGCGAGGGGCCGGCGGACCGGATCTTCGACGTGACGATCTCGATCGTGTCGCCGGATCTGAGGTGTGTCTCGAGGGGCACGAGGCGGCCGTTGACGCGTGCTCCCACGCAGCGGTGACCGACCTCGGTGTGGATGGAGTAGGCGAAGTCGACCGGAGTCGCACCGGCCGGCAGGGTCATGATCTCGCCCTTCGGCGTGAAGACGTAGACCTCGTCGTACTCGAGGTCCTCCTTCAGCGTCTCGAGGAACTCCTGCGGGTCGGGCGTCTCCCGCTCCCAGTCCATGATGCGCTGCAGCCAGGCGATCTCGTCGGTGGAGCGCGCTCCGCGACCGGCGGTTCGCTGTGGAGCCTCTTTGTAGCCCCAGTGGGCGGCGATGCCGTGCTCGGCGCGCTCGTGCATCTCATAGGTGCGTACCTGCACCTCGACGGGCTTGCCTTGCGGGCCGACCACGGTCGTGTGCAGCGACTGGTACAGATTGAACTTCGGCGAGTTGATGTAGTCCTTGAAACGCCCGGGGACGGGAGGCCAGAGGGAGTGGACGACCCCGAGCGCCGCCCAGCAGTCCTTCTCCGCCGCCACGATCACGCGGATCGCCACGAGGTCGGTGATGTCGTCGAACTCCTTCGAGCGGACGACCATCTTCTCGTAGATGCTCCAGAGGTGCTTCGGCCGGCCGGTCACCTCCGCCTCGATGCCGAGATCGCTGAGGCGAGCACGCATGGCCTCGAGCACCTCGGCCAGCTCGTGCTCGCGGCGAGGCGCTCGAGTGGCGACCATTTGGGCGATCTCGGCGAAGCGCTTCGGATGCTCGGTCTCGAAGGACAGATCCTCCAGCTGCCACTTGATCTCCTGGATGCCCAGGCGGTGCGCCAGCGGGGCGTAGATGTCGAGTGTCTCGCGGGCGATGCGCTTGCGCTTCCACTCGGGCAGGGCGTCGATGGTTCGCATGTTGTGGAGGCGGTCGGCGAGCTTGATGACGAGCACGCGCCAGTCGCGGGCCATGGCCACGAAGAGCTTGCGCATCGAGGCGGCCTGTTGGGCTTCCTTCGAGCCGAAACGCAGCCGGTCGAGCTTCGTCACGCCGTCGACGATGTCGGCGACCTGGCTGCCGAACTCCTGGCGGATCTGGTCGAGATCGACCTTGGTGTCCTCGACGGCATCGTGCAGGAGAGCAGCAGTGGCGCTGACGGCATCGAGGCCGAGCTCGGCGACGATGGTGGCGACGGCGACCGGATGGGTGATGTATGGCTCGCCGGAATCTCGGCGCTGCCCGTGATGGGCCTTCGTGGCCAGGCTGTGGGCCCGCCGCACCATGGAGAAGTCCTGATCGGGGCGGTGCTTCTCGAGGACGGCGATGAGGCCGTCGACGCTTTCGGTCGGGGGCGGGATGTTCGCTCGGGCCGGGTTCTCCACGACTACGGGGCCGCGTTCGTCCTCCGGCGCCGGCGCACCGTCGTCCTGCCGCCCCTCCCCGTGGGCAGCGTCGTCGCCCGGCGCGCTCATCATCCCCTGAGCGTACCGTTGGCCGCCGGGGTGGCCGTGAATGATCGCGCCGTCCTGGTCCGTCATAGGCGGCACGGGCCTGTCCACGTGGGCGCTTTGGGATCGGCGGGGGCTGCCAGGTAAGCTCGCCGCAGCTCGTGTCGACCGTTTCCGCCTCTCGCCCACGCAGCCCGTCCCTCGGGCCAGCCGTCATCGTCATCGCCTTGGCGGCCGTCATCCTCGGTGCCGGCGCCGCCTTGGCCTTGATCGGCACCTCCTCTGCGCATCCGGCGACGACACAGCTCGGCACGAACGTGCCCGGCGTGCCGTTCAGAGCGATCGCCGCTTCGCCCGACCTGAGCCACGTGGAAGGCGGCGGCGAACCCCCGCCGGACGTCGTGAAGGCGCTGACGGTGCCGGCCAACTCGCGCTACGTCGGTTACGCCAACGAGGACGCTGAAGCCGGCCAGTTCGATCGCAGCGTGACCTTCTCCGTGCCGGCGACGCCGGCCACCGTCGCCGCCTTCTACGCGAAGGAGCTCCCGGGAGGCTCGTGGTCGCTGCAGTTCAACGGGAAGGCGGACGGTGACCTCGAGCTCATCGGGCAGCGCAGCGGCAGCGACGGCTACCAGTGGCGGGTTGCCATCGTCATCACGACGGTGAACCCGACGCTGAGCCCTGCGCTCGCCGGCTCCAACCAGACCTCGACGAGCTCGGTCGTCATGACGCTGTACCAGGTGGAGGACGCCAGCTAGGCACCGGGCGCGACACCGCCGGCCCGCCCCCCACCCGAAGGCGGAGGCGGCGAGCCGGCGGTCTCAACGGCCTTGTGTGCCTTGTGTGCCTTGGCTGGTCAGCTGCTCAGCGGTTCGGCTGCGGTGTGTAGCGCAGGTACGGCTTGACGGCGTTGAAGCCCTTCGGGAACTTCTCCTTCGCCGTCTCGTCCGTCACGGCCGGCACGATGATGACGTCCTCGCCCTCGTGCCAGTTGACCGGTGTGGCGACCGAGTAGTTCGCCGTCAGCTGCAGGGAGTCCAGCACGCGCAGGATCTCCTCGAAGTTGCGGCCCGTGCTCGCCGGGTAGGTGATCGTGAGCTTGAGCTTCTTGTCGGGCCCGATCACGAAGACGGAGCGCACCGTGAGCGTGTTGTCGGCGTTCGGGTGGATCATCCCGTACAGCTCGGCCACCTTGCGGTTCTCGTCGCCGATGAGCGGGTAGTTCAGCTTGTTGCCGGTGACGTCCTCGATGTCCTGGCTCCAGCGGTTGTGCGAGTCGACGTCGTCGACCGACACGCCGATCACCTTGGCGCCACGCTTGGCGAACTCGTCCTTCAGGCGGGCAACTTCCCCGAGCTCGGTCGTGCAGACCGGGGTGAAGTCCTTCGGGTGGGAGAACAAGATCCCCCAGCCGTCACCCAGCCACTCGTGGAAGTTGATGGTGCCTTCCGTCGTGTCGGCAGTGAAATCGGGGGCGGTGTCGCCGAGTTGCAGGGCCATTGCATTCTCCTGTCGTGCTGTGTCGGTTGAGGGAGGTGTCTCGGTGGAGCTGTGCCGCCGGAGCGTTGCCTCCCCGAGGGCGAATGCCGATGACATTAGTCAAGTTTCCAGAGCGCCGTGTCGGGAGGGCGGCCCCCGGCGTTGCGCACAGGCTCGCGCAACATCGTCCACCTGGGCAACGCGCACCTCCTTCGTAGCGTGCAAACCATGGCAGCCGTTCCACCGCGCGACCCGGCCCTCGGAGGGCGCCTCCTCGTCCCGGCCGAGAGCGAGGTGAGCACTCAGCCCCGCCTCTACGCCATCTGCGCCACCTGTCACGGCCCGGCCGCTGCCGGCCGCCGGAACTGCTGGAGCTGCGCCCTCGCCGCCGCTCAGCTCGGCTCCCTCCCGGTCGTGCTCCCCGTGTTCCTCTTCGGTCTCGGATCTCCTGCCCATCGGGCGCTCGTGGGGTACAAGGCATCGGTCACACCCGCCGGCCGGGCCGCCTGGGGAGCGGCCTTGTCCGGCGTGCTGGCGGAGTGGCTCGGCCGCCATGCCGGTTGCGTGCTCGGCGAGCGCGACGGCTGCCTCGTCGTGCCGGTGCCCTCCTCCTCGGGCGGTCGCCCCTCCTGGCAGGGCCGTCACCCCCTCGAGTCCCTGTCGCGCAGCGCGATTGCAGGCTCCGGCTGCTTGCAGCTCGCCACGGTGCTGCAACCGGGCGGGCGGCCGCCGCGTCGCTTGCGGGCGACGGCGGCCGGCTTCGCCGTCGAGCGCCCGGATGCCCTCCGGGGCCGCACCGTCATCGTGCTCGACGACATGTACGTGTCCGGCTCACGATCCCTCAGCGCCGCCGCTGCCTTGTCGCGCGCCGGTGCCCGCGTGGCGGCCGTCGTACCCCTCGGCCGCCTCGTCCGGCCGGACCACAACGAGGCGACGGCGGCGTTCTGGGCAGCTCGACGAGCCCTCCCCGCAGACGCCGCCCACTGCTCCCGCTGCTCGGCGCCTCGCAGCCTCGAGCGACGCTCCCTCCAGCAAGGCCCGCGGCGTGCCTCCGCCGTCCCCCTTCGCAGCTACGGCGTCTCCGAGCGCCTCGCCGCCTGAGCGGCGCCGAGCCGCCTGCCGCCGTCACGGCAGCAGCAGCTTGCCGAGACGGGCGGTGGCCAGCCGTACGCCGGCGAGACCCAAGACGGCGAGGTAGGCGACGTGGGCGACAAGCGGCCACCCGAGCACGCCGGCGTCGAGCCCTCGCATGAGCGCCACGCCCTGGTAGAGCGGTGTGCACGTGACGACGACCTGCAACCAGCCCGGGTACACCGACAAGGGGTAGAAGACTCCCGAGAACAGGAACAGCGGCATGATGGCGAGGAAGAGAAGGTCGAAGTCCTGCCAGTTGCGCATGAACGTCGTCAGCCCCATTCCGGTGCCCCCGAAGGCGAAGCCGACGAGCGCTGCGCACGGGAGGCAGAGGACGACCCAGGGTGTCGCCACGAGGCCCATCACCGCCATCACGACGAGAAACGCCGCCGAGTAGAGCGAGCCCCTCAGCAATGCCCAGCCCAGCTCCCCTCCGATGATGTCCCGCACCGTCAGCGGCGTCGCCAGCATGGCGTCGAAGCTCTTCGTGATCTTGAGCTTGAAGAAGATGTTGAACGTCGAATCGAACACAGAGCCGTTCATGGCCGAGGCCGCCAGCAGGCCAGGGGCGACATAGGTGGCGTAGCCGACGACACGGGTGCCGAGGCGGAGATCCCCGACGAGGTGGTTGAGGCCGAGGCCGATGGAGAGCAGGTAGAAGAGCGGCTCGAAGAAACCCGACACGAGGAAGAGCCAACCTCGGCGGTATGCCCGGATGTTGCGCGCCAGCACGCGCCTCGCCCGTCCTGTCCCGAAGCTCGCAGCCGGCAGCACCCGCACCGGCAGGGAGACCGACCCCTCCTCACCGAGGAGCCGCCGGCCGAAGGTGCCCCCGCGCTGCGGCCTCACCGCGGCCACCGCCGCAGCCGAATCGGACCTCGACGGCCGCTCGGGGCCGGCGTTCACCCGCCTCACTGGAACAGCCTGCGCAGGTAGGTGCGGCGGCCCCATGCGACGCCGGCCACGACCAGAGCGAGGAGGTAGCCGGCATGAGCCAGGCCGTCGGCGAGGCCGAGGTTCCCGAGCACGAGACCGCGGCAGAGGGCGACACCGTGGTAGAGCGGTGTCAGGCGGGCAAGGACCTGCAGCCAGGCGGGTAGCTGGGAGAGCGGGAAGAAGGTCCCGGAGAAGAGGAAGAGCGGGATGACCGCCATGCGGTAGACGAGCGAGAACGCATTGTCGTTCTCCTGCTTGGCACTGAAGGCCGTCATCGGCGCCGCGAACGCCAGACCGGTGACCACCGTGGCCGGCAAGGCCAGGATCGCCCACAGGGAGCGCACGTCGCCGAAGACAGCGATGACCCCGAGGAAGATGGCGGCGGCGGTCGCCAACCGCGTGGCGATCCATCCGAGGTGCCCGAGCTGGACACTGCGGACCGCGATGGGCGTGGCAATCATGGCGAAGTACACCCGGTCCCACTTGATCCCGTGCATGACGGGGTATGTGGATTCGTTGTAGCCCATCTGCATGGCGGTGGCCGCCAGCACACCGGGGGCGATGAATTGCGCATACGTCTCACCGCCGAGACGGGCGAGACCGGAGGAACCCGTGCTGGCGAGGTGCTGGTCGACGAGATGGCCGAGCCCGAGTCCCATCGCCAGCAGATAGAGGAGTGGGTAGAGGAAGCTCGTGGTGAGCGTGCCCCGCCATGTCCGCTTGTAGCGCAACAGCATGTAGCCGTAGACGCGCCACGCACCGGGGCGGCCGCCGTCGCGAGGCGGCTCGGAGGAGACGTCGCGCCCGAGGGCCGTCGCCTGGCTCACTCGACGAGGCTCCTCCCGGTGAGGCGCAGGAAGACATCCTCCAAGCTCGAGCGGCGTACGAGGGCGCTCTGCGGACGCCATCCGGCGGTGTGGACGGCGTGCATGACGGCGTCGCCGTCGTCGGCGTAGAGCAGCACGCGATCGGGCAGCACCTCGATGCGGGGGGCGAAGTCCTTCAGCTGCTCTCCGGCTGCGGCATTCTCGTCGGCACCAAAGCGCAACTCCACGACCTCGCGCGTCGACCATGCGGCGATGAGGGACAGCGGCGAGCCCTCTGCGGCGATGCGCCCGCCGTCCATCACGACAAGGCGGTCGCACAGCTGCTCAGCCTCGTCCATGTAGTGCGTCGTGATGATGAGCGTGACGCCTTGCTGCTTCAGGCGGTAGAGGCGGTCCCAGAGCAGGTGACGCGCTTGCGGGTCGAGGCCGGTCGTCGGCTCGTCGAGGATGACGAGCTCGGGCTCGGAGACGAGCGCCCGGGCGATGGTCAGGCGACGCTTCATGCCGCCGCTCAGCTTGTCCACCTCGTCGTCGCCCCGTTCGGTCAGCTGGGCGAAGTCGAGCAGCTCCTCCACACGGGCACGCACGAGCTTCTTGGGCAGGTCGAAGTACCGCCCGTAGAGGTAGAGGTTGTCCCGCACCGTCAGCTCGAGGTCGAGGGTGTCCTCCTGCGGGACGAGCCCGAGCCGGCCACGGATGCGGGCACCGTCTGTCACCGGGTCCATCCCGAGCACGCGCAACGAGCCCGATGTGACGGGGCTGAGACACGAGATCATGCGCATCGTCGACGTCTTCCCGGCCCCGTTCGGCCCGAGAAACCCGAATGCCTCTCCCCGCTCGATCTCGAAGCTCACGGCGTCGACGGCCGTGAAGGAGCCGAAGCGTTTCGTCAGCTCGTGAGCCGTCACGACCGGGTCTTGGCATCGACCCGACACCTCGGCAGCGACGGCGTCGTCGTTGACGCCATCAAGAGAGTGCATCGGAGCGAAACTACCGCCCCGCGGGGTCCTTCTTGGACAGCACGACCTCGGCGGCAGCCGTGATGGCGGCGATGTGGGCGTCCGGGCCGTGCAGGCCCGCACCCATCGTGTTGATCGACAGGTGGGTGGCTCCGGCTGCCCGCCAACGCTCGAGCTGCTTTGCCAGTTCGTCGGGGCCGGTTCCGGCATTGAGGCGCCCCTCCATGCCGAGGCTGGACGCGTCGCGGCCGGCCTCCTCTGCCCCCGCCCTCACCGCCTCCATGGCCTCCTCGAGCCCGTGGTTCGGGATCGCTTGCGGGAACCAGCCGTCGGCCAGGCGACCAGCACGACGCAAGGCCGGCAGGCTGGAGGCGCCCACCCAGATCGGGATGGGGCGCTGCAGCGGCATCGGGCACAGTCCCGCGCCGGTCACGCGCTCATAGCTGCCTTCGAAGGTGACGCTTGGCTCGGTGAACAGGCGGCGGAGCAACGCAATCTGCTCCTCGAGCCGTCGCCCCCGGTTGGAGAAATCCTTCCCGAGCGCCTCGTACTCGACGGCGTTCCATCCGATGCCGAGCCCGAGGCGAAGCTTGCCGCCCGTGAAGACGTCGACGGCAGCCGCCTGCTTGGCCACGAGCGCCGTCTGGCGCTGCGGGCCGATGAGAATGCCGGTCACGACCTCGAGGGACGTGAAGCCGGCCAGGAAGCCGAACAGCACGAACGGCTCGTGGAACGAGCTGTCGAGGTCGTAGGGACCGCGCCAGTCCCGGTGGACGTTCGTGTCGGCGCCGAGGACGTGGTCGTATGCGAGCACGTGCGAGTAGCCGAGGGCAGCGATCGCCTCGGCATAGGCCCGCACGCCTCCCGCATCGTGCCCGATCTCGGTCTGGGGAAAGACAGCTCCGATATTCACGTCCACGATTCTGTACGGTGTCGGCACCTCTCGGCGCGCCGAGGAGGCGGGGCCGGCTGCCCCGGGACCTCAGGCGCCGACGTGCGAAAGGAGCGAGTTGCCGGTTCTCGAGAGCGTGATCGACACGGCGAACGAGACGTATGCCGCCAATCGCGCCGCCTCGCTCGAGCTGCTCGCCGAGCACGACCGCCAGCTCGCCATCGCCCGTGCCGGTGGGGGTGAGCGCTACCGCGACCGCCACCGAGCCCGTGGCAAGCTGCTCGTGCGGGAGCGCATCGAGCTTCTGTTGGACCGCGACACGGCCTTTCTCGAGCTCTCACCCCTCGCCGCCTACGCGAGCGAGTTCCAAGTGGGCGCCAGCTGCGTCACCGGGATCGGAGTCGTCTCCGGCGTCGAGTGCGTGATCTCGGCAAGCGACCCGACGGTGCGGGGCGGTTCCTCCAACCCCTACACCCTCCGCAAGAGCTTGCGGGCGCTCGAGATCGCCATGGAGAACCGCCTCCCCGTGATCAACCTCGTCGAGTCAGGCGGGGCCGACCTCCCGACCCAGGCCGACATCTTCGTGCCGGGCGGCCAGAGCTTCCGGGACCTCACCCGTCTCTCCGCCGCCGGCATCCCGACGATCGCCCTCGTGTTCGGCAACTCGACGGCCGGCGGCGCCTACGTGCCGGGCATGTGCGACTACGCCGTCATGGTCGACAAGGCCGCCAAGGTCTTCCTCGGCGGCCCACCCCTCGTGAAGATGGCCACTGGCGAGGACTCACAGGACGAGGAGCTGGGCGGAGCCGAGATGCACTCGCGCATCTCGGGCCTTTCGGACTACCTCGCCGTCGACGAGCTCGACTGCATCCGCCTCGGGCGCCAGATCGTCGCCGACCTGAACTGGCGCAAGCGAGGACCGTCGCCGTCGAAGGCGCCCGATGCGCCGGCTTACGACCCCGATGAGCTGCTCGGCGTCGTCTCGTCCGACCTGCGGGTGCCCTTCGACCCCCTCGAGGTGATCGCCCGCATCGTGGACGGCTCCTGTTTCGACGAGTACAAGCCGACCTACGGGACGAGCCTCGTCACCGGCTGGGCATCGCTGCACGGCTATCCGATCGGCATCCTCGCCAACAGCCGGGGCGTGCTGTTCATGGACGAGTCGAAGAAGGCCACCGAGTTCATCCTGCTCGCCAACCAGATCGACACCCCCCTGCTCTTCCTGCACAACACGACCGGCTACATGGTCGGCAAGTCCTACGAGCAGGCGGGCATGGTGAAGGACGGCTCGAAGATGATCAACGCCGTCGCCAACAGCGGCGTGCCACACCTGAGCGTGATCATGGGGGCCAGCTACGGTGCGGGCAACTACGGGATGTGCGGGCGCGCCTTCGGCCCTCGTTTCCTGTTCGCCTGGCCGGGCGCCAAGGTGGCCGTCATGGGCCCGGCACAGTTGGCGGGCGTGCTGTCCATCGTCGCCCGCCAGGCGTCCGAGGCGGGCGGCAAGCCGTTCTCGGAGGAGGAAGACGCCATCCGGCGCCAGTTCGTGGAAGCACAGATCGAGCGCGAGCAGGCCGCCCTCTTCATGACGGGCAAGTGCTACGACGACGGCATCATCGATCCTCGGGACACCCGCACCGCCCTCGGGATCGCCCTCTCCGCCGTCCATTCGCAGGTGGTCGAGGGACGCCGTGGCTTCGGCGTGTTCCGGATGTAGGGGGCGACACCATGACCTCCATCGACCGTCTCCTCGTCGCCAACCGCGGCGAGATCGCCCGCCGCATCTTCCGCACGGCCCGGGCGCTCGGTATCTCGACCGTCGCCGTCTACTCCGACGCCGATGCCGACCTCCCCTTCGTCACGGAGGCCGACGTCGCCGTGCGGCTGCCGGGAAGCTCGGCCGCCGAGACCTATCTGAACGCCGGGGAGGTCCTGGCGGCGGCTCGCTCCACCTCGGCCGACGCCATCCATCCCGGCTACGGCTTCCTGTCGGAGAACGCCGGTTTCGCGAAGGCGTGCACCGAGGCCGGCATCATCTTCGTGGGACCGCCGCCGCACGCCATCGAGGCCATGGGATCCAAGCTCGCCGCCAAGGAGCTCATGGCCTCCCACGGTGTCCCCGTGCTGCCGGGCGGCACCGTCGCCACCGACTCGGACGTCCTTTCCATCGCGGCGGAGCTCGGATGGCCCTTGTTGCTGAAGGCGGCATTCGGCGGTGGCGGGCGGGGCATGCGGGCGATGCACGGCCCCGAGGACGTCCCGGCGGCCGTCGAGTCGACCCGGCGGGAGGCAGCGGCTGCCTTCGGTGACGGCACCTTGTTCGCCGAACGGCTCGTGGCGGCCCCTCGGCACGTCGAAGTGCAGGTGCTGGCGGACACCCACGGCACAGTGGTTCACCTCTTCGAACGCGAATGCTCCATCCAGCGTCGCTTCCAGAAGGTGATCGAGGAGAGCCCGTCGGTGGCCGTCAGCAGCGAGCTGCGGGCCGCCCTCGGCCAAGCGGCCGTGGCGGCTGCTCGGGCGATCGGCTACGAGGGCGCCGGGACGGTGGAGTTCGTCGTCGACGACGAGGGAGGTTTCTTCTTCCTCGAGGTCAACACGCGCCTGCAGGTGGAGCATCCCGTCACCGAGGCCGTCACCGGTCTCGATCTCGTCGCCCTGCAGCTGCTCGTGGCGGAGGGGCGGGCGCTGCCGCCCGAGGTGTTGCAAGCGGAGATGGGCGGCCATGCCATCGAGGCCCGCCTCTACGCCGAGGACGTGGCCGCCGGCTTCCTGCCAGTCGCCGGCCGTCTCTGGCGCTTCGAATTCGACGCCGCCGAAGGGGTGCGCGTCGACGCCGGCGTCGAGTCGGGCTCGATTGTGCCGCCCTACTACGACGCCATGCTGGCAAAGGTGATCGCCTGGGCACCGAGCCGGGAGGAGGCGGCGCGCCGGCTCGCCGCCGCTCTGCAGCGGGCGCGCATCCACGGCCTGGCGACGAACCGAGATCTCCTCGTGGGCGTGCTCCGCCACCCCGAGTTCCTCGCCGGTCGCACCGACACGGCGTTCCTCGCGCGAAACGACCCCGTCCTCCTCTCCGGGATCGGCAACGGGCCGGCGACGGCGGCGGAGCGATCAGCCGCCCACGCCGTTGCCGCCGCCCTCGCCGGCCAAGCCGAGAGGCGGGCGGCCGCCGGCGTGCATCCCGGACTCCCGTCAGGTTGGCGCAACGTCCACGACCTTCCCCAGCGCGTGACGTTCGCGGAGTCCGCCGAGGAGGTGACCGTCTCCTACCAGCTGACGGCGGAAGGGACGGCGACGGCGTGGGTGGCGGCTGCTGGCGGCGGTGGGTGGAGCTCGCAGCCCGCACCGGACGACACGGTCGTGACGGTCTCGATGGCGACACCGGAGGTCGTCGAGCTCGTCGTGTCAGGTCGCACCGTACGAGTGGCCGTTCATGCCTCGGCCGGCACCGTGTATGTCGACAGTGCCCTCGGTCACTCCGCCCTCTTCGAGGTGCCCCGCTTCCCGCCCCCGGGCGGCTTGATGGCGGAGGGCTCCCTCCTCTCGCCCATGCCCGGTGCCGTCATCCGGATACTGGCGGCCGCCGGCGACGACGTCGCCAGGGGCGCCGTCATCCTCATTCTCGAGGCGATGAAGATGGAGCACCCCGTGCGGAGCCCGGCCGACGGCGTCGTGCGCGAGATCCGCGTCGAGACCGGAGCCCAGGTGGCAGCCGGCGACGTGCTGGCCGTCATCGGATCCGCCGAGGACCACGACCGTGATGCCGACGCGGCGCCGGGCGCATCGCACCGCCCAGCCTCATGACCGAGCCGTCCCCGTCCACTCACCTGGCCGAACCGAAAGGAGCTCCCCGAGTGAACTCGCTCTCGCGACGAAACATGCTGCAGGGCACCGGCCTTGCCGCCCTTGCCACCCTCCTGCCTGCCGAGCTGCTCGCCGGCTGCACAACGGCGCCGGCGGGCCACCCCGCAGACACCGCCCTCGTGACGACCACCCTCGCCGTCGGCGCCCACGCCGGCGGCTATCTCGTCTTCGATGACCACGAGGCCGGCGTCGTGGAAGAGGCGACCGCACGCCTCATCCCCGGACCGCTCGACGACCCGAGCGAGGCTGGCCACCCAGGCGCCCGGGAGGCAAAGGTCGTCCGCTACATCGACACGATGCTCGGAGCGCTCAGCCTGTCGCCGCAGGCCGTCTTCGCCGGCGGCCCGTTCTCGAACCGAGCCGGCAACGCCAGCGACGACATGGCGCACTTCATCGGGCTCGGGCCGGCCGAAGCCAAGGCGTGGACGACACGGCTGGCCGGCTTGCGGGCCGACTACAAGCGCGGCATCCCGGCGCTCGACAAGGCGGCCGGCGGGGACTTCACCACGGCTTCCCTGACGCGCCGCGACGCCGCCCTCGTCAAGAACCCCGGCGGCTTCACGACGCTGCTCTTCGGCCATGCCATCGAGGCTATGTACTCGGCACCCGAGTACGGCGGAAACGCCGACCTCGTCGGATGGAAGGACATCGACTTCCCCGGGGACGTGCAGCCGCGCGGCTACACGCCCGCCGAGGTGACCGACTCGGACGGTCCCGACCCGTACGTGCCCGATGCCATCGCCAGCAAGCTGCTGTCGCTCATCGCCGTCTCCAACGAGAAGTGACGGTGCTCTCATGACGACCCGTACCGTCGTCGTCGGCAGCGGCGCCGGCGCCGCCACGGCCGCCATGGTGTTGGCGGGTGCCGGCCACGACGTCACGATCCTCGAGAAGGGCAGGAACTTCTTCACCGACCTGCAGGCGCAGCGGCCCGGGACGCTCTTCTCGAACGACGAGTTGAAGATGAACCGCAACTTCGCCGCTCCCGACCCCGTCACCGATCCTCGCGTCTTTCGGACCTCGGAGTCTGACACCTCGCCCTACATCGGGTCCGTACAACCGCTCGCCCAGACCGTCGGCGGTGGCACCGTTCACTGGGACGCCAAGACGCCGCGTTTCTGGGACATCGACTTCAAGAAGCGATCTCTCCTCGGCCCGATCGACGGCGCCGCCATCGAAGACTGGCCGTTCGAGTACAGCGAGATCGCCCCGTACTACGAGCAGGTCGAGCAGCTCATCGGCGTGCAGGGTGACGTCGCCCGGCTGCCGGAGCTCACGCTCTCGCACGCCCCCCGCTCGGGGCCGTTCCCGATGCCGCCCGGTCCGCCGCAGTACTCCTCCCTCGTGGTCGCGGGCGGCTGCACGAGAGTAGGCCTCCACCCCTTCCCGGCCGCCATGGCGATCACAAGCCAGCAGTACGACGGGCGGCCGGCGTGCAACAACTGCGGTTTCTGCACGGGCTACGGGTGCACGATCCAGGCGCGTGTCGGCGCGCTCGCCCCGTTGCGCCACGCGCTGGCGTCGGGAGCCGAGCTCATGGCGACCTCGAACGTCGTCCGCGTCGAGACGAGCGGCGGTCGGGCGACGGGGGTGACCTGGATCGATGCCTCCGGCGAGCGCCACACGATGGCCGCCGACCAGGTCGTGATCGGCGGCAACGCCGTCGAGTCCTCCCGATTGGCCCTCCTCTCCGGGCTTCCGGATCCCCATGGCGTCGCCGGCCGCTACATGCTGTTCCACTGGTTCACGGACGGCTCGGGCATTTTCCTGGAGGAGCGCCTGCACGCCCACCGAGGCCGCGATCACACCCACGACATCGACGATTTCGCCGATCCGGACTTCCCCGGCGCTCGTGCCGCCGCCCGCGCCGCCGGCCTTCCGTACTTCCGCGCCGGCAAGATCGAGCTCGGTGGCACGGACCGCCCGCTCGACGAAGCCGCCCAGTACCAGCAGATCCTCCAGATCGTCGCCCCCGAGAAACCCTTCGGCGCCGCCTTCAAGCGCCTCATGCGGGCCAGCCTGCTACGGGACCGCCTTCTCGGGCTCACGCTCATGGGAGAGGACCTTCCCTACGCCTCCAATCGGGTGGATCTCGACCCCTCCGTGCGCGACTGGCGCGGGCTGCCGGTCGCCCGCATCACCTATGCGCCCGGGCGCCACGAGCTCGCCGCCCAGGCGTTCTACATGCCATGGATCGTGCGCCTCTTGAAGGCATCGGGGGCGAGCGCCGCCATCGCCCTGCCGGAGGATCCATCGCAACGCTTCCCGATCGGGGCGGCCGTCACGGTCCAGACGGCGCACGTCATGGGGGGCATGCGGATGGGTCTCGATCCGAAGACCTCCGTCACCGACGGCACGGGGCGCCATCATTTCCTGGACAACGTCTTCGTGGCCGACGGAGGCGTCTTCCCGACCGCCGGCGGCCACAACCCCACGCTGACGATCATGGCGACGGCGCTGCGCAACGCCCAGCACTGGGTGTGAGGCTCCAGCTCGCCTCCACGACCGGCGGCCGGTCGGCTCTTCCCGTCGGCGCCTGACACGAACCCGGTGAGGGCGTAGAGTCACGGCTGGAGAGCCGGCGTGATCTCCGTTCGCTCGTGAGGAGAGGTCGAGTTCATGCCGGAACGTCCAGCTGTGCCCGCTGGGACGCATGCAGCCTCCACGATCGAGGTCGACTTCGGCTCGTTCGTTGCAGACTCTGCGGACGTGAACACGGTCGAGACGACCGAAGGTGTCTACCGTTACGTCTCTCGGGGATGCCAGCTCACCTATGGGTGGAGTCCGAGCGAGCTCGAAGGCCGCCTCGCAGATGACTTCGTCCACCCGGACGATCTCAATTCGGCGCAGACGGCGCGTCGCGAGCTGCTCACGTCGCGTTTCTCCACGACGACCTATCGCTTCCGCTGCCGGGACGGGTCCTACCGATGGACGGAGTCAACCGGGCGGCTCGTCGAGAAGCTCGGTCTGAGCATGGTCGTCTCGACCCTGCGTGACACCCATGCGCGCCGGGCTCGGGAGGAGATTCTCCTCCGGCAGGCACGTACCGACCCGCTCACGGGCCTGGCCAACCGATCCGTGCTGATGGATCGACTGCACCAGGGGCTTCGGCGCTTGCAGCGGACGGGCGGGGGCCTCGCTCTGCTCTACGTCGATGTCGACCGTTTCAAGGTGATCAACGACTCCTTGGGTCACCGAATCGGCGACCAGCTGCTGATGACGCTGGCGGGTCGCCTTGCCCATGCTCTCCGGCCGGCCGACACCATCGCCCGCCTCGGCGGCGACGAGTTCGCAATCGTTGCCGAGGACGTCGTTGACGAGGGGGCGGCACTCGAGCTGGCCGGCCGCATCATCGCCGCGGGCGGCCGCGCCTTTCAGATCGACGGTGAGGCATTCGAGTGCACCTTCAGCGTGGGGATCGCCTGGACGGGCGACGCCGACAGGGATCCCGGAGAGCTGCTGCGGGAGGCGGATCTCGCCCTTTACCGAGCCAAGGACCTTGGCCGTGACCGGGCTGAGCTGTTCGACGAACACCTCCAGGCCACGGCCGCCGGCCGCCTGATGACCGAGCAGCTGCTCGGGCGCGCCATAACCGAGCGGCGCATTGTCGTCGAGTACCAGCCGGTCCAAGACTTGAGAAGCGATATGACCGTCGGCGTCGAAGCGCTCGTGCGGGTGAGAGAGACCAACGGTCGCCTCTTGTACCCGGCATCCTTTATCGACGTGGCCGAAGAGACGGGCCAACTCATCGCCATTGACGAGATTGTGCTGACGGACGCCATCGAGCGCGCCCGCCGCTGGCATGCCGAGTTTCCACAGAGTGGATTCGCCGAAGTGGCGATCAACATCACAGCACGCCACCTGGCCGACTCGCTCTTCCCACAAGCGGTCATTGACAGGCTCGACGAAGCAGGGCTCCCGCACGACCACCTCCATATCGAACTCACCGAGCGCACCTTGATCGAAGCGTCCAGTTCCGCCATGCATGGCTTGCGGGCGCTGCGCGATGCCGAGCTGCGGGTGGGACTCGACGACTTCGGCACGGGTTTCTCGTCGCTTGCCTATCTCCGTCAGTTTCCTCTTGACTTCGTCAAGATCGACCGCGCCTTCGTTCAGGATCTCGAGCGCGATCCGCGTGAACGAGCCATCGTGCAAGCCGTGGTCGCCCTTGCCCACGCCCTGGACCTGACGGTGGTGGCCGAGGGTGTGGAGACGCCGAGCCAGCTTCGCGTCCTCAAGGAGCTCGAGTGCGACCGCGCTCAGGGTTTCTTGTTCAGCTCTTCGAAGAGCCCGGAACGGATCAGCGAAATGGTCGCCGGCGGTGCCTTTGCGGACTCCGGAGTGCCTCGCGATTGAGGTCCGCCCGAGGTGGCGGACGCTCCGCTGACCAGGTGGCGCCGCGGCACCCGTAGCCGTCGGCCCTCAGTCTCGCCGGCTACGAACCGACCCCCAGCATGAGGGCACTCGTCGGTACCCCCGTCCCCCCGGTGACGAGCACATGCTCGGCGCCGGCAACCTGATTCACCGCGCTCCCCCGCACCTGTCGGACACCTTCGGCAATGCCGTTCATGCCGTGCAGGTAGGCCTCTCCCAGCTGCCCACCGTGCGGGTTGATGGGTAGCCGTCCGCCGATCTCGATGTTCCCGTCGGCGATGAAGTGCCGCGCCTCGCCCCGCTCGCAGAAGCCGAACTCTTCGATCTGGGGAAGCACGAACGGCGTGAAGTGGTCGTAGAAGACAGCCGTCTTCACGTCGGCGGGGCCAAGACCCGACGTCTCCCAGATCTGGCGGGCACACGCACCCATCTCGGGCAAGCCCGTGAGGGACTCCCGGAAGTACGACCGCATCATCTGCTGGTCGTCGGCCATCCCCTGCGCTGCCGCTTCGATCACCACGGGCTTCTGCTTGAGATCACGGGCGCGTTCCAGGCTCGTCACGAGGATGGCTTGACCGCCGTCGGTTTCTTGGCAGCAGTCGAGCAGGTGGAGGGGCTCGACGATGTAACGGCTCGCTTGGTGCTCCTCGAGCGTGATGGGCTTGCCGTAGAAGTGCGCCGCCGGGTTCGTGGCGGCGTGGCGGCGGTCAGCCACGGCGACCCGGCCGAAGTCCTCGCTCGTGACGCCGTGCTCGTGCATGATGCGTCGCGCGAACATGGCCACCCAGGAAGCCGGCGTCAGCAAGCCGAACGGCGACGTCCAGGCGTACTGCGCCTCTTCCGCCGTGGCCGACGCCGGTCGCGTCTGCACGCCCGTGCCGAAGCGGTGACCGGAGCGCTCGTTGAAGGCCCGGTAACAGAGCACGTAGTCGGCCACACCCTCGTTTACCGCCATGGCCGCCATCTGCACCGTCGCGCAGGGCGCTCCGCCCCCGAAATGGATCCGGCTGAAATGGCGGAGCTCGGCGATGCCGAGTAGCCGCATCAGCTCGTTCTCCGGGTTGGTCTCCATCGTGAAGGTCGAGAGACCGTTCACCTTGCTCGCCGGCACTCCGGCGTCTTCGAGCGCCGCCACGCACGACTCCAGCGCCAGTCGCAGCTCGCTCCGCCCGGAGCGCTTGGAGAACTCCGTGGCGCCGATGCCGCAGACGGCCGTCCTGCCGGCGTAGGCGTGGCGGCTCACGACCGCCCTCCGGTAGGTAGCGACAGCTCCACGGTGGCGACGGCGTGATCGCCGAGCGAGTCACCGGCTCTCATGCCCACCGTCGTCGTTCCGTGCTCGGCATCCACTGCCGTCACACGGCCGGAGAACGTCAGCAGGTCACCCGGGAAACCGGGCGCCCCCAGGCGCACTCGGATGGAGCGGAAGATCGCCTCCGGGCCGGCCCAGTCGGACACGACACGCTGCAGCAGCCCGACGGACGTGTTGATGTTGAGGAACACGTCCTTCGACCCTTCACGCTCTGCCACGGCGCGGTCGTGGTGAACCGGCGTGTAGTCCCGAGTGGCGATGGCTCCGGCGACCACGAGCGTCGTCGTGATCGGCAGTGAGCACAACGGCACGGCGTCGCCGACGCTGAGATCCTGCAGCTGCAGGGTGGTGAGGGCACGCGTCGGCTTCGGCGCCCGGAACTGCGGCAGCGGCAGCATGCCGCCGTCCAGCCAGCACAACTCGAGGTGCATCCCGATGCTGACGTCGGTGTGCGGGTCGAGGCCGACGAGGTTGGCGACGACGCGGACGCCTTCGTCCAATTCGACGAGCCCGACGGTCAACGGATACGAGAAACCCGCCACTCTCGGGTGCTCGGGCACCGCGAAGCTGTAGAGCCGGCCGCCCCCAGAGGCCACGGCCCATCCCATCTCGAACGAGCCGCAGTGCGGGCAGCGCGGCCCGGGAGGCATGAGGAGGCGTCCGCAGCCGAGGCAGCGCTGGATGCGGAGCTCATGTCGTTGGGCGCCCTCCCAGAAGAACCGATTGTCGTCGTTGAGGGCGGGCTGGGGACGTAAGGCCGGGTCTGGGTCGGGCGCTGACCCTGCCCCCTGCGCCGCAGTCGCTCCTGTGCTGGAGTCCGCCGGCGCCGCCGGCGTGGCCGGCTCTCGCGCTTCTGGCTCTCGTGGCTCTGGACGGAACAGCAGGATGCGGAACATCAAGTCGCCGACGTGCTCGCCGTGCTGGTTCGTGAAGCGGTGACGGGTCGTGAGGAAGTGCCCAGGCCCTCTTGCCGTGCGCTTTCTCGGGGAGACGGCGTCGAGGACCTCGACGTTGGAGATCAGCTCTCCACACCGCAGATAGCGAGGAAACTCCAGCTCCGTGTTGACGGCCACGATCGAGTCGAAGCCCTGTGAGAACAGGCGCTCCATCACGCCGGTGCGCGGGCTTCCGGAGCCTCGCACGAAGGAAAGCCCGGCGCGATCCCAGACGTCGAGCATCGCCGGCGGCGCCACGATCCCGCCGTGCACAGAGGCGGCGGCGAAGTCCGGATCCGTGTACGACGGGTTGCCATCGCCCATGGCATCACACCAGTGGGCGATCATGGCCTCGTTGACGGCATGGCGAGCTCGAACCGGTGAACCGGACGTGCCGACGTATTCGCCGAATTCGTCCTCCCCCCGTGCCTCCGTTGACGTCATGACGGCTCAGGTCCCGTCACTCGGGCCGCCCGCAGCCCCGCCACGAGACGGGTGAGAAGGTCGGCCAGTCGCTTGCGGTCGGCGGCAGACATGTCGGAGAGGGCCGAGGCGAGCTGCGAGCGCATGAGGTCGAGGATTCGAGCTCGGGCGCGCATGCCCTCGTCCGTCAACAGCATGAGGTTGACTCGCCCATCGGTATCGTCGGCATGGCGCCTCACAAACCCGGCGGCCTCGAGATGGCTGAGGGCTCGACTGGCAGCCGGCTGACTGACATCGGCCCACTCGGCCAGCTTGGAGACCGGAGTTGGGCCCCGCTCTGCCAGCCATCCGAGGAAGCTCAGCTGCGTGCGAGACAGCCGAAGCCCCGCCGCCCTCACTCGCGCCTCGTGGACCCGGATGGAACCCGTGAGGCGCAGGAGGTCTGCCAGGGTCCCCTCGATCCGGCTGATGTCGTGGGCCACGGCGCCGGAACGGGCCGGCGGCGGCGCCGGCGGGCTGAGGCGACCGGTGGAGGCCGGCGGCGAGGCTGCGCGAGCCGGCGGCGAGGCTGCGCGAGCCGGCATGGCCAACCGGGAGGCTGTCATCGGGGCATCGTCTCCATCTTACGGTTAGATGCATAACCGATGCAACTTTTTGCTCTGGCTCGAGCCGTGACACACCCCGCTGATAACCTACAAACACGTGTTCTGGTGCGGTCTCCGCCGGACAGGTTTCGCGCTTGGCGCCTTCGGTTTCGGGTCGGTTCTGAGTGAGGAGCGGACGTGCTCGTTGAAGAGCTGTCGAAGGCGACTACAGCGTTGAGCGGAGTCGTGCGCGATCTCGACGGGGATGCGTTGTCCGGCGCCGACGCCGCGCTTCTCGTCGAGCGCTTCTCGGTGATCTCGAGGCTCGCTGCGGCAGGCATCGCGCTGTGTGCCAAGCGCGTCAACGAGACGCGCTTCTTCGAACGTTGCGGACACAAGAGCGCCGAGTCGTGGCTCGGCGACCGGACCGGGGAACCGGCTGGATCGGCTCGCTCGGTCATTGCCACGGGCGGTCTGCTCTCCGACCTCCCCGAGCTCGAGGGGGCGTTCCGCGCCGGCGAGCTGTCCAGCGAGCAAGCCGCGCAGGTGGCTCGCGGTGGCGCTGCCGACCCGGCGTCCGCTCGCCAACTCCTCGACCACGCTAAGACGGGTTCCCTCCGAGAGCTGCGAGCCGAAGCGGACAAGCTCGAGGCGGCCGCGCGCTCCCGCGAGGAGGACGAGGCCCGTCACGCCCGCATCCGGGCAGGGCGCCACCTCCGCACATGGCTCGATGCCGATGGTTCCTTCAAGGGCCGCTTCTCGCTCACGGCCGACGACGGTGCTCTCTTGCTCTCGGGCATCGAGCGAGAGGCCAACCACCTCTTCGATCTGTCACGGCGGGCCGGCCTCCGCGAGGCGCGGGAGGCTTACCTGGCCGACGCCCTCGTGGCGGTCGTGAGCGGCCAGTCTGCCGGCGCAGCATCGCTCGAGGGCCAACGCCGGCCCTGGCCCGACTCCCCCGTCGGAACCCGGGCCAACACCATCGGTACCGCCGCAACGACGACCCCCACGGCTGCCAACAGCACTGACGGTGCGCCCATGACGGCGCCCCAGCACCCGCTGGCCGGCGAAGCAGGCGGCGGCGCAGGAGCCGACGTTGCATGCGCCGGCGGCGGCGCCGAAGGAGGCGAAGGAGGCGAGATCGCCGGCGATCGCCGGCCACTGCGGTCTCGTCGCCCCGACTGCACGATCCTGTTCCACGTCAGCCTCGAGGCACTCCGCCGTGGCGCCCTGGCACCGGGCGAGGAGTGCGTCGTCGACGGAGTCGGTCATGTTCCCCTCTCGGTCGTGCAGCGCTACCTGGACACCGCCAGAATCCGCCTCGTCGTCAAGAACGGCTATGACGTCGCCTCCGTCTTCTCGTGCACCCGCTCGATTCCCGCCGGCGTACAGACGGCGCTCATCGCTCGCGACCGCGTGTGCGTTGTGCCGGGATGCGCCAGCAGCTTCCAGCTCGAGATCGACCACATCGTCGAGTTCGCCAAGGGGGGAATGACGAAGCTCTCCAACCTCTGTCGCCTCTGTCGCCCGCACCACGCCATGAAGACGCAAGAGGGGTACCGAATCGAAGGTGGCCCGGGCAGCTGGCGATGGATACCACCTCCGGGGGCGGCACCGGAACGACGCCCGCCTACAGCGGAGGCGACTGCCGGCGGCGCGGGTACAGCGCCGGAACCTCGCGGAGGCGAATCGCCTGCCGTGCGGCGGATCCCGGTGGCACAGCAAGGATCCCTCCAGCTCGATTGAAGCGAGGGCGCACCCGGCAAACCGAACGCCGCCCTCTGCGAAGAAGGGCCACGACCGGCGTGCCGACGAGGCCTCAGTCGGATTCGGTCGCGGCACTCCCGCCGTTCAGGCGCTTGAACATCGACCGCTGGATCTTGTAGAGCTTCGGGAACTCGTCGTAGAGCCGTTCGTAGGTCGCCCGCGTCGACCGATCTGGCTCGAATCGACCGTCGACCTCGACGACGTCGCGCAACTCGGAGGCATCAACGGCGCCGAGCGACATCGACGCGAAGAGGGCGGCGCCTCTGATCCCGGCATGCAGTGGTTGAGCGACCCGTTCGATGGAGCGGTTCATGATGTCGGCGTGCATCTGGCACCACAGGTCGGACTGTGCTCCCCCGCCGATCATACGGATGGGCTCGAGGCGCCGCTTCGCGAAGTGCTCACAGGCGTCGAGGAGCCAGCGGTTGTTGAAGGCGACGCCTTCGAGCACGGCGCGCACGAGGTCGCTGCGGCCGGCGGCCAGCGAGAGATTGTGCCAACCGCCTCGCGCCCTGCGGTCGTCGACGGGCGAGCGCTCCCCGTTCAGCCACGGCGTGAAGAGCACGCCGCCGGCGCCGGGCGGTGACCCTTCGGCCTCGGCGATGATCTCCTCGAACGGTGCTGACGACGCCAGCACCTTGTCGCGCAGCCACTGCAGGCAGAGCCCGCCGGTCTCGTGGTTGTTGGCGATCAGGTAGCGGTCCGGCGAGAGGCCCGGCACGGAGGCGACCTGGCGAAGGGCGTCGGTCTTCTTGACAGGGATGGGCGCCCCGATCCAGGCGCTCGTCGAGATGGCGAGATGCGTGGCGTAGTCGGCCACGGCGCCCGCCCCACAGGCCGATGTGTGCAGGTCCGGCACGGCCGTCACGACTCGCACACCGCTCGGCAGCCCGAGATCGGCGGCCACGGCGGGCTGCACGGTGCCGATCACCGAGCCGGTGGCGTGCAGCGGGGGGAGTTTCGAGGAGATGGGCTGCAGCCCCGCCAGACCGAGCAGGATCGGGTCGTACTCCAGCAGATCGAGGCGGCGGTTGTCGGTCAGCCAGGCCGCCGTCATGGAGGCATGCGAGGCGGCGGCGAGGCCCGTGAAGCGCATCGACAGGTAGTCGATGGGCTCGAGGAACCAGCGGGCGCGGCGGACGACCTCCGGTTCCTCGTGCAAGAGATGGAGCATGTGCCCGATGGGGTCGGCACCGCTCGTCGAGGGAGCGCCGCCCGACCGCCGGATCCACTGCAAGGCGGGGCGGGGGGCGTAACCCGCCACGGGGCCGCCCACGATCTTCTTCGAGTAGCGGCCGCCCCGGCTGTCCATCCACAGCTGAGCATCGCCGACCGGCTCACCTGCGTCGTCGACCGGTACGGTGCTCGCCCACAGCCCTGTCACGCACACGGCGACAACCGCCTCGGCTGCAAGGGCGCCGGAGGCGAGCCCTCGCCGGATGGCGTCGCAGATGATCGTCCACCAGGCGGCGGCGTCCTGGACGGCACCGCCGGACCCGATCCACGACGTCTCGACCTTCAGGTGGTCCTGCCACGCCACCCGTCCGACGAGCGAGACGAAGCCAACCTTCGGTCCACCCGTCCCGAGGTCGATCCCGAGGACGTAGCGCTCGTTGCGAAGGGCCCGCAGGCCGGTCGTGCTGACGGCCTCGACGGCACTCACGACGCCGCAGCCGAACCGCCCGACGAACTCGACGAACCCGACGAACCTGACGAACCCGACGAACCCGAACTCGCCACCTCGGCGACGTCCGGCGCCGGCGCCGGCGCCTGCTGGCGGTCCATCATCTCGGCCATGATCATGCGGATGAACTGATCCGCCTCGTCGGTCATGCCACCGGCGACACCGCCGTAGATGGCACTCGAGGACGGGGCGACGCCGGCGGCGTGTTGTGCCCGGGCGTAGGCCACCGCCTCGTCGAGATCCGAGGCGAAGGCCGCCGCCACCCCAGGCGCCGTCTGCGGACGAGTCACCGCCATGTGGAGGGCGTTCGGGTACTGCTGGCCGTTGAAACGCCAGCCCCGCAAACGCATGAAGTCGTTCACGTGGTACACGTCGAACTCGTCGGAGGTAAAGCTGAACAGGAACGTCGGCTCACCGAGGAAGCGCAGCTCGGGATGGGATACGACGGCCGCCTTCATCTCCCCGGCCGTCTCGAAGATGGAGGCGGCGTAGCGCCGGTAGCCGGAGCGCCCTAGGTGAACCATGGAGGCCCAGGCAGCTGCCAGCAGGCCACCGGAACGGGAGCCCTCCATGCCCGGCGAGCAGTACTTCCCGCCGCTCCAGTCCGTCAGGTAGAAGTACTGGGACGAGCGCTGCTCCTTGTCCCGAAACAGCAGCGTCGACGTCCCCTTCAGCGAGTACCCGTACTTGTGGGTGTCCGCCGAGATGCTCGACACGCCCGGCACGCGGAAGTCGAAGGGCGCGATGTCGTAGCCGAGCTCCTCGCCGAAGGGCAGGATCCAGCCGCCGAGGCAGCCGTCCACGTGCAGCCCGATTTCGCGCTCGAGCGCCAGCTCACCCATGGCGGCGATGGGGTCGATCGTCCCGTAGCCGTAGTTGCAGGCGGATCCGACGAGGGCGACCGTCTGGTCGTCGATGTGGTCGGCGATCCAGTTGAGATCGGCCTGCGTCGTCACCGGGTCGACGGGGGCTCGGCGCAGCTCGACGCCGAAGAGGTGGCAGGCCTTGTCGAAGGCGGGATGAGCGGTTTCGGGTTTGATGAGGTTCGGCCGCGTCACGCCGCTCTTGGCCGCCGCCAGCTCGCGGTACGACAGCACGGCGTGCAGGATGCTGCCGGTGCCGCCGGTGGTGACAAGGCCGGCCGGCGTCGTGTCGGTGACGGCGGAGCCGTGCATGAGATCGAGCGCCATGGCGATGACCTCGCCCTCGAAACGAGTGGCGCTCGGGCACATGTCCCGCTGCAGCGCGTTCACGTGCGAGAAGAGGCCGAACGCCTCGTTCATGAAGTCGTAGTGCTCGTGGTCGCCGCAGTACATCGTGCCGGAGCATCGACCCGACTCCCACGTGCGGTCCTCCAGCTGCGACATCTCCCGCAGCTCGGCGAGCACCTCGGCCCGCGGACGGCCCTGCTCAGGAAGGACGCGATTCACGCCGAAGCGCTCGGCGTAGGGATACTCATTGCTCACGGCGGGTGCTCCTCAGCTCAGAACGACTGTCGGCGGTTCGGATCGGCGGATCAAGCATCCCAACTACCATGTCCGCGTGTCGAACGAGGGCGGATCGCAGCACGCCGCCTCGATCGGGAGCGCCCAGCTCGCCGCCCTCCACCTCGAGGCGGAACGCGGCCCGAGCGCTCCGACCAGCGCTACCCGCCGGCGCGACGCCTCCTCGTCGAAGCCCTCTCGACGGCCGCCCGCCCCTTGACGGTGCCCGACCTCGTGGCGCTGCACCCGGACGTGCCGCAGTCGAGCGCCCACCGCAACGTCACGGCGCTCATGGAGGTCGGCGTCGTGCGAGGGGTGGCCGGTGCCGACGACCCGGCCGCTTCGAGCTGACGGAGGACCTCTCCGGGCGCCACCACCATTTCGCCTGCCTCGTCTGCGGCAAGGTGGAGGATCTCGAACCGTCCGCCCGCCTGGAGCAGGCGCTGGCAGAGGCCACCCGTGTGGCTTCGGAGGAGCAGGACGTCGAGATCACCGAGCACCGTTTCGATTTCGTTGGGCGCTGCTCGGACTGCAAGGCGGCCGGGTCGCACTGAGCCCGGCGGGCGAGCTCAGCCCGTCGTGACCTCGGAGCCGATCTTCTGCGCAGAGCCCACGGCCGTGAAGTCGCTGCCGATCCGCCCCACCCCGTTGTAGCCGCCGCTTTCCGAGATCGCCTGAGTCGAGGTCGCCTTGCCGGACGACACCGTGACGATGGCGCCCCAGAAGGCGTCGGCCGATGGCGACGGCGGCAGCTCCTCGCCCACGGCCGTGCACGACGATCCCGCGCAGGCGATGGCGAAGAGGTCCGGCTTCACGTGTTGCGGAGAGCTCGCCTTCCCGCTGTTCAACGTCACGATGAGCCCTCCTGCTTGCGTGTAGCCGGCGGCGTAGCAGCGCGAGGCGCTCATGCAGGACACACCCTCCAGCGAGTCACCTGGGACGCTCTGCAGATGCCCCGGCTTCCCGTCGGTCGCCGTGACGACGTACCCGGTGACGGTGACGCCCTTCTCGAGGTAGCCGACGAGGTCGCAGGCGGCGCCCCAGCACGAGAGGCCCTCGACGGCCACGTCGGTCGTGCCCTTCGGCGGCGAGACGGCGTGCAGCTTCAGGATGCTGCCGTTCCACGAGCCGACTTCGATGGCGGTCGGGCTGAGGAAGATGTCCGTCCCCGCCACGGCGCACGCCGTGAGCTTCGTGCAAGCGACGCGTGAGAGCACGACGCCGGCGGGGACCGTGACGAGTCTCGAGGACGTGACGACGCCTGAGGCGTTGACTTCGACGAAGCGGACCCCGACGCCCGCCTGGTTGCCGATGGCGACGCAACCGGACGCCGACGGACAGCTCACCGAAACGACCCCTTGCAACGTGGCCACTGTGGAGACATGCCCGGGCACGCCGTTGTGCACGACGACGATGTCACCCACGCCGCCCGGGGTGTAGCCCGCCAGTACGCACAGCGTCCGGCTGAGACAGGAGGCGGCGAATTGGACACCCTTCACCGACTCGTTCCGGAGTCCGGCCGCCAGCGTCGTGCCGGTGCTCATCGCCAGAACGACGAGGATCAGCACACCGGCGACGGCTGCTCGGGCGGCGGAGGCGAGGACTCTCTTGCGGAGCACGTGCAGACTGTAGTGAGCGGGCGGTCGCCGCGTGTGGGCAATCCGCAGCGTCAGTGTGAAGCGGCCGCCGAGAGCCGTGCGCGTTTGGCCTGCGCCGTCGCCCGCCCGCGGGTCTGCTGGTCGAGCGTCGTCTTGCGCAGGCGCACCTGCAGCGGAGTCACCTCGACGCACTCGTCCTCACGGATGAACTCGAGCGCCTGCTCGAGGGACAGCTGGCGGGGCGGGATGAGACGCACGAGCTCCTCGGCCGTGGACGACCGCACATTTGTGACCTTGCGCTCCCGCGTGGGGTTGACGTCCATGTCCTCCGACCGGACGTTCTCGCCGATGATCATGCCCTCGTACACCTCGACGCCGGGAGCGACGAACAACGCCCCCCGGTCTTGCAGGTTGAACAACGAGTACATCGTCGTGATCCCGGAGCGGTCGGCGACGAGCGAGCCGGTGGGCCGCATGCGCAGGTCGCCGAACCATGGCTCGAAACCCTCGAACAGGTGATGCAGGATCCCCGTCCCACGCGTGTCGGTGAGGAACTCGGTCCGGAACCCGATGAGGGCGCGAGCCGGCACGAGGTACTCGAGGCGCGCCCAGCCCGTGCCGTGGTTCACCATCTGCTCGAGCCGGCCCTTGCGCACGGCGACGAGCTGCGTGACGACGCCGAGGTAGTCCTCCGGGACGTCGATCGAGACGTGCTCGACGGGCTCGTGGATCTTGCCGTCTATCACCCGCGTGACGACCTGAGGCTTGCCGACGGTGACCTCGAAGCCCTCCCGCCTCAACACCTCCACGAGGACCGCCAGCTGGAGCTCGCCGCGGCCCTGCACTTCCCAGGCGTCCGGTCGCTCGGTCGGGAAGACGCGCAGCGAGACGTTGCCGACGAGCTCGGCGTCGAGACGGTTCTTGAGGAGACGGGCCGTGAGCTTCGTCCCGTCGCGGCCCGCCAGGGGCGAGGTGTTGATCCCGATCGTCATCGACAGGCTCGGCTCGTCGACGGTCAGCACGGGGAGCGGCCGCGGGTCGTCCGGGTCGGCCAACGTCTCGCCGATCGTCACCTCGGCGAGACCGGCCACGGCGAAGATGTCGCCCGGCCCGACCTCGTCGGCGTCGATGCGCTCGAGACCCTCGGTGACATAGAGCTCGGTAATCCTGACGTTCTGGATGGTGCCGTCGTGGCGGCACCAGGCGACCTGGTCCCCGCGGCGAAGCGTCCCGTTCAGGGCGCGGCACAGTGCGAGGCGCCCCACGTAGGGCGACGCGTCGAGGTTCGTGACGAGCGCTTGGAACGGGTGGCCCGGCTCGTAGGTCGGAGCCGGGATGTGGGCCCGAATCGTCTCGAAGAGCGGCTCGAGATCGGTGCCGACCGTCTCGGCGGCAAGCGATGCCCGGCCGGCCTTGGCGTTGCAGTACACGATCGGGA
>Ga0181523_10000265_pt1 | contig 58534 bp, 47 predicted proteins | sample PEATcosm2014_Bin_43_FD_119752 | JGI IMG/M metagenome (GOLD analysis project Ga0181523, IMG submission 119752) | Peatland microbial communities from MTU Mesocosm Facility, Houghton, MI, USA - PEATcosm2014_Bin05_30_metaG | ecosystem: Environmental > Terrestrial > Soil > Wetlands > Peat | place... | reverse complement strand
GTGAACAAGACCCGCGTCATCATTCTCTTCGGTGGCCGCTCGGCAGAGCACGAGGTGTCGCTGCTGTCGGCCCGCAATGTCTTCGTCGCGCTCGACCGTGACCGCTTTGAACCGGTGTTGATCGGCATCGACAAGCAGGGCCGCTGGCGACCCGAGGCCGAGCAGACCCTGCTGGGCGCCACAGGCGATCCGCGCACGCTCAGCCTGAAAGCAGTGGGGCGCGCGCTGGAAGTGCCGGTCTACCCCGACACTAGCGAGACCGCGATCGCGCCACGCGCTTTGCTTCGCCACGACGACGTCGTGTTTCCGGTGCTGCACGGAACCTACGGCGAGGACGGCACCGTGCAAGGCCTGCTGGAGCTGGCGGACATCGCCTACGTCGGGCCGGGGACGCTCGGCTCGGCCATCGGCATGGACAAGGACGTGGCCAAGCGCTTGCTGGCGCAGGCTGGAATTCCAGTGGTGCCATGGCGTTTGGTCACCGCGCGCGAATTTTCGCGCGACCGCGCGGCCACGCTGGCGCACGCGTCGGAGCTGGGCTTCCCGGTGTTCGTGAAACCGGCCAACGCGGGATCGTCGGTCGGTGTCAGCAAGGTCAAGACCGTCGCCGAGCTGGAACCGGCGCTGCGGGCCGCGCTGGCGTTCGACAGCAAGGTGCTGGTGGAGGCAGCGGTCAATGCGCGCGAGATCGAGTGCGCGGTGCTGGGCAACGACGAGCCGCAGGCCTCCATGCCGGCTGAGATCGTCGTTCATCACAAGGACGGCTTCTATTCCTACGACGCCAAGTACGTGGACGCGGACGGCGCCGACGCCAGGATCCCGGCCGATATCCCGCCTGAACTGACCGAGCGCGTGCGCAAGCTGGCGGTGGACACTTTCCGTTGTCTGGAGCTAGCGGGAATGGCGCGGGTGGATTCTTTCCTCGACCGGCAGAGCGGCACGCTCTACGTGAACGAGGTCAACACTATCCCAGGTTTCACCGCCATCAGCATGTACCCGAAAATGTGGGAAGCCTCGGGTGTGTCGCAGAAACAGCTGATTGCACGCCTCATCGACCTGGCCATCGAGCGGCGCACGGATCGGCGCAAGCTGAAGACGCAGATCTAATCGGTGCTATTTCGTCTGGCCGGCTTCGCCAACTACTCCGAGCGGGCAAGCTCTGCGACGCTGGTGTTCACTCGTCGCATTTCTTCTATATCGACCGTCTTCCCTTATAGTGACCGGCGTGGAATCGAGATGCCGACTCGGCGGCGGGCTTGCAGCTGAACGGCAAGGCGACACAGTTAGGACTCCTCGCGAGACAAACTCGTCAGCGTGGCCCCGATGTCCCCGGGCCGCTAGTGACTTGCCGGCTTTCCGTGCGGTACATCTAATGGGTGATCCGCGAGATTAGGATTCAACCCGTTACGCGCTAGAATTGGGAGGCATTTGCCCGCTTTTTCGAGGCGAAGGGTAGCCCGCACTACTGTTGGTGCACCCTGCATCGCCTGTGCGGTGGGCGGAAATCGAGCGACACGCAAAAGAGGGCTTCCATGCTGAAGCTCGTCGATGCGGGGACACCTATCGGCCTGCTCGCGTGCAAGGGCACCGAACCCGTTGGGTGGTGCTCAGTCGCCCCTCGCGAAACCTACGTTCGACTCGAGCGGTCCAGAACCATGCCTCGCGTGACGTCTTCCGAGACGCCGACCTGGACCGTGCTCTGCTTCTTCGTCGCTCAGCCTTATCGCCACCAGCACATCGCGAGCGCCTTGCTAGAAGGCGCTGTCGCGTATGCGCGAGAACAAGGCGCCGAGGTCGTCGAGGGATATCCGTTCGACACGCCGGCATCACCTCGACGCATCGAGGTCACTCTCGCATGTTTAAGGCATTAGGTTTTCAGCTCGATGGAAAGCGCTGGTGCAGGCGCATCGGGCGAGACGATGACGCGGCCTAACCAATAGGCGTTTGATCCGCCCTCCTCGGCCTGCTACTTCTGGTCGAGCACTTCAATCGGCGGCATGGTCTTGCCTTCCAGGTACTCCAGGCTGGCGCCGCCGCCGGTGGAGACGTGGGTCATCTTGTCAGCCAGGCCCATCTTCTCGACGGCTGCGGCCGAGTCGCCGCCGCCGATGACCGTGATGGCGCCACGGCCAGTGGCCGCCGCGATCGCCTTGGCCACAGCCAGGGTGCCGGCCGCGTAGTCCGGGGCCTCGAACACGCCCATGGGGCCGTTCCACACGATGGTGCCGGCCTTGCCGATGATGTCGCCGAAGGCAGCCACGGTCTTGGGTCCGATGTCCATTCCCATCAGCCCGTCGGGAATCGCGGCGCCGGGTACTACCGTGGGCTTGTCGCCGGTCATGGCCTTGAAGTCGAAGTTTGCCGCCGCGCTGTGATCGCAGGGCAGCACGATCTTGCCGCCCGCCTGTCCGAGAAGCTTTTTCATCTCCTCGACCTGATCTTCCTCGACCCGGCTCTTGCCCACGGCCACGCCGCGTGCCTTCAGCAGTGTGTATGCCATGGCCCCGCCGATGAGGATGTGGTCCACCTTGCCGAGCAGGTTGGAGATGAGCTTGATCTTGTCGCTGACCTTGGCCCCTCCCAGGATGGCCACGAAGGGCCGCTTGGGGCTGGACACTGCCTCGTGCAGGTAGCGAATCTCCTTCTCCACCAGATACCCGGCCACCGCGGTGCCGCCCTTCTTCTGGATGGCCTTGGCCGTGCCGTACATGCTGGCGTGCTTGCGGTGACAGGTGCCAAAGGCGTCGTTGACGTACACGTCGCCCAGCTTGGCCAGTCCGGCGACGAAATCGTCGTGGGTCTTCTGCTGCTCTGCCGTCAGCTTCTTGTCGGGATTCTTCTTAGCCTTGTCGGGCATGGTTTCGCCCGCGTTGAAGCGCACATTCTCCAGCAGGGCCACATCGCCCGGCTTGAGCGAAGCCACCAGAGCCTCGGCGGCCGGACCGATGACCTCGTTGGGCCCGAGCTTCACCGGCTTGCCCAGCAGGTCGCCCAGGCGCACGGCGCAGGGCTTGAGGCTGCCCTCTGGATCGAAGGCGCCGTCGGGCCGGCCCAGGTGGCTCATCAGTACCAACTTGCCGCCCTGGTCCAGCACCTGCTTGATGCTGGGAAGCGCGGCGCGGATGCGCCGGTCGTCGGTGATCTGGCCGCCCTTCAGGGGCACGTTGAAATCCACGCGCATGAGCACGGTCTTGCCGCTGACGTTGATATCTGCAAGGGTCTTGGTCGCCATGGTGTCTGCCTCTCGCTGGTGGTTCATCGCAGCCCCGGTGGGGCGCGCGGGCAGATAGTAGCGGATCTCGGGGCAAAACGCAGGCAGGAAGCCAGGGGGCAGAGCGGCTATCGGCTACTCGACCCAGGATGCCGCCAGCTTGCACTTCGGCTCGGCCGCCCCTCCCCTCCACAACTTCTGACCGGAGGCCCTAGCGCGCGGCGGGCGTGCCACACTCGGCGCCGTCATTGGTGGGGACCACCCCAGCCGATGTGAGCGTGATGATCGCGGTGCCATCAAGTCTAGTGACTTGGGCCCCCGCCGGCGATGTTCCACGTAGTCGTCACATTCGGACCGCCGGTGAGTGACTGCGCGGTCCACGTGATCTTGGCAGGCTGGAATCCCACGGTGTCCTGGAGCGTTCCGTTCGGGGCGGTGTCGATCGCCACCGTGCTCACCTGAACGTTCTGCATGTCGTACCGCATGCGATCGACGATCGCGTTGTTGTTGTCGAGCGCCGTGAAATGAGCAGTCACAGCTTGAGTGGTGGTCTGGCGTAAGGCGGCGCCCAACTCGCTAAGCGTCTGCACAGAAACGCCGGTTACCAGCGTCAGTGGGGAAAATACCGTGTTGCCGGCCAAGCCAGAACCCGGGCCGGTGCCGGTCGGGCTGGTCAGCGACATGACGAGCTTGGAGAAGGGGGTTTCACTTGAGAAGCTGCTTGGGTCGACGCCTTGACCGAAAAACACGAACTTGGGGCCCACGGGGCCGCCGCCGCTGCCGCCGTTTTCCGAGGAGGGGTCGTAGGTGACCGTCGACGAGCCGTAGCTCCAGGTTTCCTTGGTAAAGATCAGCGTGAGCTGCTCGATGGGCGCGCCATCCTGGGTCGAATCGGTGCTGAACTGAGTGAGAATGACGTTGGTCAACCCGATGGTAAGGGCGCCCCCGGCAAGTACGATTTGCGCCGTGGAAGTCGCCTGTTGGTTCGCTGCGATGAGGGCGAGGTTCGGACTCGAGACGTCGGTGTCGCGGCTGATCTGGATCGCGGAAAGCTGCGCCTGTCCTGTTGGCCCGGAAAGACCCCACGGAACGTCCACCCGCTGGCTGAACGTGCGGATTGGCGCGCTGGTCACCAAGGTACCGAAGCTCATTGAGCCAATGACCACGAGTGGTGGTGTCGCAGTTCCCGAGGGGCCGGTCGGACCCTGCGGACCTGTCGCGCCCTGCGGGCCGGCTGCGCCCGCTGGACCTGCCGGACCTGCCGGACCTGCTGCGCCCTGAGGCCCGGCTGCCCCCGGAGTCCCAGGGGCTCCTTGTGGACCCGGGACGCCCGGAACGCCTTGCGGGCCCGCAGGTCCCATCGCACCTGCAGGTCCGACCGCACCCGCGGGCCCGATCGCACCCGCAGGCCCCTGCGCGCCAGTCGCGCCAGTCTTTCCCTGCGCACCAGCCGGACCCGCCGGACCGGTCGGCCCGAGCACCCCGACGAACGATGCGCAGCCGGTCCCGGTCAATCCGAGGTCGACCGTCACGCTGGCGTTCATGTTGTTGAGTGGCACCGTCGAGCTCGTGCAGGTGGAACTGGCGGACGCCGAGAGCTGATAGCTGCCGACGCCGAGCCCGGGAATCGAGTAGTGCCCGGTCGCATCGGAGAAAGCAGTCCGGGATTCCGACCCTGCCAATTTCACCGTCGCACCCACGACAGGACCCTTCGACGATGTCACCGCGCCCGAGATCGCGAACGAGCCGGTGAGCGCTTCCTGCGAAGTTTCCACGCTCTTGCCCGGGCTCCGCCCCGTGCAGGCGCCGAGCATGCCGAGCAAGGCCAGACCGAAGAGACAGCCAGAGTTTTTCGAACCAACGTGCGTGCGGATGGAAGTGTGCATGGCTGGCCTTCTAGTCTTTCTTTCTGTGGCCAGTCAAACCAAAAGAAGACCAATAAAAAGGCTTCGGCAAGGTTGACGTTCCCGTCGCGGGATTGTCACGAGAACGACCCATCTGTCGTCCGAATGGCGGCAAATTCTGTCTTTGTTCTTCGCGAGGATGTTGCTGCAGATCAGGCAGCGGCCGCGCAGCGGCCGGGGCGCCTCGATCGCCTCTCCCCTCGACAATTTTTGACCGGCGGCGCTAGGGACAGTAGGCCTGTCCGCCGGAGGCGGCGTAGGCGTTCAGCTTGGACACCAGGTTGCCCCCGTCGGTCTCGGGCGTGGTCTGGTTGGCATCGCCGGCGCCGAACGCCATCCCGACGGAGTGACTGGCCGCCAGCTCGTCGGTGTGGCCGAAAAAGTAGTCCACGCGGTTGTCCTTCCAGGCGTTGGTCTGGTTGGGCAGGTTCATGTTGCCCACCGGAAGCTGCCACCATAGCACGCCGGTGCCGGCCTCTTCGGCCAGGGCCTTGGCCCAGGTGAAGGCCTGGGTGAAGTCGGGCAGGGTGGCGTTGGTTGCGTCCCACCAGGTGTTGCGGCCGATGCTCTGATAGTAGCCGGCGTCGCGATCGCTGGCGTCGACCACGATGAAGTCGCCGGTGGCGGCTCCGCAGGCGACCAGGAAATCCGCCAGTTTCTTGGCCTCGGCGGGTACGTTGAGCGAGGCGCTGGTATTGGCCAGCACGTCGATGTCGGTGCCCCAGCCCGAGCCGTGCAGGCCGATGCGCACCTTGGGGGCGTACTTGCGCGCCATCGCGATTACGCAATTGCCCAGGCCCGCGATGCTGTTCTCGGTGCCGGCGCAGTCAGTGGAGTTGGCCGAGGCGACCGCGGCCGGGATCGAGTGCGGATTGCTGTTCACCTGCTCGGCATAGCCCCAGAAATCGGGCTCGATGTGTACCAGGGCGGTGTCGCTGCCGATGTTCTGCAAGACGAAACGGAAGTCGGCAAAATACCGCGCCATGAAAGCGGCGTTGTTGGCCGCGGCAACCTCGCCGGCGCCCTCGGTCGCGCCGCTGGCTTGCAGAATCTGGTAGTAGGTGAACATGGGGATCTGGCTGTTGCCCTTGGCCGTGGACACGAAGTTGCGAACATAGGCGCCGGGCGGATCCTGGTCGTACTGCCAGCAACCCCACCAGGCGCAGCCCACGGTGTTCGCGCAGGAAGTTCCATTGGTCGTGCAGCCCGATGCGCACGAGGTGCAGGGCGAGGTGCCGTCGAAGATCCCACCAGAAAGATACTGGTAGCGCAGGTCGGCCTTCACCGTGGCCGCTGTCGCGTCCTCCATCGAAGCGCCGGCCAGCACATGCGCCTTGCCCAGATCGGCCAGCACCTGCGCGCCCAGGCACGTGCCAGTCGAACCACCGCCACTGGAACCGGCCACGGTCGCACTGCTGGCTCCCGCTGCGCCGCCACCACCAGCGCCGGCCACGGCCGCGCTGCTGGATCCAGCGGTGCCACCTGCGCTCGCATCCTGCGCGCCGACCGAGTTGCTACCCGATGAACCACAGCCGAACAGAGTTGCTGCCAGAAGGATCGGAGCGTGAGTGCGCAACTTGAGCGGAAGGGACTTCTCTGACGACGCTTGTTCGCCCATGACTGACAGTTTACTCCAATACGCACTGGTCGAGGTGCCGCCAGTTCGGCCAGCCGCAGCACGCGGTTCTTCTTGCTGGCAATCAATCAAACGCGAACTGTAATTCGCCGCCGGTCACAGTCGTCGCGATTCTGGTGACGGGCCTGGCCTCCATCATGCGGGTGAGCAGCTCCTGGCTGATCCGGGGCAGCAGGGTGTTGGTCAGGATCGAGTCGATCATGCGACCGCCGCTCTCCAACTCGGTGCAACGGTCGGCGATCAGCTTCACGACCGCGTTGTCGTAGCTGAACGGGATGCGGTGGCTCTCCTGTACGCGCCTGGCCACGCGGTCGAGCTGCAAGCGTGCGATGTTGCCGATCATTTGGTCGCTGAGCGGATAGTAGGGGATGGTGACCATGCGGCCGAGAAGGGCCGCGGGGAAGGCTCGCAGCAGCGGCTTGCGCAACGCCCGAGCGATCTGCTCGGGATCGGGCCGCGCGTCGGGATCTTTGCAAAGGCCGAGGATCAGCTCGCTGCCCACATTGGTGGTGAGGAAGATCAGGGTGTTCTTGAAATCGATGGCCCGGCCTTCGCCGTCTTCCATCCAGCCCTTGTCAAAGACCTGGAAGAAGATCTCGTGTACGTCGGGATGGGCTTTTTCCACCTCGTCGAGCAGCACCACGCTGTAGGGGCGGCGCCGGACCGCCTCGGTCAGCACGCCGCCCTCGCCGTAGCCGACGTAGCCAGGGGGCGCGCCCTTGAGCGTGGACACGCTGTGCGCCTCCTGGAATTCGCTCATGTTGATCGTGATGGCGTTCTGCTCGCCTCCATACAACGTCTCAGCCAGGGCCAGCGCGGTCTCGGTTTTTCCGACGCCGGAAGGTCCGGCCAGCATGAACACACCGACGGGCTTGCTGGGGTTTTCGATCCCGGCGCGCGAGGTCTGGATCCGGCGGGCAATCATGTCCAGGGCGTGGCCCTGGCCGAGCACGCGTTGGCCGAGGGTCTCGGCCAGCCTCAGCACGGTCTCGATCTCGTTCTTCACCATGCGGCCCACCGGGATGCCGGTCCAATCGCCCACCACGGAAGCCACCACCTGCTGATCCACGGTGGGCAGAATCAAGGGTTGCTCGCCCTGCAGCTTGCCGAGCGCAGCCTGGGCCATGTGTAGTTCGTCCAGCCAGGCGCTTCGCTCGGGCGACTCAGGGCTTCCCCGCAGCTTGCTCCGCAGATCGAGAATGCGATCGACCAGCTTCTTCTCCGCGGCCCAGCGCTGCTCCAGGCCGGCCAGCCGTTGCCTTTCCGCTTCCAGTTTGTCTTGAACGATCCTTTCGTGACCAGCGTCGCCAGTCATGCCCAAGGCCGCTTCTCGAAGAATGATCTCCAACTCGGTCTCCAGGCCCTGGATACGGCGGCGGCTGTCCTCGACCTCGGCCGGCACTGCGTGCTGACTGATGGCGACTCGCGCACAGCAGGTGTCGAGCAGGCTGACCGCCTTGTCGGGCAACTGGCGGGCCGGAATGTACCGGCGGGACAGCTTGACCGCCGTTTCGAGCGCCTCGTCGAGTACGAGAACTCGATGGTGCTTCTCCAGCGCGGATGCCGTCCCTCGCATCATGAGCAGTGCTTTGGCCTCGTCGGGCTCGCCCACCTGCACCACCTGGAACCGCCGGGTGAGCGCCGGATCCTTCTCGATGTGCTTCTTGTACTCGGCCCAGGTGGTGGCCGCGATGGTGCGCAGTTGGCCGCGCGCCAGGGCCGGCTTAAGCAGGTTGGCCGCGTCGCCTGTGCCCGCGGCGCCGCCGGCACCGATCAAGGTATGGGCCTCGTCGATGAACAGGATGATCGGTTGCGCTGATGCCTGAACCTCGTCGATGAGCTGGCGCAGGCGATTCTCGAACTCGCCCTTCATGCTGGCGCCGGCTTGCAGCAGTCCGATGTCCAGCGCCCGCAGCGACACGTCCCGCAGAGGCAAGGGCACGTCGCCGCTGGCAATGCGCTGGGCGAACCCCTCGACCACCGCGGTCTTGCCAACCCCGGCTTCGCCGGTGAGGATGGGGTTGTTCTGCCGCCGGCGCATGAGGATGTCGACGATCTGCCGGATTTCCTCGTCACGCCCCACGATGGAATCTATCTCTCCATTTCGCGCGCGCTCGGTCAGGTCAACCGAGAATCTGTGCAGCGCTTCTTGTTTGCCCAGGGCAGCCGGGGCCATGGCCGCGATGGATTCCCCGGGCGAAGCGCAGACTCGGAACTCGTCGCTTGCACTCATGGCTTCCTCGGGCGAGCCCTTCACGATGGCGCTCCATCGGTCGGTCAGCTGCTCGACCTTCACCTTGTCGAACTCGCGCGAAATGGCAGAAAGGGAATTTCTGAGACTCGGAGTCTTTAGGATTCCCACTGCCAGGTGCCCGGTTCGCACCTGCGACTCGCCGAAAAGCAGGGTCGCGTACACCCACCCGCGCTCGACCGCCTCCTCGATATGGGAGGACAGATCAGAGATCGAGGTGGCCCCGCGCGGAAGCTGGTCCAGGGTCGCTGTCAGGTCGCGCGCCAGGCGCGAAGAATCGATGCGAAACTCATGCAGGATGTGGTGCAGATCCGAGTCCGGCAATTGCAGGATCTGATTGAGCCAGTGGACCAGTTCGACATAGGGGTTGCCACGCAGCTTGCAGAAGACAGTGGCGCTTTCGATGGCCTTGTAGCCCAGGCTGTTCAGCCTGCCGAAAAGAGAAACGCGCGCGATTTCAGACATTCTCAATACTCCTGCTGTTTTTCAGGCCGGACACTGCAGCCGCGTCTTGCCTCAGTGGGTTCAGGATCACATCTTGCCGGCGCTCGCCCTGCGGGCATCGCCCCAGCCACGAGGTCCAGCCCAGCCGCGCGGCACAGCCCAGACGGAATGGTCTTGTCACCCGATCCGCAAGATGAAGCCGTACATCCCAGTTCAGTGAATCGCCGACGTAGTTGCGCACCAGCGCGACCAGGCGCCGCAACCTTGCCTGGCCGGGCAACAGGCTGTGGAAGTCGTCCTCGTGCAGCGGCCCGAACACGATGCGGAACTTGCCTTGACGCTGCCAGGTCCGCGCGCCAGCCACCGTGCTCTGGCCCAGAATTCCGGATGGGAGGCTGCGCCCCAGCCGCCAGCGCGTTTTCTCGGGCAGAGTCAACCATTCGCCCACGAACTCTTCCACGGTGACCGGCAAGACAAAGAAGGCGTCCAGTATCGCGGTCAATCCCTCACAGTTGCGCGGCTGCGCGGCGAAGCGGCCGGCGCAGTGCAGCTTGGCCCGGTCCGGGAACTCGTCGCGATGGCGAAGCGACGGCATTCCCAGGCCCAGCAAAGACCCGACGTAGGTGGAGAAGCGGTCTTGGGCCGGCCTATCGAGGCTGACCGTGGGCTGGGCGTCGGCCCAGGCGCGATAGAAGAGCGCGAGCATCCGGTGGTGAAAGATGTCGAGGAAGCGGACCAGCGCAAAGTCACCCGCGTTGCGCACGCGATCGCGCGCATAGTCGGTCAGGTGGATGGGCAACGGCCCGTTGGGACCAAGCAACCCGAGAAAGTGCAGCGAAAGACACGGCGGTGTGCCACCAGCGGCCGGCGTGAAAGACGCCACTGTCGATGGAGCAAATTCTAGGGACGGTTCCTGGCCCAGTCGGATCGGTTCGTCGGACGGGCGCGCGGCTCGACCGAGACGCGCGCTTTGCGGATAGGCGCACTCGAAACGTCGCAACACATCGAAGAAATCGAATCGATGGGGCGCGCCTTCCAGCGTGCGCAGCAGTTCCCCGGTGCCAGGGGAAGTGCCCGCTGCGGGATCTTCTACAGCAACGGGCGGCGTCCCAGCCGGGCTGGCCATCGGGCAATTTCCCCGCGCTGTACCGTGTGAAGCGCAGTCTCGGTGAAGGAGTTGATGGAGGTGTACTTGCTGAAGAATCGTTCCAGCACGGCCCCCAGGAGAAAGACGCCCATTCCCTCGAAGGCAGTTTCGTCGCAGGTGAGCGTGACCTCGGTGCCGCGAGCGAAGGCGGCCGGTCCCGGCAAGGGCAAGCGCCTGGTCACCGGCTGCGACGCGACCGAGCGGACGCCCTCGATCTGTCGGCGGATCACCGCATCGCCCGAATCGCCGTAGAGAGCAAGCAGTTCACGCAGGGCGGAGGCCCCGCCACCGTCCGCGGCGTCGGTGAGAGACAGGTAGTTGAGCGACAGGTGGCTGATCAACCTCCAGGTCGGATCCCCGTGGGCGCACGAGGCGCGCGGGGGAGTCGGGCCCGCCACGCAGCGAACCGCCGCCACCGGAGCGCCGGTTTCCAGCGAGAAATCGCTTGAGCCCTGGCCGAGCGGCAGGTGCAGCGGCAGATCGCGGTTGGTGCAGGTCACGGCCACCGCGAGCTGCTTGAGCCGCGATGGGAAGGGCGCCTCGTCGGGATCGACCAAGGCCAAGAATACCTCGCTGCCTGCATAGCTCGAACGAGCTCCTTGCGCGCGCTGCTTGGCCGAGAGCAAGCGTGGTTGGCGGTGCACGGTGTAGTAGGCCCTGCCGGCCGCGGGTGATTGGTCATTGGTCGCATAAAGGGGCAGAAACTCCTGCTTCTCGTCGCTGCCGGTGCCATAGCCGACTACCTCGGTAACGGCGTGGACCTCGAAATCCATGGGCCGAGTCCGGTCAGGCACTACGTGGTACTCGCTGGCGCTCGCGCCCAGGTGGATGCGATCGGCACGCCGGGGAAACAGATTCACCGCGGGTGCACAGAAGAGTGCGAACTGGGAGAGACCGACCGCCTTTTCCAGGCGCGGATCCTGGGTGTCGAAGACGACGATGATCTCCAGCTCGGTGTCGGTGCAACGGCGCACGGCGTGTTGCAGCCCGCAAAGGTCGAAGAACATGTAGCGACTGGGAAACGCGAAATATTCCTGCAACAGTCGATAGCCTTGGAAGCAGCGTGGTCCGTAGGGAAGCAAGGCCTGGTCGTCGTCGAACCCCAGCGGGCTCACACTTGCATCGGCCATGACCTGGCACCCCGGTTGGCCCGGTCCCCCTGGCCGGGCGACCAGCGCCACGGTGTGGGCCATCAACAACTCGTACAGTCGCATGGCGATTTCGTCGCCGCCGCGCAAGAAGATGGGCAATTTCTCTAGGGCCAGGTGATCCATGGTCAACCCGGCCGCGGCACGCAGTCGCAGCCGCAGCGCCGCCTTGCCTTTGCCAGAAAGCCGGAGTGAGCCGAGATCAGCCAAGAACGACGTGTATTCGGCGCCCACCAATTCCAGTGGCCACAGCGCCAGTTCGTGAGCCGTGCGGTACTCGCAGGCGGTCCCTGCGCTCCGGCCGGCCAGGCTGCGCAAGGCAGTCCCGCGCGCGACGCGAAAGCCATCGGCCAGCGCGCCTTCGGACAAATTGGGCTGCAGCTCCAGCACCGCCATCGACGGCGTGGGCGCCAGAATGTGGGGGTAGACCATTTGCAGCAGGTGCTGGCTGAAGCGCGGGAATTCAGCGTCGATCTTGAGCTGGACCCGGGCGGCCAAGAAGGCGAAGGACTCGAGCAGACGCTCGACATACGGGTCGGAACACTCCAACGACTCCAGGCCCAGCCGGCCCGCGATCTTGGGGAACTCGCGGGCGAACTCCCCGCCCATTTCTCGCAGGTACTGTAGCTCACGGTTGTAGTGGCCCAGCACCCGGGGATCCATTACAGGCTCCCCTTGCCGAACTGGTCGGTCACTTCCACGCTGCCGGTCTCCAGATCGACCGCGGTTCGCAGGAACAGGCGCAACGGCAGAGGCTGGGCCCATAGCTCCGCCTCCACGTCGAAAGACAGGGCATTGTGGTTCATCTGGCCGTCGTCCAGGGCGGGGCGCACCCTCACCGAATTGCGATCCAGGCGGGGTTCGAAGTTCAGGATGGCTTGACGGATCATCTGTCCCAGCTCAACTGGGTCCAGACTCGACGCTGTCCGGCCCGCCAAGTCGGGAATGCCGTAGTTCAGCACCGAGCGCGCGACCAGAGGCAATTCTTCGAGATTCTGCAAGGACTGCATGTGCGTCGTATTGAAGAGCCAGGTCAGATCCCGGCGCACGCACTCGCGCAACCGGGCGGGCGAAAGAATCCGCAACTCGCGCAACTCCGTCGCCCGCTCAGGCTTGTCATCGGTCAGTCGATCGAGCAAAGAAGGTGAGAGCCGTTCCTTGGGCGTCAGCTCAGCCATGGTGTGATGTTATGCCTGCCGGCTAATCGCGAATTCCCCAACCGCCGTCGCGCCCTTGCTGTCGCCCGGCGCGCGCGGCGTGTACTCGAATTTGAGGTGCGAGAAATTGAGGGTCACGGTTTCGGAGTACCTGTCATTGGGCAAGGGATCGCCAGTCTTGACCGAAGAGATGATCACGGTTCCACTCATGGTGATCTTGATGAATTCCAGCGCATCTTTTCCGCTGGACTTGATCACGGTGAGAACGGCCTCTCCCTGGCTGCTGCCCTCGAAACATTGTTGAATGAGCGTGGGCGACGCATTGTCGACGTATTTGGTGAAGGTGAGATCGTGGACGTCGGCGGTGCCGGAGCCGGCCCCTCCCACCTGGCCTGAGGCGGACTGGGTGAGGCCCCAGTTCCACGACAGCACATCGATTTCACCGTTATGGTTGTCGACGATCGATTCGCCCTGGATGTCTCCGATCTTGATGCAGATGGTGAACGCCATTTTCCTGACTCCTTGCTAGATTGCGGTTTTCTGAACTCACGCGGCCTTGGCCGAGGGAAGCTTCGCGACCAGTCGCAAAGACACGGTCAGCCCTTCGAGTTGGTAGTGGGGACGAAGGAAGAACTTGGAAGCGTAGTAGCCGGGATTGCCCTCGACCGGCTCGACGATCACCTCCGCGGCCGCCAGGGGCTTGCGCGCCTTGGTGGCCTCACTGGAATGCGCCGGATCGCCATCTACGTACTGGACGATCCAGTTCTGCAGCCAGCGTTGCATATCCGCCGCTTCCTTGAAGGATCCAATCTTGTCGCGGACGATGCACTTCAAGTAGTGGGCGAAACGACAGGTGGCGAACAGATAGGGCAGTCGGGCGGCCAGCGCGGCGTTGGAGGTCGCGTCGGGGTCGTCGTACTGTGCCGGCTTGTGCAGGGACTGCGCCCCGATGAAGGCGGCAAAGTCGGTGTTCTTCTTGTACACGAGAGGCATGAAGCCGCTCTTGGCCAGCTCGGCCTCGCGCCGGTCGCTGATGGCGATCTCGGTCGGGCAGCGCAAATCGACCCCGCCGTCATCGGTAGGAAAGGTGTGGGTGGGCAGTCCCTGAACGTCGCCGCCCGACTCGATGCCACGAATGCGCGAGCACCAACCGTAGAGCTTGAAGGAGCGGTTGATGTTGACGGCCATAGCATAGGCTGAGTTGGCCCATGTATACTTCCTGGCGTCGGGTCCGTTGGCATCCTCCTCGAAGTCAAATGCCTCGACCGGGTTGGTCTTGGCCCCGTAGGGACGCCGGGCGAGAAAGCGCGGCATGGTCAGACCAATGTAGCGGGCGTCGTCCGAGTCGCGGAGCGATCGCCACCCGGCATACTCGGGGATCTGGAAGATCTTGGTCAGGTCACGCGGATTGCTGAGCTCCTGCCAGGATTCCATCTGGAACACGGTGGGCGACGCGGCCGCCAGGAAGGGGGCATGGCCCGCCGCTGCGATCTTGGCCATTTCGCCCAGCAACTCCACGTCCTGTGGACCGTGATCGAAGTAGTAGTCGCCTACCAGACAGCCGAATGGTTCTCCTCCCAGCGTCCCGTATTCCTCTTCATAGAGCTTTTTGAACACCGGGCTCTGGTCCCACGCCACGCCTTTGAAGCGCTTCAGCGTCTTGTGCAGATCCTTCTTGGAGACGTTGAGCACCCGGATCTTCAACATGTCATCAGTCTCGCTGTTGCAGACCAGATGGTGCAGACCGCGCCAGGTACCTTCGAGCTGCTGGAAATCGGGGTGATGCATGATCGCGTTGATCTGCTCGCTCAGCTTCCTGTCGATGGCGGCGGTCATCGCCTCGATGCTCTGCACGACGTCGGTCGAAATGAGCGGAGTGCTGGCCAGCGCCTGCTGGGCCAGGGTGCGCACCGCACTCTCGACCTCGCGCTTGGCGGTATCGGTCTGGGGATTGAACTGCTTGTTGAGCAGAACCTCGAAATCGGAAATCTGGGCGGTTGCTGCGCCGGCCTGGGCCTGGGTGTTCTCTTGTGTATCAGCCATGGGTCACCTTCACTTGTCCTTTCCGGTTGCGGGCTCGCCGTCCTCGGGTTTGGGCGCCGAGGCCAGCGCCTGGAGCAACGCCAGATCGTGCAGCGCCTTTGCGATCAGGTCCTCGGCTCCGGTGCGACCATCCATGTACGTGATCAGGTTGGACAGTTGCTGTCGGGCCTGCAGAAGCTGGTTGAGCGACCCGACCTTGCGTGCGATGGCAGCGGGCGAGAAATCGTCCAGACTCTCGAAGCAGAGATCCACACTGAGATTCCCCTCGCCGGTCAAGGTGTTGGGAACCTGGAGCGCCACCCGCGGCTTCATCCCCTTGAGCCGATCGTCGAAGTTGTCGACCGAGATCTCCAACAGCTTTCGATCCGCCACGGGCGGAAGCGGCTCAGCCGGGTTGCCCGAAAGATCGGCCATCACTCCCATGACGAAGGGAAGCTGGACCTTCTTCTCGGCCCCATAGAGCTCGACGTCGTATTCGATCTGGACGCGTGGTGCGCGATTGCGCGCGATGAATTTCTGTCCGCTGTTGCTCATGGTGTTCCCCTATCTCCGAGTTGTGAGACCTGGATGCTGTCTTCCTGCGATTGGGCCCTTGCTTAGCTGTCCTTGCCGCGCAAACTGTCCACCTGAGCGACAGCGCCCGGCGCGACGTCACGAACGATGTCCAGGAAAGTTGCCGACACCAATCGCTTGCACCTTTGCAGCAAGAGCGGCAGGGGGCTGGACGGTTCGGCCCGCTCGTAGTACTCGCAAATCCGGTCAAGCAGGCGAGCCACTTCATCCCGGGAGGTCACAGCCCCTGTCAGCGCGGGTGGTGCTGATGCAGCCGGGTCGGCAATCACCGCCGTGCTGGCCGAGTCACCTGCCAGGGACGCCGGTTTCACGCCGCGCAGTCCGAGACGAGTGGCCAAGATCCTGTGGGCTTGCCCCAGCAGCATAGACAATTTCGCGAAGCTGGGTGCTTGGGCAACGCCCATGTGCGAGGCAACCGTGGTCTCGAGCGCAGTCAGGTGTTCGAGAGATTCCCGCAGGCTGGCGGTGGTGGCCTGCAGATCGGCGACCGCGCTTTCGGCAAAGGCCCCCTCGATCGCAGTGGTTGTCGGGGCTGTGGCGCTGGGCGCAGGCGGCAGTTCACCGGACGCGATGGCGAGATCCCGCAGGCTGAATCGACCAAAGGATCGCGAAGCCACCAGGGGCAGTGCACGGACGCGCTCCGTGATCGTCGCTGGATCGCACAGGCCCATGAGAATGTTGACCCGGAAGGTAGGATCGTTCTGCTCGTCGGGCTCCAGCCGCGGGAAGAGACCGTCCCAGTAGCGCTCGGCAAGCCCGCGCAGCACAGCCAGCCCATCGCGCAGACCCGCGAACCCGTCACGGTTGAGCCACGCCAGAGTCAGGTGAAAGGCAACGCGCAGATCCTTGGTCTTGCTCAAGAGTGCGGCGGCGCACCCGGCAATGGCGTTCCAGTCGGGCTCATGTGCCGGTACGACAGCGCTCCCCATTTGCTGCTCGGGCCTGCCTCGGATCAGGCGCTCCAGATCCAGGAAGGCGGGATCGTACTCGAGGTCAGCCCCGCAGGGAGTCGCCGAGGCGACCGGCTGCAGGAGGGACTCGACCTGGCTGGTGCGAAGCATGCCAGGCTTATCGGAAGCCGAAGCGCAAGGTTGCGTGGAAAAAGTGCAGTCGGACGGGACCGGCGCTATTCGAGCCGGTTCGTCCCGTCAAACGGTGCGGTCAGCGGGAAGCGCAGGCGCACCGCGGGCACGGCGTGCAAGCTGCCGTTGTCGTGATCGCTCACCGCCTGGACCCAGGCCAGGGTCCCCTTCAACGCGCCGTCGACCACGCCGGCAAGCAAAGCGACGCTCGGCGCTTTGTCCATCGACACTTCAAAGGTGGCAGCCAGGGTATTGCTCTTCCAATAGGCAAAGTCGATGTATTCGCCCTGGGTTGGATAGTCGTCGTAGGACTGCTGGAAAACGGTGAAACTCATCGCCTGGGCGGTCTGCTGTCCGGCGGCGGTGAAGAAGCCGGCGTCGACTGTGGCATCGCCGGTGTAGCACCAGGGCCACAGCACCTCTTCCGCGCCACTGTGATACGCGATGGCCGCGTGGAAACCGACGCTCTCTTGCAGGGACTTCATATGCTGGGCTTCGACCGTCTGGAACGAGTCCGCATCGCTGCGCAGCGGGTACGAGTAGTCGCGGTTGATGTCCAGCCCATCTGCGTTGTATCGGGTATCCAAGGCGAATCCATCCGGGTTCACCAGGGGCAGCACGTAGAAGGCGTAGGTTTCAAGCAGGCTGCGCACCGACGAATCGGTGGCGCTGTTTCGCAGGAGATAGTCGGGGATGGCCAGGACCGATTCGGTGCTGGATGGTTCGTCGCCATGATGAGTCCCATTGGTGAAGATGGCGGGCGGGCTGGCCTGGCAGGTTGCATTGATGATGAGATAGGGAATGTCACGGCTTTGCACCGATTGGCCGTTCACCATGTATGTGGCGATGGCGGGAAAGGCTGCGGCCACGGCCTGCAGGTAGGACTCGATCTGCGGCTCATCGTGATAGGCGGCAAAGCTGATAGGCGGCAAATTCCCGATGGAAATGTTGTCGGCCAGTGCGCAGCCACTCTCGGTCAACCCGTCCGGTCCGGGACCCTCGACGGCCAAGTCCGTGGCAGCGCTCCCCGCGTCTGCGCCGGCCGAGTCGGTAGTCGTCGCCCGATCCGCAGCCAGGTCGGCGGCGGCGTTGAGGTCCGCAACCAGATCGGAACCTGTTGCTCCGTCGGTGGCCAAATCGGAAACGGTGCCGATGTCCGCCGCCTGGTCAGGGCCGCTGCCCCTGTCAATCGTTGAAACGCGATCCGGTGCGCTGTCCGGGCTGGCGCCGACCTCGGGGTTGCTCTGTCCGTCGGGGCCCACCGAGCGGCCAAGATCGGCGGCGCCGTCTTGCCCGCGCCCTGAATGGGATCCCTGACCACAGCCCGTCAGAAGCACGGCGAGCGCAAGGACAAGAGAGCGCGTGATGACTACTCCCCCGACTTGGCGGTCAGATCCGCCGGGCAGGCGACCTGCTGGTACACAATCTGGGGATCTTCTGCGTCGTCGAACCAGGTGGTAACCCAGTTACAGCCAGCCAACAACTCAGGAATGCTGCCGAATGCGGCTTGGCACATCTGCTGGACGCACGACCCGCTGTCCTTGCAGGTGGTGAGCATGCCCCCGTTTTGATCGCCGATGTTGGCGCTGCCCCATTGGGCTGGGCTGGCGGTACAGGCGTTGTTCGCGCCCACGCCGCCGCCGGGGATGAGAAGGTCGAACTGGTTGGCAGCGATGCCTCCGATGTTGATGACCTGGACAATCATCGTTTTGCCGTTGAGGGCGTTTGACCCTGGGTCGCTGGCGTTGTATTCCCCCTTGCCGGTGAACTGGAGCTGGAAGCAAGTGCCGCAGGCGACGCCATTGAAGGCGGCAAAGCCGTAGGACAAGGTGTTGCTCACCGCCCAGGGCGCACCCCAGTAGCACATGTATGCGCTCCCGCCGCTGCATGCGCTTTGTGTGTTGCCGTCGGCCGTCGAGACGCCGTCCTTGCCACAGGTGGAGACTGGTTTGTTGTTGGCGTTGGCAGCCCAGCCGCAGGAAGGCTTGCAGCAGTCCCAGTAACGGGTGGTGAAACCGCTGGTTCCATTGGTGATGGGCGGCGGTTGAGCGTGTGTGCCGCCAGGAGAGCTGGACGTGCCGCCGGTGCCACCGGTGGACGTGCCACCGGTCGCCGTGGTTCCGCCTCTGGCGGTGGTCCCGCCGCTGGCGGTGGTTCCGCCGCTGGAGGTGGTGCCGCCGCTGGAGGTGGTGCCTCCGGAGGTCGCCCTGGTGCCCCCTGAGCCTGAGCCGCCGGCCGTGGTGCCGGCCGTGAATGCGCCGCCAGTCGAAGTTCCGCCGGTCGTCGTGGTTCCGCCTCTGGCGCTGGTGCCACCGGTCGCCGTGCCCCCAGACGCCGACCCGCCGGCCGACGTGCTGCTCCCGGCCGTGGTTCCGCCGGTCGCAGTCGCGCCGCCCGTCGACGTGCTGCCCGCAGTCGCCGAGGTGCCCCCTGTCACTGTCGACCCTCCATGGGCCGTGGCTCCCCCGGAGGCCGAGGTGGCACTCGTGCTTCCACTCGAAGAGCCTGCTCCCCCGCTCGCGGCGCTGCTTTGCGTGATCGGGTCCGTGTCTCCGCCCTGTCCAGAATGGGATGCTGGAGGAGCCAGAGCGCACGCTCCCCCAAGCGCAAGCAAGGCGAGAACTGGGGTAGGAGGAAACTTCATGAACACACTCCTCTACTTAAAACTACAGAACCCCGCTGCGCGGGGAATTGGGAACAGTTCGAGGACGCTTGGAGGAGCGTACGCTACGCAAGGGATACCATTTCGGCAAGTTCCGCGACGATGTTCTTCGGTGGAGCGGATGACCGGATGCGAGCCCATGTGACCTCGCGGGACCAGTGAAGGTTCGCGTCGCCTGGAGTCGGGCTCACGCCCCGCGGGTGGAGAAGCGCGAGCGGCCGTGTAGCTTCCAGGCCTTGATGAGACCCACGTTCTTGGCCTCGATCGGTTCCAGTTCGCTGAACTCGGCTTGCACTGCCTCGGGAAGCTTCTGGTAGAAGGTGTTGGCCACCACCATTTCGTTGGGCCCGGCCTCCGCCAGCAGGCGCGCCGACAGATTGACCGCGTCACCCACCACGCCGATGTGGGTCTGGCTGAACGGCCGGTACAGCACGACATGGATGTCGCCCATGGCGATGCCCAGGTGCACGCCGCCCGCGGGTTGCACCCGGTCGAGCTGTCGCTGCCAGCGGTTGGACACCGAGTTGCCGATTTGCAGGAGCGCCCGCGCGCACTCGAGCGCCCGTTGGGTGACGTTGTCCTCGGGCTCGGGCACGCCGAACAGGGCCAGAACCTCGTCGCCCACGAACTGCCCCATCATGCCGCCCGAGTTGATGATGGCGTAGCGCGAGTTGGAATAGAACGAGGTGAGGGCGCTGCGCATGATCTCGTCGTCGCGGGTGTCGCGCACGAAGCTGGAAAAGTAGGAAAGGTCGGCCAGAATCACCACCACGTTGTGGTAGCGCTGCGGCGGCAGGATGCGTTCGGGCGTCAGGCCGTACAGGGTGTGAAGTTGCAGCAGGCGCGACCAGCCGAAGTGCCAGAGCAGCGATGACTTGAGCGGGCTGGCGACGTGACGATCGCCGAAGGCCCAGTGCCACTTGGCCTGGTCGATGCCGCTGCGCAGCTCGGTCAGGCTCTCGACGGTGACGGCGGGCAGATCCAGCTTGAAGCACTCGACGATCAGCTCACGCAGCCTGGGCTCGTCCCAGATCTCCAATTCCAGTTCGGGGCGAATGGCGGCGCGCAGCCGCGCGAGAAGCGCGGTCCACTCTGGCCGCGCGGTGCGGTCGATGAGCAGAACCACGCGGTCGGCATCGGGCACCGTGGTGGATGGCGTTCCGTACTTGTGTTGGAGATGATGGACCAAGCGGTCGCTGGCGTAACCGTACTTGACCTCGAGAAAGTAGGGCGGTCGTCCTGGCCGGCGCACCAGCATGTCGGCGAACGCGCCCGGCGCGCCCAGGTCGACCTCGCGGGCCACATCGACCTCGTCGGCTTGGGCGCCGTCGTGTTGGACGGCGTGCACGCGGCAAATGTCACAGCAGATCTCCTCCAGGAAGAGCCGAAGCTGGCGGAGGAAGTTTGGGTTGTCCGAGTTGCTGGCCAAGGTCACGGTCATGGTGGCCCCATTGTAGCGTGCTCGTCGGCGAAATCAGTGCCCTTGACTTGCGCCAGCGCACTCGCTAAGCACTGTGCGCAATGACTCGTGACGAAGAAGCCCCGGATCCCAGCCTATTCGATCGCCGGATCGTCGAACGCAACATCAAGCGCGGCCTCATCACGCGCAAGGACTACGAGAAGTTCTTGAAGTCACGGCCGGATGCCTCGGACAACATCAGGTCGCCCGACGAGGCCGCCCAGGTGGGTTCGACCCCGGAGGGGGGAAGCACTCCGCCTCCCGCGCCCCACGGCATTCCCGAGTAGCGCAACTCTTGAAAGCAGGCGCTTGGCTGCGTAGCCTTTCCGTATGTCGGACTCCGAACACAAGCCTGGCTTCACAGTGACGGATCGCCGGTCTTTTTCCGAAAGCGGCGAGACCCAGGCGGGGCCGGCCGCACAAGTCCCACGGGGCGGGCCATCAGCGCCCGAAAACGAGCCCCACTCTGGCGACGGCTTGCGAGAAAGAGCGGACAGCGCCCGTGGGTTGCCGCCGGCGGATTTCTCCACCTTTATCCTGTCGCTGGGTAGCTCGGCGCTGATCCACATGGGCGAAATTGAGCCACCGGGAGAGACCGCCAAGCAGCGGGACCTGCCCATGGCCAAGCACACCATCGACCTGCTCACGCTGCTACGGGAGAAGACCCAGTCCAACCTCACCCCTGAAGAGGACAAGCTGCTGGACAGTCTTCTCTACGACTTGCGACTGCGCTACGTCGAGGCGGTCAAGGCTGGGTCGTAGGGCTCGCGCGGCCTGAGCGGTGGGAGAGGGGACGATCCTGCGCCAGTTCCGCTGCTGCGAGCAGCGTGGAGCACCTCACGGAAGAAGAGCGCGAAGGACAGCAACGCCAACAGTGGTAGCAGCAAGACAAGGACCCATGAAACCCGTGGGTTCGAGTGACGGAACTCGACGAACCACCAGTCGACGCGGGCGCGGTTCCAGCTTGGGGCGGTGATGATCTGGGCGGGCGTGTATCGATGCCAGGGGGCATCCTTCTCGGCGACCGTCCAGTTGTCGTCCTTGGGCACGTGGCGAAGCATCCAGTAGTGGCCCACGATGGGCTGGAAGGGCGGGAGCCATTGCATGGGGTGCATGGCCTCGAAACAAGCTGCGGATCCGTGCGGGCCCTCGCCCAGGCAGTTACCGTTTGGGGGTGGCGTGCCCAGCCAGGCGCGGGAGGCCTCGATCTGGATGCGGATGTAGTGATCCCAGTAGAAGGCGTTGCCCAGGTACTGCACAAAGCCGCCTGCCAGCAGCAGGCCGCCGAGCGCCCCGGCGGCCAGGACGCGCCTACGACTGCGCGCCGCCAGCACAAGGTCGTCGACCAGCAAGCAGGCGGGCAGCAGCATGACCGGCACGGCAAAGACCAGATAGCGGGGCCCCCAGGCGTAGTCGCCGCTCCAGAAGATCAGACGGGCATAGACCAGAACCGGGGGCGCGACGGTGAGAAGCACCGCCGGCAGGAAGTGCGGCCAGCGGCGGATGGCGCGAGGAAGACCGATCAGGCCCGCCAGCAGCGGCGGACTGTACAGGAACACGCTCTTGCCGGGCGAGAGGAACATGCCCCACAGACCGACGGCGACGTTTTCGCGAATGCCGGCATCGCTGGATAGGTCGTATCCAGCCGCGAAGGGGTCGCCCCATCGTGCATAGTTGTAGAGCAAGACTAGGGCCGCGAAGGGCAACGCCGCGACCATGGCCGCCACGGCTGTTTCCAGCAGGATCCGCCATCGTCCCCGCAGCGCCGCCACCAGATAGATGGCTCCGCCTGCCGCAGAGATGATGTAGATGTACTTGGCATTGACCAGCAGCCCGGCCCACATTCCCAACAGCGCGCCGCTGCGACGCGAGGGATTTCTCTGCGTTTCAAGCAGTTGCGCGAAGAAGCCGGTGAAACACGCGGTTTGCAGAACCTCCGAGTAGGTGTAGCGCGAGTACACCCAGAGCGTGCTGCCCAACCCGAGCGCGATGGTGGTCAGGGCCGCGGACACTGGCCCCGCGCCCAGGCGGCGGCAGATGCCGAAGAAGAGCACGCAGGTCAGGGCCCCCAGAAGGACGGGCGCCAGGTGGCAGGTGAAGCGCCACGCGAGCTGCGCTTGCTGCGGGAGATGTTTGTGCGCCAGACGTTGTAGCACAGCGCCAGGAATGTGAATCGCCGCCTGCAGAACCGGGGCCACGCCGTAGACCTTGCCGCCTCGCCCGAGGGGGAGCGTCGCGGGCCAGCGGGTCTTGATGGCGATGGTGCCTTGCTGGGCGATGCTGTCCGCGACCTCCCACAGCGGGGTGGCGTCGCCCCACGGCCGCTCGCGGCTCATGGAGAGCATGTAGATGCAGAAGATCGCGGCAAACAGCCAGAGAGCCCCGCGCCGTCGGAAGGGAAACTTGTCAACCATGAAGCGAACCGCCGCGATGATAGCCTAGATCGCCGGCGCACTTCCCATTTGCAGGAGCCGCAGCAGGCGCGAGATGAGCATCGGATCGCCAGCGACCTTCAGCCTGCCGCCAAGGAAGATCTGCAGGGCCGCCTGCGCCCCACCGTCGATCACGCTGCGGAAGTCTTCGTCCGTGGCCTCGATGGTGCACTGAGGCTGGCCGATGCGCCCGGGCTGGCAGATGGGCGGCGAGTTTGTCAGGTCGGCGGTCCAGGTTCCGCCATCAGCACCGGCTATGGTGAACAGGAAGCTCGCGGCCACTTCCTTGGCCTTTTCCGGGTGCAGGCGCAGGGCATCCGGGACGCGTCGATCGAAGAAGTCTTTCACCGAACTTGGCATGGAACCTCTGCGCGCGATTGTGGCCGCGCAGCGGCGGCTGTCAATGTCAGCGTTTGGGCGCAGCCTTGTTCGCGTACCGCTGCGCCACCCGATCCGCGTACCCGTCGATCTGAGTGAGCGGCACGCGCGTGATGGCGAGCGCCCCATCGCGGATGTCCTCGGTGATGGTGGCGCCCGCGGCCACAACCGCGCGCTTGCCCACCCGCACTGGCGCGACCAGTTGCGTGTCCGATCCGATGAAGGCGCCGTCCTCGATGATGGTCTGGCGTTTCTCGTAGCCGTTGTAGTTGCAGGTGATGGTGCCTGCGCCCACGTTGACCCCTTCGCCGATGATGGTGTCGCCGAGATAGGTCAGGTGATTCGCTTTGCTGCCGCGGCCCAGGCGGGCCTTCTTGGTCTCCACGTAGTTGCCCACATGCACATCGGGCCCCAGCTCGCTGCCCGGCCGCAGGTGGGCAAAGGGGCCAACCTTGGCGCCTGGCCCGATGCTCGACTGGTTGGCCACCGTGTAGGGCAGCAGCACGGCGCCCGCGCCCACCTCGGTGTCGGTGAGGATGCAGCCGTTCTCGATGCGAGCCCCGGCGCCGATCCGGGTGCGGCCACGCAGCACCACGTTGCGGCCGATCTCCGCGTCTTGATCGACGGTCACGCTGGCCTCGACCAAGACCGCCTCGGGATCACGGAAGGTCGCGTGCCTGCCGAGCTGGCTCACGATGCGCCGGCACAGGGTCTTCTCGACCGCGACGAGCTGCTGCCGGTCATTGACGCCGGCCATCTCTTCGGCGTTCACGCTGACCGAAGAGACACCGATGCCAGTCGCGGCCTTGGCGACGATGTCGGTCAGGTACAGTTCGCCCTGGGCGTTGCGTGGCGACAGCCGCGCCGTTGCCCGACGAAGAAAGGCTGCTGGCGCGGCGTAGATGCCGGCGTTGACCTCGGTGATCCGTCGCTGGCCTTCACTGGCGTCCTTGTGTTCCACCACTTCGACGACACCGCCATGGCTGTCGCGGACCACTCGGCCGTAGCCCCGCGGCTCGGCCAGTTCGGCGGTCAGAATGGCCAGCGTGCCTCCGCTGCGCGATTTCTTCACCAAGGCGGTCAAGGTCTCGCGGCTCAACAGGGGCACGTCGCCGTACAGAATGAGAACTGTTCCCTCCCACCGGCTCAGGGCCGCAAGTCCCAGCCGCACGGCATGCCCGGTTCCCTTCTGTTCCGTCTGCTCGACCACGATCACGGTGCCCTGGCCGTGACGAGCGATAAGCGCCTTCTCCACCTCGGCGCGCTGGTAGCCGAGCACGGCCACGATGGGCGAGGCGCGCAGTTCCAGCGCCCGCTCGACGGGATACGACAGCAGGGGCACGCCCAAGATCGGGTGCAGCATCTTGGCCTGCGCCGAGACCATGCGGGTGCCCTTGCCCGCCGCAAGAATCAAGCAAGCCAGATCGTTCTTCGCTTTCGGTTGACCGCGACTCACGACAATCCTCCGGGCCATCGTCTACCATCGCACGCCCAAAGTCGCACCTGCGATTTCATGGGCCCGCTCAGAAGTACGATGGGCCGGTCAGTATCCCTGACTGGATGGCCTCGACTTTGAGGCCATATCGGTCGAGGACCGCCTGGACCAGCTCGCGGATCCAGGCAGGTGAGGTTGGAGAGACATAGACCTGTTCAACGAGAAGATTGACGTCGACGGGGACCTCGACACCTGGTGCCTCGGTTTCATCGTCACGAACAAACCCGCGAAACTCGCTCTCAAAATCAAAGCACCGACGCTTCGAGAAAGCGAGTTCTTCCAGGTATGGCACTCGTAGCGGTTGGTCGGTGTCGTAGTCCACATAGTTGACGGTTCCTGCGAGCACCTGTGGAAGAGGCGTCGCTGGGAGAGCTGCCTTGAATCGGTGGAATCTGCTGCGGATTGCGATTCCAGCCCCGGCACCTGCGTAGATTTTCCACATCGCGTAGGATTCATCCCGATTCATGTGCCAGCACGAGACAAAATAAACCTTTCGTTTTTCTTCGATAGATCTCTTGTACCCCTCAATCTCTTCCTTGTGCTTCGTCGTCTCTTGCTCAGACAGGCCGGTTGGCGACTGCCTCGCGATTTCCATGTGCCTGCGCACCGGGAGTCCCTCGAAAGGATCAGCCAAGCTGGTAAGGCGAGCAAAGTAGAGCGTGCGACGCTCCAGAAGGGAAACGAACTTCTCGAAATCCATGTACCGCCATAATGTGGTGTCGTCTGCAGGTGGTCTGAAAAGCGGCTGCTCTGAGTACATGGCTCCGTTCCTCCAGTCTCGACGATCATGGTGTGAATGGGCGAATCGAGTCCACTGAGAAAACAAGAGGCGGCGCCCGCCGGGCGCGGTTGGTCGTTTGTCCGGGGGTTCTCTCCAACTCCGTGTCCTCCCCTCGCCCCTCCGTGTTCTCGGCCGCAGTTCGCCGGCTAGGTGACCGCGCTTGCCCAGTCCGTTCTCGCAACCCTCAGACGTTCGGATTTGCGGTATACAATCCCTGCCTATGGCGTCTTACGTCCTGGTAGTCGAGAGCAATGCCGCGCTGGCTCGTCGCATTAACCAAGCGCTGAGCGAAGCAAACTACCTGCTCTCGACCGAGGCCGAGCTGACCTGGGCCCGGCGCACCCTGGCGGTGCGTGCGCCCGACGCCATCATCCTGGACACGACCCTTTCCGACGGCAGCGGCTTCACCTTGGCCGATGAGGTACGCCGCAACCCCAGCACGGCCCGGATCCCCATCTTCTTCGTCGCCAGCACGCACCGCGGGGCAAGCCATCAGGCCGAGGCGCAACGCCGCTTTGCCCCGGCCGAGTACCTGGCCACGCCGCTCGACGCCGACCGCCTGCTGGCGCGTCTGCTCGAAACCGTGCCACCCAGTGAGCCGCCCGAGGCCTCAGCCGTGCCCAACTACCCTGGCGCGGTGGTGGCCGATCCGGCGCAAAGGCGCGAGAGGCGCGCGGTGGAGACCACGGCCAAGCACTTTGCCGAGGGCGAGACCGAGCTGCACGGATCGCTGGCTCGTCAGCCCTTCGCCCGCGTCCTGCAGCGGGTGTATTCCGCCCGCATGTCCGGCGCCTTGCTGCTCGCGCGCGGCGACACCAAGAAGATCGTCAATTTCGACGAGGGCTACCCGGTTTCCATACGTTCCAACATGCTGTCCGAGTGCTTGGGTCAGATCCTGCTGGAACAGCGTCTCATCTCTGCCGAGACGCTGGATGAGTCCCTGCGCCGGATGAAGGAGATGCATCAGCATCAGGGCGAGGTTCTGGTGGCCATGGGCGCGCTCTCGCCCTTCAACCTGTCACGCGCTCTCATGCTGCAGATGGAATCGAAGTTGCTCGAGATCTTCTCGTGGACCAGCGGCGATTTCATTTTCAAGAAGGGGCAGTCTCGACAAGACGCGCCCATGCGGCTGGAACGCACGCCCGCGGCCTTGATCCTGGAGGGCATCCGGCGGCACTACGATGCCGAGCGCATCCACAGCGTGTTGCAGCCCCTTTCGGGGAAGTACCTGACACCCAATCCCGATCCACGCCGGCGCCTGCAGGATATGACGGCTGACGCCAGCGAGAGGCGCTTCATCGACGGGCTGGACGGCACAGTAAAGCTGGAGGCGGCCTTGGCCTCATCGCCCATTCCCATGGACCGTGCCCGCCTCCTCGTGGTGGCCATGTCCGAGGCTGGCATGATCGCGCCCACCCAGGCGCCCCAGCGTGCCGAGAAGGACCAGGCCCGCCGCACGCCCCGGCCGGTGGACCTGGGCGGCACTGGCGTGTCGACCGGTGAGCGCAGCCGTGAGGAACTGGTGGCCCTGCTGGCGGTGATGCGTGTGCAGAGTCACTTCGAGGTGCTGGGCGTCGAGCGGGAAGCCACGACTGCCGAGATCGCGGACGCCTATCGGACCCTGGCGCGCGACTTCCACCCCGATCTCTTCCGCCTTCGCGACGATGACGTGCGCGACGTCGCCGGTCAGATCTTCGAGCGGCTGGAGAAGGCGTTCGAGGTTCTGTGCGACAGTGGCTCGCGGCGCAAGTACCTGGCAGAATTGCAGCGGACCCCGCCACCAGTTCAGGCCGACGGGGGCGCGCCCGATGGATCAGAGTCCACGGCAACCGCAGCCGAGCGTGTGTACTTCACAGGTGTGTCGCACCTGCGCTCCCGCCGCTACCCGCAGGCGGCCGAGGCGTTTCGTCAGGCCACCACCCTGGCGCCCAAGCAAGCGAGCTATCGCAGCGCCCTGGGCTGGGCGCTGTATCGGCAGGCGCCGGCTGACACGCGCGCGTTGGCCGCCGGTCTGGCCGAGTTGCGCCGGGCAGTGGAGAGCGAGCCGGCCAATCCTTGGGTGCGCATCTCGCTGGGTCGCTTCTACGCCGAGACCGGGCTGCCCGATGATGCCATCCGGGAATTCGAGACTGCCCTGAGCATGAGTCCCGGACTGGCCGACATCGAAGAGGAGATCCGGCGTTTGAAAGGAGAAACATGATCAAGTCCGAGTTCGCCTGGATGAATGGGAAGTTGTTGCCTTTCGCACAGGCGACCACCCACGTTTCCGCTTTTACACTGCACTACGGGGTGGCGGTTTTCGAGGGCATCCGCTGCTACAAGCGCAACGATGGCCGCAGCGCGGTCTTCCGCCTGCGCGAGCACGTGGATCGGCTGGTCACGTCGGCCAAGATCTGCGACATGACGGTTCCCTACTCGCGTGAGCAGATCGAAACCGCATGTCTCGATGTTCTGCGTGCCAACAAGCTGGAAGAGGCGTACATCAGGCCGCTGGCCTACCTGGGCGCCGGCGCGCTGGGACTCGGCTCGCGCGACAACCCGGTCGAGTTGATCGTCATCGCCTTCCCCTGGGGGGCCTATCTGGGCGCCGAGGCCTTGAACAAGGGCATCCGCGCCCACCTGTCCACCTTCGTGCGTGGTCACCTCAACCACACCATGAGCAAGGCCAAGATCTCCGGTCAGTACGTGAATTCCGTGCTGGCCAAGCGCGAGGTGGTGAGCATGGGCTACGACGAGGCCGTCATGCTGGACGCCTCCGGCGCGGTGGCCGAGGGCACCGGCGAGAACATCTTCATGGTCCACCGGGGCCGCCTGTACACGCCGCCGCTGTCCATGCCCATCCTGGACGGCATCACGCGCGATGCGGTTGTCACGCTGGCGCGCGAGAACGGGATCGAGGTCGTAGAACAGGCTTTCACGCGCGACATGCTGTACGCGGCCAGCGAGGTCTTCTTCACCGGCACCGCCTGCGAGGTCACGCCGGTGCGCGAGATCGACAAGATCTCCATCGGCTCTGGCGAGCCGGGTCCCATTACGCGCAAGTTGCAGGCGGCTTTTACCGCGGTCGTGAAGGGTGCCAGCCAGGCTCACCCGGAGTGGCTGGCGTTTCTATGATAGTCCGGCGGCCGCCGTGGACGAGTCCATTCACCTGGCTGGCCACCCGCTGCTGAGAACGCACAGAGAACGGAGATCGCGGAGCATCGCTCATGCTTGGTGCGAGATTGGCAGCGCTCGTCAAGGTTGAAGGTTCTCCGCGACCGTCGGATACTGAGGCGGTGATTCGGTCCGTTGTTCTCGCACTCGCCGTCCTCGCCGTGGGGTGCAGCGGCTCACTCTCCTCGGGCGGCCTGCCCGGTGTGACTCCCATGCCTGAGATCTCGGCGGCGGTGCGCGCCCTGCGCGTGCGCGTGCTGGAGGACATGGCCTTCGTGGCCAAGGAGGACAAGGAGTCCAATCTCAACGAACGGGTCAAAGCTGCGGTGCAGGCCGAATTGGGCCACGCCGGCCTCACTGTGGTGCAGGGCCGGGATGGAAAGCCAGACTTGGATGTCCGACTGGAGCTGCACGTGACCGCGGGCTCTTACTTCGTGCACGGGCATGTGACCTTGACCGCCGAGAGCCACGACACAGCGGTTGCCATCGCGGTGACCCCCGATGAGCTCCACCGCGACAGGGAGTTCCCCCTCATCATGGCGGAGAAGGTAGTGCAGGCCCTGCTTCACTCACCCGGGCTGGCGCAATTCGCCGGGAAGAAGGACGCACGCCTCACCACGGGCCGAAACGAGCAGCGCTCGGCGTCGGTGGATACGAAACCCAGCCCGGAGAGTCTTGCCACCTCCAAGGAACACTTCAACCAAGGCACCCGCCACTACGAGCTCGGCCACTATCAGGAAGCTCTGGACGAGTTCGAAGCCGCGTACATGGCGGTGCCTGATCCGGTGTTCCTCTTCAACATTGCCCAGTGCCACCGCAAGATGGGTCACGACAAAGATGCGGTCAGTTTCTACAAGAGCTACCTGCGCAACGCCCCCAATGCACCCAACCGAGCCGACGTACAGAAGCGAATTCAGGAGATGGAGGGCGACAAACGCAACTGAGGCAGCACGGCGCCCGCCAAGGAAAAGGGCGATCCCGTCGGGGATCGCCCTTGCTTGTTTCAGTCGAAAGCAGCTCTAGTGGTGGTGGGTTGAACAACCGGGGCCGTTGAGGCCCGGCCCCACATTGGCACCCTGAGTGCCTGTGTTCGTCATGTCACTTTCGTTGTTCGCGTACGTGTCGGTGGCGTCGACCGTCACGGTGGCCAGCGGCGTCGCGTTCGGGTCGGTGCAGGGCACATAAATGCCCCAGCCCAGGCTATAAGTGAAGGAAGAGTGATCCGCCACGATCTGGGAGATGGAGTTTCCGTTCTCGAGAATGACGTCGCCTCCACTGTCGCCGTCGTAGCCGCCATAGGAAATGTCGGCATAGCTCAACTGTGCCTTGCCACCATCCCAAACCTGGACACCCTCCCAGACGCCTGGTGTCGGCGTGGCCAGCAGCGAGGTGAAAGTCACGTGGTTAGCGGGGGTGCCCGCGAGCACGAGTACGCCACTTGTGGAAAGAGCGACGCTGAATGTGCGTTGGGCGTCGAACTTCAACGTCATGCCGGCGCCAAGGGTCAGGACCGGCCCGCCCGTCCCATCGACAATCACGTCGTCAGTGACCGCGATGGCCGTTCCCGGATTGGTCCAAGCCGTGGTTGCGGCAATCGTCCCGCCCACGAGTTCGATCATGGCGCCACCGTTGAATACGTTGCCCGCGCCGATGCCCGCAAACGAGGGTGCCTGGACCGAGATGGCGTAGCTTGGGAACGGGAGGGTTGGGATATTGCTGAAGCTTGAGTTGGTGATGACGAAGTTCGAGTCCGCATCGTTCTCCAAGATGCCATCGGAGCGAGTGCCCACGTGGTCGATGGTCAGGTGATCGAGGGTCACGCGGTTGGGCTTCACATTGCTGCCGACTATGCAACCATCGTCATTCGAGCCACAGTAGTCCAGCTTGGCGTACGCGATCTGGCAGCCGGCCATGGTGTAGTCCCAGAAGTCGATGCCGCCCCAGTCCCCGGCGGCAGGCGTGGATGCGGCAGAAGTAAATACGATCGGATCCTGTACGGTACCGACCGCGACCAACTGAGCCGCACTATTCTCGCCGACGTTGATTGTAACGTTGTTCAAGAAGTTGAGCGTGACGCCCGGCTGGATGGTCAGCACGGCGTTGCCGTCGACGAAGATTGGATCAGTAATGGTATACGGGCTGCACGCCTTGAACAGCGTCAAGCTGGCGAGAACGTCTCCGCCGGTAAATTGGGTACACGAAACCGGCAGGGAATCTGTCGAACCACCTGAGCCGTCAGTGACGGCACCACCGTCGGTCGCCGCAGCGCCGTCGGTTGGACCGTCGAGATTGGCCGGGCCGTCAACAGCTGCATCGACCGTGGTTCCGGTCGCGCCAGCCGTCGCACCGCCAGGAGCGGTCGCGCCGCCGGAAGCGGTCGCCCCAGCGGTCAGACCGCCAGCAGGAGGCGCACCACCAGGAGCGGTCGCGCCGCCGGAAGCGGTCGTGCCAGCCGTCGCGCCGCCAGAAGCGGTCGCGCCGCCGGAAGCGGTCGCACCGCCAGCAGGAGGCGCACCGCCTGTGCTCGCGGAGTCGATCCCGACAGCCCCGTCGAGCTTGGGGGTGTTCGAGCCATCGGGCACAGCCGCGTGCCCGTCCGCCGGCAGTGCATCCTTGCTGCTGCTGCTACTGCTGCATCCAAGAACCACAAGCGGAGCTGCAAGAAGAACGAGGGAAAGAGAATGTTGAGCTAGCCTAGTCATTTTTGTTCCTTTCTGTCCGTCGGTAAGAAACCGAGACACGCCGCAAGGTGCAAATTGTACATCTTCGGGAATTTTCGGCCAGTATTAGAGGCAAAAAAGCGTCAGCCTATTACAGCCGATCCGTCACGTTGTTGTGCGAGCGACGGCAAAGGTTCCAGGTCGCAGGATCCACGCCAGAAGCCCGATGGCCACCACGGCCAAGCCCGTGGCCAGACCCCACCACAGGCCAGCCAGCGATTGGCCATGACGCAACCCCCAAAGCCAGCCCAGGGGCAGGGCCAGCAGGTAGTAGCCCACGAAATTCGCAAGCGCAGCCGGACGCGTGCGGCCCAGCCCGCGCAGGATTCCGCTCGCCACCACTTGGGTTCCATCGAGCATCTGGAATCCCGCGGCAATGGGTAGGATGGAGGCGGCCGCCGCCCTCACCTGCGGGTCGGCGCCGTAGAGCGCGGGCAGGTGCCAGCGCAGAAAATAGAAGGTCAACGCGAAGACGCCCATCACACTGGTGCCTGATGCAAGGGCGAGCAGAGCGGCCCGACGAGCCGCGCGCAGGTCGCCCGTTCCCACCAAGTTGCCCACGCGCACGCTGGCCGCCATGGAGATCCCGAGCGGAAACATGAAGCTGAACGAGGCCAGATTGAGCACTATGGTGTGCGCCCCAAGCGGCACCGTGCCCAGGCGGCCTGCCAGGAGCGTCGTCAACTGAAAGGCCCACACCTCGAGGCCGAACTGCAGCCCGATGGGCAGGCCGAGGCGCAGGATGTGCAACATGGGCGCCGGATTCATGATCTCGCGGTCCCAGGGAACCCACGCCGCTCGGTGCAGGCTGAAGGCGAAGGTCGCGGCGAGCAGCAGGCCTGCCATCAAAAAGCGCGTGACCGCGCCGCCCAGGCCAGCGCCCAGCACACCGAGCGCGGGCAAGCCGGCGCCGCCGAAAACCAACCACCAGGTCACAACCAAGTTGACCAGGTTTACCGCCAGCGTGACCCAGAAAGCCGGCGCCACCAGCCCGCGGCCGGCCAGGTATTGCCGGTTCACGGTGAAGAGCAGCAGCCCGAACGCGGTGGGCGCCTGCACGGCCGCGAAGCGGGCCCCGTCAGCCGCCAGCTTCGGGTCCTGTCCGGTCAGGCGCAGCACCGGCGCGGTGAAGAGCCAGGCGACGCCGAGAAGGGCGCCGAGCAGCAGCGAGAGCACCAGGCCGCGCTGAAAGGTCAGCGCCACGCCTCGCGTGTCGCCCGCACCGTAGCCCTGGCTGATGATGGGGTCGGCACCCAGCACCACGCCCATGGCGGCCAGCCCGGTGCCGTGTATCCAGGCGTTTCCCAGCGACACGGCAGCCAGCACGCCCGTGCCGGCGCGGCCGGTGATGCCGACCTCGACCACGCCCAGGGTCATCATGCCCACTTGCGCGGCAACAAACGGCGCTGCCAGCCCGCCCAGAGTGCGGAGCTCGCGGGCAAGCGAAGGTGCGGCGGGCGAATTCACTGCGGAGGAGAGAGAGGGATTCGAACCCTCGGTACCTTGCGGTACACATGATTTCCAATCATGCACCTTCGGCCACTCGGTCATCTCTCCGAGGGAGCTGCAAATATTCGTTTTTCAGAGGAGAGAGTGGGAGTCGAACCCACGGTACCTTTCGGTACACCTGATTTCGAATCAGGCGCCTTCGACCACTCGGCCATCTCTCCGGCAATGATCTTGATAAGTTAGCAGTGCTCTCTTCGTTCTAAGCGACCACCTTCGGGCCTTGGATGCGGCATCGGACCTTCGGGAGGCCAACATATGCCGCGATCTCTGGCCATGGGTCAAGCTGAACCGTAATCCCGCGGCAAGCGGAGCGAAGGCGCGGATCGCCCCAGAAGAACGGGCCTTTCCACGATCGCGCCGCGCACGGAATCGGAGCGTTCGGTGGTGGTCGTGGACGTGGTCGTTTTCGTGGCCGTGGGCGTGGCCGGAGCGATCACCGTCGACCACGGCCACGGCCAGCAGCTACACCACCAAGCATCGTCGCGGCCGAGCTATTTGCCTGGTCGGCCGAGGCTGCCTGCTTTCGCTTTGGCTGGAGGCGCAAGCGCGTGTGGCTGTGGTCTCTTCTCGCCAACGGGCACAGCCTGAGTTTGGGGTTGCTGTCTCGCCGTCCGGTCGGCATCTCGTAGCAGTTATGAGAAACTCGGCGCGAAGACATGCGCAATGCCATAGCGACACCGATCCCAATCTTCTTGCTCGCGGCCGTGGCGAACGCCTCGCCGGTCGATTTGCGCCCGGGAACGCCAGAGCGTGCCGCGCTTCTCGATCTGGTGCGGCCAACGGTCGAGGAGGAAGTCGGCGCGCCGGTGACCTTCGTCGTAGAGGGTCTGGAGCAGGAAGCGGGCTGGGTACTCGCACGGCTCGTGCCCTGGCACAAGAATGGCAAGCCGATCGATTTCAATGCAATCAACGAGAAACGGGCACCCGCGGCGTGGCTGCAGGGCGTGGTCTGGCTGCTCGCGGAACGCGTCGGAAGCACGTGGGAAGTTCGGGCGCAGACCAGCACCGACTACGAGATACCGGAAGGCTGGAAAGCGAAGTTCGCGCACACCCCGCTTCGCCACCTCGGCGAGCGTGTCGGCGATCGCCTCGCAGCCAAGGACTTGCCGGCGTGGCTTCGCGACGGCCAGCATAAGCCTGCCCGCTGTGTCGGGCTTACCCAGCCCACCGAGGCATTCGATACGCCTTCGGCCAAGGCGGGCACGCCGATCGCGGCTGATACCGGCCTGCGACTCGGCGAATTCAGTGGCGCCCGGGCGGAGGTCTGGTACGCAGCCGGCAGGAATGCAGCCCAGTGCAGCGACAGCGCTTCGCTGCCACAACACGGCTGGGTCAGTTTGACGGCGCTGCCCGCGCCGACGGTCCTGGCCCAGGACTTCGTCCCACTCGATGGCCGTGGCAAGCCCGCCTTCCAGACTCAGTTGCTGCCACTTGCGCGAGTGGCCTTTTCCGCCGGAAAAACTCTGCTCACGGCAGACCTTGGCGGCTTCGCGGAGGAGGACGCGAAACAATTGCATGTGTGGCTGGTCTTCACCGGCCAGTCGTTGCATCCCTTGGCGTTTTTCTACAGCGGCTTCTCCAATGACATGTATGGCGATCCGGGCGTTCTCATTCTCTTCGGTGCAGGCACGCGCGTCGAGTGGAAGCCAGACTACGGCAATCGGGTCACATCGGGCTTGGTCCGGACTGGCCAGGGCACGCTGGTCATCAAGGAAGCATTTCACTGTGGCATATCGATGGAGACCACCCTGGCCTTTCGCGAGGCCGGCATCGAGCGGCTCAGCGCCGAGATGGACTTCACCGTCCCCGAGGGTGGAGCTGTGCGAGCCAAGATTGTTTCGTTCACCGCGACTGACCGAAAAGATACGATTCGCCTCGGCCGCGGCGACAGGATCACGAAGCTAGTCGGCTACGACTTTCCGACCAAGCTGGTCCGCGTGAAAGTTCGTCGCGCCGGCTCGGAGCAGGAGATCGAGCGGTGGGTCGAGAAGGCCGCGCTGGAAAAGCTAGCGGTACCTCTCCATGACTTTGCCTGTTGCGGCTGCGGCTGAAGCCAGACAACTCGGCGCTATCCGCGCCGGCCGCGAACCTGGCCGAGGCGCAGCTCGGCCACGGCAACACCATCTCGGTTGCGTACCGCCACGTTGAGCTGATCCTGGTCGGACGCCGGCGTCCAGATCACCTGGCGATCCGTGCCGATCGCTTCGCCGTCACTCTGCCAGCGAATGGTGAGCGGCCCGTCCGCACCAGTCAGGTCCACCCGCACGGCACCGTCCACCCACTCGCCCTCTACGCGAATTTCAGGCGGCAGGCACAGGGGCAGGTCGCGTGCGCGCGCCGACCGGCGGGGTGTCGTGTCGGCCCAGTGATCCCCAACCTCCGCGGCCACAGGTGAAAAGTCGCCGCGAGCGGGAGACAGCACGCCGCTGGCAGAAACCGGCGGATCGGTGACCATCGGAGTGTCTGGCCGGCCCGCGTCCGGTGGAAGCGGATCTATTATTATCAAGCGATCGGGGGTCGTGTCGCGCGGGCTGGCATCCGGTGGAAGCATGTCGGCGATCAAGTAGTCCGGGGTGGCATCGCTGCGACCGGCATCGGGCGGGGGAAGCATATCCGCAATCATGTAGTCCGGAGTGGTGTCTGGCCGGCCCGCGTCCGGTACCAGCGGATCCACCATGATGTAGTCCGGGGTGGCGTCGCGTCGGCCGGCATCGGGCGGCGGAAGCATGTCGGCAATCAAGTAGTCTGGACTGGCGTCGGGCCGGCCCGCATCAGGCGGCAGCGGATCGTAGACAGCATAGTCCGGGGACCGGTCAGGTCGGCTGGCATCGGGCGGCGGAAGCATGTCGGCAATCAAATAGTCCGGGGTGGCGTCGCGCCGGCCACCATCAGTGGGAAGGCCCATGCCGTTGCTGTTACAGCCAGGAGCCCACAGGGCGAGCCAGCCAGCAAACGCCGCCCCTTGCGCCGCACGCACAACCTGCCCGACCGGCCGCCGCGGGACAGTCTCGCGCCGGCGTCCGGTTGCCGCAAAGCCGCGCAGGTCGGTCATCAGAGCATCGAGGGCCGCGTGCCACACACCATCCGACGCTGCCACGCGCAGGCCGAGCCGGGCTGTTTCGCGCGCGACACGGTCATCGTCGTGCGGATCCAATCTTGCGGCCAGGTCCAGCGCCTGTTCGAGAAGCTCGGCGGTGTCGAGTGAGATGTCCTTGGTCAATTCGTGGGCGCGCTCGCGCAAGCGTTCCTTGCGAATGTCGCCAACCCGGTAGAACCAGTCGAGGACGCCGCAGGAGTAGTTGAGTCCCATGTAGCGATTGGCCACGCCTTCGCTGGCGAAATTGCGTTCGCGGAAGGCGGCCGAAGAAATGCGGAAGAGAAGCTCGGCGCGATCGTCGGCCAACCGGTAGTCCCAACCGAGGAAGCTGCCTGACAGCTTGCCGGCCTCCGCCAGTTTGCGATGGAGCGGCGTTCCCAGGTAGGGCTCGGCCCGGCAGAAGTTCACCGGGATCTCCGCGTGGCGGCGAATGAAATCGATGTTCTCGGCCACATCGTCGAGTCTGGTCTCAGGCTCGAAGAGCAGCAGGTTGTAGCAGGGGACGATGCCGGCGTCGCTACAAGCGTCGAGGGCTTGCCCCATGGAGGCGACCGCAACCCGGCGATTGAGGTGGTCGGCCCCGCGCTGCGAGGCGTTTTCCACGCCGACGTACAGGCGAATCACGCCCAGTTCAGCCAGGCGGCGCGCGAGATCGGGCGTGACGGTATCGGGCCGGCACTTGCCCACGAAGGCCGCGCGCTCAACGCCGGCGTCGTCGAGATACCGCTTGATAGCCTCGATGCGCGCCAGGCTGTCCGCGGGCCGGGGCAGCAGGAAATTCTCATCGTGGAAGCAAAAGATGGCGCTGCCGCCCACGGCTCGGCCCAGTATCGCCATCTCGGCCGCGACATCCTCCGATGAACGTAAACGCAGCAACCTGCCGTGCGCGCCATGGGCGCGGGCGTCGCGCAGGACGGTGGTGATCGAGCAGAAACTGCAAGAAGCCCAGCAGCCGCGGCTGCCGCTGACCGGAACAAAGGGGATGCGCATATGTCGCGTGTGCGGCCGATAGCGTTGGGCGATGGGCAAGGCATCGAGATTCTGCGGCAGGCAGCGCGGTGCAGTCCGCACCACGGCACCACGTGCGTTGCGGAAGGCGATGCCGGCCACCTCGGCCAGGCTTCGCTCGGCAGCGAGCGCCGCAAGCAGATCAACAGTGGTCTCCTCGCCATCGTAGAGCACCACGCTGTCCACGCCGTAGCGGCCGGCCAGAATGCTGGCATAGCCCATGGAGGCGAAATGGCCCCCGGCGGTGATGTGCCCGCGGAATCCATTCTTGCGCAGGGCCGTTGCCAGAGTCAGGAAGTCCAGGCCGCGGTGCTGGAACTGGGCCGCCAGGCCGACCACGTCCGGGTCGCTCGAAGCGATCCGCTGGACCAGATCCGGAATCTGGGCGCCGTCATTGAAGCCCAGGACTTCCACCCGGTGACCGGCGCCGGTCACGGCTGCCGCGATCATGCCCATGCCCAGGTTCTCTTCGACATCAGCGCCAACGAGAGTAAGTCGCATTTTGGACCTCCATTTTCTGACCAAGAAAACGTGCCTGTTACCAGGCGCCAGGCTCCAAGGTTAGCACCTCCTCACCCAGGATCAGTGTGCGTACCGTCACACCGTGGACGCAGCCTCGGCGATCGCGATCATCTTGCGCCCGAAGGTCGACAGCGGCAGAGCCAGTTCATCGGCGCGCACCCAGCGCGCGTCGCATTTATCGACTCGTCCCCGGGCGCGGACGCGGAACACCGAGGCCATTGCATCGCGGTGAGTGAAGACGTGGCGGAGATTGCCGACCGGCCTGGGCGACCCTTCCGCGCGCAAGCCGAGACGGGCAAGTGCCCGTCTCGCAGCTTGCCAAGCCGCCTCCCCCGCGCGCATTTCTTGCAGCGGCAGCACCCAGGTTCCGGCCAGCAGGGTTCCGGCCGGCCGGCGCACCAGCAGCAGCCGGCCCCGGCGTTCGACCGCGACACAGGCCAGGTGAATGTGGCGCTTGGCTGGCCGCTTCGCGCGCAGCGGAATGCTGCCCGTCGCTCCCTCGGCACGTGCTCGACAGAACCGCGCCGCTGGACATTGCCGACAACGCGGCTCGCGCGGCAGGCAACAGAGCGCGCCCAGTTCCATCATGGCCTGGGCGAAATCGCCTGGCCGACGCGTGGGTACGAGCTTCTGTCCTTGCCAGCGCAGCCCCGCGCGCACCGCCGGACGGTCAATGGATCTACGCTCGCCCAAGAGCCGCGCCAGCACGCGCGCCGCATTGCCGTCGACCGGGAGGGTGCGCCGCGAGAACGCAATGGCCGCCACCGCCGCGGCCGTGTATGCGCCAACGCCGGGCAATTGCCACAGATCCTCCTCGTTCGAAGGCAGCTTTCCGCCCAACTCATGGACCACCAGCCGTGCCGTGTGGTGCAGATGGCGCGCCCGGCTGTAGTACCCGAGACCGGACCAGAGCGCCAGCACTTCGTCCTCGCGCGCAGCCGCCAGGGCCTGCGCGGTCGGAAAGCGTGCCATGAAGCGCTCGAAGTATGGCACCACCGTGGCCACCAGGGTCTGCTGGAGCATCAACTCGGACACCAGGGTGCGATAGGCGTTGGGCTTGCGGCGCCAGGGCAAGTCTCTCTTCTTTCGGTCGTACCAGGCAAGCAATGCCCGTGCGAAAGCCGGGCCAGCGATCGGTGACGGAATGTCCAAGAGAGACACTACGCGAACTGCGCCTCGCCGCGACCGGCGGACGCGCCATTGACGAGTACCTCGTAGCGGATGGGCACGGCCCGGCTCAGCATCGCGCTGATAGCACAGAAACGTGTCTGCGACAGCCTCGTCGCTTCGGAGGCCAGCGCCGGATCCACAGCACCTTCGATGCGGAACGAGAGATCGATTGCGGTGAACACGGCGGGGTTTCCCGTCCGGATGGAGGCCTCGGCTGTGACCTCGAAGCTCTTCACCTTCTGGCGTTGCTTGCGCAGGAGCGAGGCCACGTCCATGGCCGTGCAACCGCACAGGGCGGCGAGCAGAAGCTGTTTCGGAGTCTGGGCTGTTCCCCGGCCGACCGGCGGCTTGGCATCCATCAGCACCGTGTGGCCGTCAGCCTCGGCGGCGAACTGCAGATTCTCCTTCCAGATCAGCTTGGCGCGCATTGCCTTCATCCATCGAGAACGTGCATCAAGATCTCGGGATAGCGCGTGCCGGCCGCCACGCCCTTGGGCGCGATGCGATCAATCTCGGCCAGATCCTCGGCCGACAGCGCGATCTTCAGAGACGCCAGATTCTCGTCCAGGTACGAGCGCCGCTTGGTGCCGAAGATGGGAACGATGTCGGGGCCGCGCGCCAGGACCCAGGCCAGCGCAAGCTGGGCCGGCGAGCAGCCCTTGTTGCGCGCCACAGTCTCGATATGTCGAACCAGCGCTATGTTCTTGCCGAAATTCTCACCCTGAAAGCGCGGCGAGTGGCGGCGGTAGTCGTTGACGTCCAGGTCTTCGAAGCGCGCGATCCGGCCGGTGAGAAAGCCACGTCCGAGTGGACTGTAGGCCACGAAGCCGATGCCCAGCTCGCGGCAGGTGGTCAGCACGCTGTCCTCGGGATCGCGCGTCCACAGGGAATACTCGCTCTGTAACGCCGTGATGGGGTGGACCTTGTGCGCCCGCCGCAGGGTCTGCGGGCTTGCCTCGGACAGCCCGAGAAAGCGGACCTTTCCGGCGCGGACCAGATCGCTCATGGCGCCCACGGTTTCTTCGATGGGCGTGTTCCGGTCCACCCGGTGCTGGTAGTAAAGATCGATGACGTCGGTCTTCAGGCGGCGCAGGCTGGCGTCGCAGCAGGTCTTGACGTACTCGGGTCGTCCGTTGATCCCCCGCACCAGCGGATCGTCTGTGCGCACGATGCCGAACTTGGTGGCCAGCACGACCTGGTTGCGCCGTCCCGTCAGCGCTCTGCCCACCAATTCCTCGTTGGCGAAGGGGCCATACATGTCCGCGGTGTCGATGAAATCGACGCCTTGATCGATGGCGCGATGGATGGTGGCGCTGGACTCAGCGTCGTCACGCTGGCCATAGAATTCCGACATCCCCATGCACCCGAGCCCGAGCGCGGAGACATCTAGCTGTCCGAGTTTTCTTCGCTGCATGGGGTTAACCATAGCGCGCCCGTGCGCGGTCGCCCACAGCGCATCCTGCCACTCCGATTTCCAGAACTTCCGTCAGGCTTTGACCGCGGCAACAGTTCGACCTAATCTAATAGATCTTAGCCGGCAATGACCGGCAAGGGGGTCGCATGGAGGAGAACGCCACCCGCATGGACGACATGGGCTCGGTCGAGGATCTGGAGGCACTGCGGAAGCAACACAAGGACCTGGAATCGAGGCTGGCGGCCCTCGACCGCCACCTGTCGCTGACCGCCGCGGAGCAGGCCGAACGCGCTCGGCTCAAGAAGGAGAAGCTGGCGATCAAGGATCGCATCCAGCTCCTCCTCCCCCGTTCACCCGCCGCATAGCCCGTCGGTCCGATCGCGTGGGGAGCCCGCCGGCTCCGCCGGCGGCGCACCATCGCGGGAGGGGTTGGGAACCCTCCCAAGGTTCCCATGTCAGCGTCAGCAGGGCAACTCAACCACAAAACGCGCGCCGCCCAGAGGCGCGGGCGCCTCGCCTGCGGACACATCGCCGCCGTGGTCGATCGCGATCTTGCGTACGATGGCCAGGCCCAGGCCGGTGCCGCCCGGCCGGAAGGTGACGTAGGGATCGAACACCCGCTGGCGCTCGGCCTCGGGAACACCAGGACCGTTGTCGTCGACCACGATGGCGGCACGTTCGCGCTCCGGCCGTCGCTCGACGCGGATGACCACCTGGGGCTCCCGGCCGGCCCCGCTGGCTGCTTGCAAGGCGTTCTCGACCAGGTTGGCGATCACGCGCCGGAAAAGCACCTTGTCGCAGGGTGCGGACACCGATCCCGTGGCTTGCACCGTGACCGAGGACTGCCACTCGGGTTGCAGGCGCACGATCTCCTCGACCAACGGCACCAAGTCGAGAGGTGTCGGCTCCACCTTGGGCAGCTTGGCAAAGGCCGAGAAATCTTCGACCAGACGGCGCAGGCCCGTGATCTCTTCGCGCAGGATCTCGGTGGCCGTGTCCAACAGGCGCCGGTATGAGGGATCGTCGCCGGAGTACTTCGATGCGATCTCCTGCACTGCGAGTTGGATGGGCATGAGCGGGTTTTTGATTTCATGCGCCAGGCGGCGTGCCACCTCTTGCCAGGCTGACACCTTCTGCAGGTATTCCAGGCGGGAGCGCGCCTGCGCCAACTCGGACACCATGCGGTCGAAGGCGCGTCCCAGTTCGTCGAGTTCGTCCTTGCCCTTGGGGGCCACCCGCACCGACAGATCGCCGGCCCCCACTGCCCGCGCCGCCCTGTGTAGGCGCGCGACCCGCTTGGTCACCCGCCGCGCGACCAGCCAGCCCCCGAGAGGCGCCACGGCCAGGACGCCGAGAACCAGAATCAGGTACTGGTGCAGAAAGCGTGGAAGCAAGAGGCTGTAGGCGCGATGGATCTGCTGGTCCTGTTCAATGGCTGCACGTAGGGCGAGAAAGTCCTGGTACATCTGTGCCGGGATTCCGAACACCAGCTCTAGCGCGCGGGGCGGTTCGCCCTGGGCCGCGGGCAGGGCGACCAGGATGGGCGGCGCCTCGCGCGAGCGGTTGAGCATCTCGGCTGGCGCCTCCCAGGCATCGACCACCTCGGTGCCCACCAGGAGTTGCGCACGCAGCAGACCTTCCGTGCGCGCCAGATCAGCCATGCGGGCTGGCGCGTCCGCCGCGATCGCATGCGCGCGTCGACGAAACGCGTCTTTGCGATCGGCGAAGTAGGAGCGAAACACATCGGCAGCGCGTGCCGAAGATCCCTCCATCCGCGCGTCGTGTTCGAGTGAGAAGTCGGCGAACCTCTGCACCATGAAATACAGGGCGTAGGCTGACAGGGCCACCGCCAGCAAGGCCGCGGCCAGCATCGCGCCCAGGACTTTCCACTCGAAACGCCCGGGTAGTCTCATCGGGGCGGCTCCACCCACGATTGCGAAACCAGGCGAAGCTGGCGCTCGCTCTCGTCGATGCGGGGGTTGACGAAGATGCTCACGAACGATCCAAAGAAGCTGTCCCCCGATCCCATGCGACTGCGCGGCGAGGGTCGCGCCAGCCAGCGCCGCACGTCGGCGAGCAGCTCTTGCGAGATGGGGTTGAGATCAGCGCGCAGACTCAGCCGGTAGGTCGCCCCGGGCTCGATGCGGTCGAGAGTGGCCACGGGAAGAGCCATCAGCGCGGTGGCCAGATCGACGGCCTCGCTTGCGGTCGCCACTTCACGGGTCTCGACCTTGCCGCCGGCGTCGAAGCGGCGCACGCGGAACTTCTCGTCCCAAAGGTCGTAAACGATCTCGGTGTGGCGCATGGTCTGGGCCACTGGCTCCGGGCTGTCCGGGCGGAAGACTGCCACACGCACCAGCACCCGGCTGGTAAAGCCTGACAGCAGGTGCTGCACGTCCTGCGCTTTGAACAGATCCTGCAGGCCCAGGCTGACCAGCAGGCGCCCATCACGCCGGGTGATACCGGTCTTGCGTTCTTCCGGCTCCTGCGCCCGAACCGGCATGGCTTGCGTGGCTGCCAGAGCCAGCGTGGCGATCGCTACTAGACTTGCCGACGAGCGCATCACAGGGGGAGCCGGCCAAGAGCGTTGGCCACCGAGAGGGTGAAGATGCCGATGTACGTGTCCAGGCGCAGACCCAGATCGGCGGTGAGATCGGCCGGGAGGCGCTGTCCCAGGCTGGCGCCCGGCTGGCGCAGATCATCGGGATTGGTCAGGGCAAAGATGCCCAGGGCGGCAAAGGCGTCGCCCCGGTAGAAGAGGCCGTGGCGATGCCACAGGGGCACCGCGTACTCCAGCAGCAGGCGGCCGGCCAGCTTGTCATAACGATGGTCGGCCACGCCGGTGCCGAGAAGGTTTGGCGAAGGCTGGGTCGAGAAGTTGATGCCATAAGCGCGCGGAGGCAGCAGCAGGTTGAGATCGCCGACGAAGAAACGGTCGAAATACGGCGCGTCTCCCACCACGCCGCCCAGCAGGCCGTGCACCGCAAAGACATGGCCCACAGACAAGGGGAAATAGAGCGAGCCCTGCGCGGTTGCTTTGACGAAGGTGTACTGTGAGCCACAGGCGGGCGTCGCCGCTTCCAGCGACACGACCAGGTGCTGGCCCGCGCGGGGCAACACTGGATCGGAGCGAGAATCCAGATCCAGCGTCAAGGCGAGGGAGCCCAGCCGGCTCGATCCCTCGCGCGCCAGAAACGCGATCGGTTCACTCTGGCCCTGCCCCAGGTCGCGCTCGCGCAGAGTGGGCAGATCGGCGCGCACAGCCTCGAAACGCCCTTCAGCCAGAAGATAGGCCGTGCGCGAGAGGACTGTGCCAGCACCCACGACGCCGCCGGCGCGCCTGACGTTCAACGCGACGAAGTCGGCGGGGGCGGGCTGGTCCGACGCCCCGCGGGCGCGGAAGAATTCGCTGCCCTGGGAGAAGAGCGCACTTCCCGAAAACAGCAAGCCGTGCAGGCGCGGCGGGCCGGCCATGCGCAGGGAAAAGGCCAGGGCTGGCTCCGCGCCGTCGACCTTGGGACGGGTCGAGCTGACGAAGCCAGCGCCCAGGGTCAGCCCGCGGCCGAGCAGATTGCGCTCGCTCACGTCCAACCCGCCCCACAAGGTCGTGGCTTCGCTGGTGCCGAGGTGGACGGCGTTGAGAATGATGGTGCCGCGTTCCTCCACCTTGATGACCAGCACCGCGCCCCCTCGGCGCTCGCCCTTGATCATGAACAAGCGGGCGTCGAGAAAATAGCCCAGGGCCAGCAGGCGCAGGCGCGCGCGCTCGACCCGCGTATCGTCGGCGGTCACCGTGTCGCCGGGCGAAAGAGCGACCTCGCGCAGGATCAGGTCGGTGCGGGTCTTGTGGCTGCCGCGGACCTCGATGCGTTCGATGGTGTAGCGCAGGGTGAACCCGTCGGATGAGTTGGCGCCCAACGGCTCGATGCCTTCGAGCGGAGGCTGTGCCTGCGCCACCGAGGGCAGAAGTGCGAACAGTGCCAGGAGCGAGGGGAAACGCATGAAAGAGCGACCGTCTTACCCATAACGGTCGGTCGTCACCGTGCCGGAGTCAACTGGCACCGGTTCAGTTCACGCTTACCCGGGGCGCGATGGTCACGTCCGCGACCAGGGCATTGAGGCGACTTCTGACCTCCTCCGACGGGTTGAGCACCGACATCCGTTCGAGCACGAAGCGCAGGCGCCGCTGATCGCCGCGCACCTCGTAGATGGCGCGCAGGTTGTTGAGCATGCGGACCAGGATCTGTCGCTGCGCTGCCGGAACCAGACAACGCTCATCGACGTCGCTCGGATCCCCGGTAGCGGATTCGTAGAGCGAGCGCAATTCGGCCCGCCTCACCATGCGCCCGTCAAACGGGTCCACCACCGCCAGGGAATCGTCGCGTCGCCGGGCGCCCACGAGAAAATGGCCAGGAAACGAGATGCCGAAGGTGGCCACGCCCGCGCGCCGGCACACCGCCATCAGCACGATGGCCAGAGACAGGGGATTGCCGCTGCGGCGATCGATGACCTCGTTGAGGAAGCTGTTGCGGGGATCGTAGTAGTCGGCCACATTGCCCTGAAAGCCCAGCTCGCCGTAGAGAAGCCGCAGGATGGGCAGCACGCGGTCAGCCGGGGCAGGCCCGCAGCGACGATCGACTTCCAGGCGGATGCGCGCCAGCTCACCCATCACATCGAGCTTGGCGATGAAACTCGGAATATCCAGACCCGGGTACTCTGGTTCGCAGAGCAGCAGTGCCGTGCTCTCGAGATCCAGCTCGTGATCAGGCTGGCGCAAAAGATGCGCAAACAGCAGCAAATCCGTCGGCCCGCTCATTCGCAATTTCAAGATAGCAGACCGCGCCCGACGAGCATGCGCTTTCTCGCGCCACACAGTCGATGTGTGTGGGCAACGCTTACCCCACGGGGTTAATGGGGATTGCCGTCGAGGCTGGCCTGCAGTTCCGCGATGCGGGCGTTGGCCGCTGCCAACTCTGCTTCCAGACTGGGAACGCGCGCCGCCGCGAGGGTTGCCGCATCATGCTGGGTTTCGAGGAAGACCAGGCGCTCGTAGACCTCCTCGGGATCTGGAGCCTCGGCGCGCAATTCCGCCAGCCTGGCCGCGGCTTCCTCGGCGATCTTGCTCTGCGCTTCCAACTCGGCCAGACGGGCCATCTTGGAATCCGCGACTCGCAGTAGCGCTTCCAGGTCCCGGGTTCGCGCGGCCGCCGCCTCAGCCGCCTTCAGGCGAGGCAAGAGATCGTTCATCTGCACGGCCGCCGTCTCGGCGATCGCGAGCTTGGCCTCGAACTCGGCCGCACACGCCGAAACCGCCTCCGCGGCTTGCAGTTTGCTATTCAGCTCGGACACGTGCGCGGTGCTCGCCTGCAATGCGGCTTCCAACCCGGACACGCGCGCGACGCTCGCCTGCAACTCATCATCCAGTTCGGACACGTGCGCGACGCTCGCCTGCAATGCACCCTCCAACTCCTCGACGCGCGTGGCAGCCTGCTTGCGCGCTCGCTCGGTGTCGTCGCGCAGGCGCAGCGAATCTGCCAGGCGGCGCTCCGCCTCGCCCATCCGGTTGCGCAGGTCGGTTGTCTCGGCTTCCAGATCGGCGATGCGGCGCTTGGGCTGTTCGTCGTCGCTGTGCTCGATCCGCAGCATCACGCCCTCGAGCTCCGCCAGCCGCGAGCGGCGCTGACGATCGGCTTCCTCCACCTCGGCGAGCGCCTGGTGCAGCCGCGCCGCCTCGTCCAGCGCGTCAGCCAGCCGCTTCTCCGCCGCGGCCAGATCGTCTTCCAGTTCAGCCACCAGGCTGGATTGCTCGGCGAGGGCGTCGCGCAGCCGGCCCACCTCGTCGAGGTGCGCGGCCGCGGCCCGCTGGAACTCGTCGAGCGCCTGCTCGCGCGATTTCAGCGTCGCCAGCAGCTCATCAGAGACAGGGCTTGCCAGCGGCGGCGCTTGGCGAAGCTCAGCGAGCTGAGTGCGCAGGCGGCCGAGATCGTCCTCGGCGGCGTCCGCGCGCCAGATCGCTTCCTGCCGGGCCGCTTCGAGCGCCGCGATGCGATCGTCGCGTTCCGACAGCGCCGACTCGCGCTCGGCCAGTTCAGCCTCGCGGCGTTTGAGTTCATCGGCCAGGCCGGCAGCAGGCAACGGCTCGCTGGGCCACAGCCCTGCGGTCAGGCGCTGGGCCAGAACCGTCATCTCGTCCGCGGTCTTGCGGGTCAGATTGACCACCGACTCGTCCGCTTCCAGCAACGCCCGCCGCAAGCGTTGCACTTCCTCATCCAGCTCGGCGCGGGCCTCAGCCGTGCGCCGCACGCGACCGCGCAGCTCCTCGATCTCTTCAGTCTGCGCGCGCGACACGCGCACCAGGCCCTCTGCCTGGCCCTGGGCTTCGGCCAGCTTGTGGCGCAAGTCGGCCAGCGCCGCGTCGGGCGCCTCGACTTTGGTCGGAATTTCAGACGCGGGCGCCTCGCCCGCCCGAGTTTCACTCGCGCATGCCGGGATCTGAACCAGGGCATAGCCGAGGCTCAAGGGCTCGTCGTGGCCGCACAAAGCGAGGTAGTGGCTTGGCTCCTCGTTCTCGGCCTGGGCCAGGTCAGGCTCGATGCGCAGTTCGGCCGGGGCTTCGTCGAACTCCGCAATGCCCCAGGCCGCGAACGGCGTCTGACCGAACATGCGCACCTTGGGAAAGTGGGGAGTCAGCCGGTCGACGATTTCGTAGTACGAAACACCCGTCCCAGGGGTGTCGGTTCGATCGCCGTTGGGCACCACGCAAACCAGGCGCCCACCCGGTGCCACCAGCTTCAGCACGGCTGGCAGCGCCAGGGGCCCGCGGTCGAGCAGGATGTCCGCGGCTTCGGGGATTAGCACCACATCGAATGGACCGGCCTGCTCCAGCGCCGCGGCCGTCATGATGAGAAAACTGACCGTGTTTTCCTTCTGGCGCGCGCGTGCCTCGCCCACTGCGCCCGAGTCGTCAGCCCCGACGACGTTGCGCGCGCCAAGCCGCGCCAGGTGAGCTGTGCCCTCACCTGTGCCGCAGCCGAGTTCCAACACACGGCGGCCCATCAAGATAGGACGCAGGTAGCTGTAGACAGCCGAGTGGCGAATCCCCTGGTCGGGTGGACTTTTTTCGGCCATGCGCGGCGGACTATACATGGCGAGACCGCGTCCACGCCAGTGAGGCCCCGAAGCACAGCCCAAAGTAACGCGAGAAGGCGGGCAGAGAGCCCCGCCGACTCGGGCTTGCGCATTGCTGCTTGCTCTTGCTGCCGCGGGCGATTATAAACGCCGGCTCTTACGGAAGGTTGCTCGTCATGCCGAAGAAGGGGATTCACCCGGCCTACAAGCCCGCCACCATCACGTGTGCCTGCGGTCACACAGTTGAGACGTATTCCACCCGCGGGTCGTTCATGGTGGACATTTGTTCGAATTGCCACCCGTTCTACACGGGCAAGCAGAAGTTCCTCGACACCGGCGGCCGCATCGAGCGCTTCAACAAGAAGTACGCCAAGAAGACGACGCCGCCGACTCCGGCCGCCACCTAGGGCGATTTTGCGCGGCTCGGGCTTCGCCCTGGCCGTGCCCCCACCATGCTGGACGAACTGCTCCTCGCAAAGCTGTCGGCCGTCGACAACCGTTTCGAGGAGTTGACCGCCAAGCTGTCCGATCCTGAGGTGCTCGCGCAGACGCAGCTCATGCAGAAGCTCGCCAAGGAGCATTCTGACCTGCGCGAACTGGTGGAGACGTTTCGCACCCACCGCGAGGTCACCCAGCGCATGGCAGAGGCGCGCGATTTGCAGAAGGATCCCGAGATGCGCGAGTTGGCCCGTGCGGAAGAGGGCGAGCTTGCCGCCGAGCAAGGGCGACTCGAGGAGCGACTGACCTTCCTGCTGCTGCCCAAGGATCCCAACGACGACAAGAACATCCTGCTGGAAGTCCGGGCCGGCACCGGCGGCGAGGAAGCCGCCCTGTTCGCCTCCGACCTGTACCGCATGTACACGCGCTTCGCCGAGCGCCGACGTTGGAAGGTCGAACTGGTGTCGATGTCGAGCGCCTCAGCGGGTGGCATCAAGGAAGTGGTGGCCAACATCGAGGGCAAGGGCGCCTACTCGCAGCTCAAGTACGAATCCGGCGTGCACCGCGTGCAGCGCGTACCCGTCACCGAGGCGCAGGGCCGCATTCACACCTCGACCGCCACGGTGGCGGTTATTCCCGAGGTGGAGGACGTCGACGTCAACATCGATCCCAAGGATCTCAAGATCGAGGTCATGCGTTCCGGCGGGCCGGGCGGCCAGTCGGTCAACACCACAGACTCTGCGGTTCGCATTCACCACATCCCTAGCGGGCTCATCGTGCACTGCCAGCAGGAGAAGAGCCAGCACAAGAACAAGGCCATGGCCATGAAGCTCTTGCGCTCGCGCCTGTACGAGATCGAGTTGGAAAAGCAGGAGACTGCCGAGCGCGACAACCGGCGCAGCCAGATCGGCAGCGGCGATCGCTCGGAGAAGATCCGCACCTACAACTTCCCGCAGGATCGGCTGACTGACCACCGCATCGGGCTCACGCGGCACAACCTGCCGGCCTTGCTCGATGGCGACCTCACCGAGGTCATCGAAAGCCTGCGCGCCCATTTCCAGGCGGAAGCCCTGCACAAGCCGAGCTAACCGTCAGCGTGATTGGGCCAAGGCCCGCGCATTGCGCGGAGGTTGGCACTCGCGTGCTACGAGCGCCAGGCGCTGAGATTGTATGTAACAAGTTGGAATCATTTCGGTCTTCCCCAACAGTTCGGCGCTCTCCGTGGTCGCTTGACAGCGGCTATTGGGTGCTTAACCTTACGAGCGCCACAGGTTCGTCCGGTGGCTGGTTTCTTCAGGGAGCACCAAATGCCAGTCTACGAATACGAATGCAGCGCCTGCAGCCATCGGTTCGAGGAATGGCAAAAGATCAACGACAAGCCGGTCAAGGTTTGCCCGAAGTGCAAGGCGCGCAAGGTGGAACGTCTGATCAGTCACACCTCGTTCCAGCTAAAAGGTGGCGGCTGGTACGGCGATCTGTATGCCAGCCAGCGGCCGGCCGGCAGCGCCAAGGCTAGCGGGGAAGGGGAGGGCAAGGCAGCGAACGCGGCCCCGTCATCAGCCCAGGCGGGGACTGCCGCCACGGCGTCACCGGCATCGACAGGGGAGGCGAGAGCAAAGGCTGGCGGCAAGCCCAAGATCGCGGCGGCTTGATTTCCCCGCGCATGTGTACCGCGTTTCAATTCGGCGAGTTCCACCCGGCCTACTGAACGAAGGCGGGTGGTTTTCAGGAACAAGGAGGAGACAATGAAGGTTCGACCACTTTACGATCGCATTCTAGTCAAGCGCGTCGAGGAAGAAACCAAGACCGCCGGCGGTCTTTTCATCCCCGACACGGCCAAGGAAAAACCACAGCAAGGTGTCATCGTTGCGGTGGGGCACGGCAAGCTGCAGGACGACGGGTCGCTGCGCAAGCTGGAAGTCAAGGCGGGCGACAAGATCCTGTTCGCCAAGTATTCGGGCAGCGACATCAAGATGGACGGCGTCGAGCACCTGATTTTGCGCGAGGACGACATCCTCGGCGTCATCGAGTAGGCAGGAAAGGAAATCATCATGGCAGCCAAAGAAATCATCTTCTCTCAGCCCGCCCGTCAGGCCATCGCCCACGGGCTCAACATCCTGGCCAACACCGTCAAGGCAACGCTGGGTCCGCGCGGACGCAACGTCATCATCGAGAAGTCGTGGGGCTCGCCCCTTGTCACCAAGGACGGCGTGACCGTGGCCAAGGAAATCGAGCTTTCCGACAAGATGGCCAACATGGGCGCCCAGATGGTCAAGGAAGTGGCGTCCAAGACCTCGGATGTGGCCGGCGATGGGACAACCACCGCGACGGTTCTGGCCCAGGCCATCTTCAATGAGGGCGCCCGCCTGGTGGCCGCCGGCTCGAACCCGATGGACATCAAGCGCGGGATCGATGCGGCAGTGGTCAAGGTGGTGGAGAGCCTGAAAGAGCAGTCCAAGCCCACCAAGGGCAAGAGCGAGATCGCGCAGGTGGGGACCATCAGCGCCAATGGCGACGGCATGATCGGCGACATCTTGGCCGAGGCCATGGAAAAGGTGGGCAAGGAGGGCGTGGTCACCGTCGAGGAGGCCAAGTCCATGGAGACTACGCTCGACGTGGTCGAGGGTATGCAGTTTGATCGTGGCTACCTCTCGCCCTACTTCGTCACCGATGCCGAGCGCATGGAAGTGGTGATGGAGGATGCCTACATCCTCATCAACGAGAAGAAGATCTCGAACATGAAGGATCTTCTGCCGGTACTCGAACAGGTGGCCAAGAGCAGCAAGCCCTTGCTCATCGTGGCCGAGGACGTGGACGGCGAGGCTCTCGCCACCCTGGTGGTGAACAAGCTGCGCGGCACCTTGCACGTGTGCGCGGTCAAGGCACCGGGCTTCGGTGATCGTCGCAAGGAGATGCTGAAGGATCTGGCGGTGCTGACCGGTGGTCAGTGCATGACCGAGGATCTGGGCCTCAAGCTCGAGAATGTGGCCTTGAAGGATCTCGGGCGCGCCAAGCGGATCACCGTGGACAAGGACAACACCACCGTGGTGGAAGGCGCGGGCAAAAAGACCGATATCGAGGCGCGGGTGAAACAGATTCGGGCGCAGATCGAGGACACCAAGTCGGACTACGATCGCGAGAAGCTGCAGGAGCGTCTGGCCAAGCTGGTGGGCGGGGTTGCCGTGATCAAGGTTGGCGCTGCCACCGAGAGCGAGATGAAGGAGAAGAAGGCGCGCGTGGAGGACGCCCTGCACGCCACGCGGGCGGCGGTCGAGGAGGGCGTTGTGCCCGGGGGCGGCGTGGCGCTGCTGCGGGCGCTGCCGGCGCTCGACGGCCTGAAGTTCGACGACGACCGTCGCTACGGCGTCAACATCGTCCGTCGGGCCATTGAGGAGCCGTTGCGCCAGATCGCCGAGAACGCGGGCGTGGACGGCTCGATCGTGGTGGAGAAGGTCAAGAACGGCAAGGGCGCGTTCGGGTTCAACGCCGCCACCGAGGAATACGAAGATCTGGCGAAAGCCGGTGTCATCGATCCGACCAAGGTCGTGCGAGCGGCCTTGCAGAACGCAGCGTCGGTCGCCGCTTTGATGCTGACCACCGAGGTTCTGGTGGCCGAGAAGCCCAAGAAGAAGGAGGAAGCGGCCCCCGGTGGCGGCGGCGGCATGGGTGGCATGGGCGGTATGGGCGACGACTACTAGTCATGTCGGAAGGGGCGACCGCCGGTCGCCCCCACTCAAAGGCCGTACTGGCGACCTGCGGTCGCCCCAAGGCGGGTTGCCGGTGGTTGACATAAAAACCAACCGGCAGCCCCCCATTTACCTGATTAACGGGATACAATGGTCGGGTGCCAGGAGAGCCACAGGAATCCAAACGCCGAAGCCCCCGCATCGAGGTGTACGCCCAAGCTGAAGTCAAGAGTCGCGAGGTCCATATTATGGATGTGCGCAACCTCTCGGCGGGTGGCGTTTACCTGGTGGGAACCCCGGCGGAATATCCAGACCTGAGGCCTGGAACCGATTTCGGGATCGTCATCTTCGGATCGGAAGATGGCATCGGCGACGATCCCGATTTCAATGTCGTTTGTCGGGCCACCATCATCCGCATCGACGAAGGCAGCCCGGGCAAGCGGCCCCCGGGGTTTGGTGCAACCGTGGCCCCCGTCGACGAGGACAACCGCACGCGGCTGACCAACCTGCTTCTGCGCGCCGACAACTACCGGGTCGGCGATCCGCGGCGCTAGCCAGCATTCTCAAGTTCTCTCGGAATCGGCCAGCCCGGGTCGGAGGGAAACCCTCGGCGGGATCAGCGGGTTCGCCGTCGGTTCACTTCACCTGCGTGTGGGCGCCTTCGGCGGAGTTCACGGCGGAAGGTTCCCGTTGACCAGAGTGCTCACGCAGTTCGAGAAGCTCGGGCAGTCTGGAATTTCCAGGCATTGCTCTATGGCTTGGTCCGCGGCGGCTAAGGCCTGGTCCGCGGCGGCGGGATCACTGCCACCCAGTTGGCTGCTCAGCTGGCTCAGTTGCCGAAGACAGTTGGTTGTGCATTGTGAGACGGTCGAGACTTTCCTCAGGGAAAGCTCGCCGCAACTTTGCAGTTTGTTGCAGAGGTCCGCGACGAAGTTCTTGCCGTTGCCGCAACCGGTTGTGCAAGCAGCGAGTAGCCCGATAGCTGCCGCGTTCCAGAAAGTTCTTCTCATCGTGGACTCCTCGGCGCGCCGGTCAAACCGGCGAGTTGAAAGGAATGAAAAAGTCCAAAAGCAAAAAATAGCGTAATCGTTCAGTCTCGTCGAGGTCAGGCGGCGAGGGCGACACGCCGCCCCGGAACTGTTTGCGCCGAGTCCCGAATGGAGCGACCATGGTCTGCATGGTAGCGAGACTGCGCATCCTGGTTTCGTGTCTTCTGGTGGCGTCCCTCGGCGGCTGCGGCGGCGGGATCGTCCACGTTCTCCTCATAGAGGACAGCGCCGGTTCGAGCGGCAGTGGCGGGGGGCTGGTGGGCGGTTCTGGTGGAACAGGAGGTGCGGGAGGCGGGATGAGCGGGCCTGTCGTGGACGCGGCAGCAGACCGAAGTGCCGACGCCCCGGCCGTTGCCGCGGACGCGAACTTTGCAGCCGACGCATGGTCGGATGTGGTGGGGCTGCAGGGAATTTTCGTGTCGACTGGCAGCATGACCGTGGCAAGGGATAGGCACACGGCGACGTCGTTGCCGAGCGGAGAGGTGCTCATCGCCGGTGGAACATCGGACGGCATCACGGTTCTCGCGAGCGCAGAACTATACGACCCGGCAGCCGGGCTATTCACTCCCACTGGAAGCATGACCACGGCAAGGGATCTCCACACGGCGACGTTGCTGAGCAGCGGGAAGGTGCTCGTTGCGGGGGGCGGGGTCAATGGCAGCTACGGGGCTCTCACTAGCGCGGAGCTGTACGACCCGACGACCGGGACATTCACGCCCACCGGAACCATGACCACGGCAAGGCTCGGGCACACGGCGACGTTGTTGCCGAATGGGCAGGTGCTCATCGCCGGCGGATGGGGCGACGGGGATGTAGCCAGCGCGGAGCTATACGATCCGACGACCGGGACATTCACGCCCACCGGAACCATGACCGCGGCAAGGGCATATCACACGGCGACATTGTTGAGCAACGCGACGGTGCTCATCGCTGGCGGGGGTTATTCGAGCGCGGAGCTATACGACCCGGCGACCGAGACATTCACGCCCACCGGAACCATGACCACGGCAAGGGCATATCACACGGCGACATTGTTGAGCAACGCGACGGTGCTCATCGCTGGCGGAGGCGATGCCAGCGCATCTCTCGCGAGCGCGGAGGTATACAACCCGGCGGCCAGGACATTCACTCCCACTGGAACCATGACCACGGCACGGGACGTCCACACGGCGACGTTGTTGGACAACGGAACGGTGGTCATCGCTGGCGGCTTTGGTGACGGTGGGATTCTCGCGAGCGCGGAGATCTACGATCCAGCAGCTGGGAGATTCACAGCCACCAGCAGCATGACCGTGGCAAGGTGGCTGCAGACGGCGACATTCTTGCCCAATGGGTTGGTGCTCATCGTCGGTGGCGATGATGGCAGCGGCCAGTGTCTCGCGAGCGCGGAGCTATATGACGAACAGCCCCAACGGTGAGCGCCGGCCAAGGAGTGGCCGAGGCTGACAACGCGTCTGGCACCAAAACAGGATCGTCGAAAAACGAAGCATCCTCACCCGCCAATGACGTAGGTATGCTCGCCAGCCGTGTTCAACGCCAGGGAGTGGTGTTATGCGCTGGCTGCCCTGGCCATTGATCAGAAGTATGTCGGCGGAATCTGGCAATTCGTGGTGCATTCGATTGAGCCGCCGCCGTCCGTTGGGTTCCCGTTGGCATCAAGGGGCACGCCATTCAGTGCCCCCAAGTCGCATTGCTCGCCAAGATTCGTGTCGACAATGCCATCGCCACAGTAGTGAGGCGTCGTGCATGCGAAGGTGCATTTGCTGTCATTCGAGCCATTCAGCTTGCCGAGGTCGCATTGTTCTGGGCCGTTGACTATGCCGTCTCCGCAGAACGGCCCCCACGTGCACTGCGTAGTGCAGCCACCGTAGGCGGTATCACTGTTCGGGCCTGGGCAGCCCGCGGGGACAGGCACCGTGCCGTTGCCGCAGTCGCATTCCTCGCCGGCGACCACGATGCCATCGCCACACCTCGGAACACAACTGCTGGGGGCAGCATTGAATCCGTTCAGGGTCAACTTATAGGTAGACCCAGTGGTCTGACGCTCGGTCTGGAAGACTGCGATCTCATAGACATTTCCGTCCTGAAGTCCAAGGTTCAGACTGGAAATCGTTGCGGCATCCAGAGTGACCGACCCTTCACATGGCGTCTTAATACCGCCCAGGTCAACCGCCAACTTCCTATTGATGAAGACCCACACGTCATCGTCACCCACAAAATCGAGGGTGAATGACTTGCTCGAGTCGTACTTGAACCAGTAGCGAGTCTCGCTGGTGAAGCTGAAGTTGTGCATAATCTCGTTTCCGTTCGCGTCCACGTCCCACGGCCAGGTTCCTGTGTCGTCGTATAGCCCCGCCGGTACTGAGGGGACTTGAGCGGGCTCGAGTTGGTCGGCCGAAAATGGGTCGCTGTCGATGGGGAAGAAGAGGGGGTTGCCGTCGACCTTCTTGACAATGAAGGTGGCGCTCCAATTGTTACCGTTCTGGTAGCAATCGAGCATCGTCCAGCCCTTGGCGGCGGCGGTGGTACAGTCCGTCGAGCTAGTGGCCTGGTATTCCGAGGTACACGGGATAGCTTTGCCGTTCGCATCGAGCATTTCCTGCCCGACAGTGCCGCAGTAGTAGGCGATATCGGTGACATTCCACTGCTCGCCGTTGGGTCCGTAGCGGTTCACGTAGCCGCCTTGTCCATTGTCCCATAGCGAAATCTTCGATGCCGTTGGGTCGTTCACGCCGGGAGTCGTGCGATACCACTCGGCAAACGTGCTCGTGCTCTCGATGTGTGCAGTGGCCAGGCCCGTGAAGACCGGCTTCCCATCTTGGTCCAGGCTGGTTTCAACGATACCGGTGGTAGGATTGTTCGACCCCGTAACCCCAGGTTCAAAGTCGCTGGGATTGTGGAAGCGGAAATCACGATAGATCACCGGCACCTTCATCTCATTGCCAAGAGGTGGTTGCGTGCAGGTCCAGCCAGGCTCGACCTGGCAGGTCGAGGAGCAGCCATCGCCGCTTGTCTGGTTGCCGTCGTCGCATTGCTTGGTGCCCATGATGATGCCGTCGCCACAGGGAGAGGTACAGCCGGAACTTCCCGAGCAATTGGGTTCAATCTGGCACTCCTCCGAACACCCATCGAAAGGCATGGTGTTGCCGTCATCGCAGCCCTCGCCGCCTTCTACCTTGCCGTCTCCACAAACGGTTGGCGTGCATACGCTCGGACTGCCGGTGCACTGGAAACCGGCCTCGACCTTGCAGGAAGAGGAACAGCCATCGCCGCTTACAGTGTTGCCGTCGTCGCATTGCTCTGTCCCCTTGACGATGCCGTCTCCACATAAGGTCGTGCAGGGCTTTCCCGGGACACGGCATATGTAGCCCGGCTCGACGGTCTGGCAGTCTCCCGAGCAACCGTCACCGCTGACCGTGTTTCCGTCGTCACAGGCCTCGTTGGATGTCAGTATTCCGTTCCCGCATATGGCCATGTTCACGCATGCCTGCCCCGGGGTTGGACAACTCCAGTTGGCTTCGATCTGGCACAGGGCATTGCAGCCGTCATCGATAGCATTGGGACCGACTTTCTGGGCAGGGGGTACACCGTCATCGCATTGCTCGCCCTGGTCGAGAACGCCATTCCCGCAGTTCTTGGGGGACAGAGAGGTTGTCCCGGCGTCCCTGCTGGTTGAGCCGGTACCGACACAAACAATGCAGCCCCCACTGCCGCCGGTGGCGCCACTGCTATTCCCCCCTCCGCTTTGGCCCTGCCCACCTCCACCTCCACCTCCGGCCACCGTCGACGTCGACGCTGGTTGGCTGTTATCGACCTTTGCGCTGGTGCAACTCGCTGCTACAAGCAGAACGACGCCACCGGTCATGAGCAGCGCCCGGTAACTTCTTGGGATAGAGGGTCCGAGAAGGGTGGAAATCGCGCCTGTTGACATTGGACACACCTCGTCTAGAGAACACCAGAACCGCCACGGATGAGCATAGTCTGGTCGCCCAATTCCCGAAGTCCGAGGGTCGAGATTGAGGCTCTTGAGATGGGGCAGAAACCCGATCCCGCTCGGATGTCCGACATCGCTGAAGAAGTAGTCACCGTCGATGCTGTCGCGCGGATCATGGACTTGGACGCCGTGTCCTCAGATGCGAGAACGATCTTGCCGCGGGAACGGGCTACGGGATGATCTGGGCGTCTGGCGGCGCCTGCGCTGGAAGTGGCGGTGGTGATGGCGGGGGTGGCGCTGCCGCAGGAGGAGGCGCTGCCGCAGGAGGCACCGATGGTGGCGGGGACGCAGGCGGTGGTGGCGGTGGTGGTGGGGCCGGGAGGGCAGTCGGTGGTGGCGGAGATCCTGGCGGCGATGGCGCTACAGCCGCGGGTGGTGCGGTGGCAGGAGGTGGAGCTGCCGGAGGGGGTGGCGGCGGCGGTGGCGGAGGGCTGGCAGCTGGCGGAGGAGCGGCGGGCGCCGTGGCCCCCACCGTGGGCGGTGGTGTGGGCGATAGCGCAGGGGGGGTCACGCACCCGGAGAGGTCGAAGAACATGAACTCCATCGCCTTCTCCTGGCCGTAGAGCGGACGAACGCTGCATTCTGTCGGGAACACGGGCGTACCACCAAGGACACGCACCGCATCCTGACCCACGCCGGAGTTGGCCGCGGAAACGTGTATTCCCGTGTAGACAACGCGGCCGCATTTGGTCGTCTGGTCAGTCGGAGTCAGCAGGTCGAAGTAGTGGACGTGACTCGACGTATTGTCTGTACTGGAAACCGGGTTGAAGATCCATCGCGTGGCCGGCGCGGTAGTGGTCTCGGCGGTGTACTTCGGCTGTAGTGAGCCGTTGGTGGAGTCGGTGAGTGGCAGGCTGCCTAGAATCGTCGAGGCTTGGACGGCGGTCAACCACTGTGCGAATGCCTGCCCCTTGGCAAAGGACTGATCAATACTTGTCATCAGGTCAGCGCCCGCGACAGGTGTCCCCAGCGTCCCGTCCCATGTCGCCACCTCGCCATAGGGTGCGGCGAGCGTGCTGGTGGACATCAGGAAGCTGGCGAAGTAGTGCTCGAGAAAGGCCTTGCCGCCGCCGTTGACGTACGCCTTGAGATTCTGACGGCGGGCTTCGGTCACGTATTGCCCGTCCCCTATGCCAAGGAAGTCGGCACCGGCACAATTGACTATGATGATGTCGTAGGTCTGTTCCGTCGCCACCGAGTCGAATAGCGTGGTTGCAACCGGGAAGGTAGCCCCGCCGGGGCCGGCGTACTGGGTGGCCCCGTTGTCCGCACTGGTGGCGAGAAGGCTGTAAAGATTGATGTGCCCGGTGCCTTCGGGATTTGTGAATTCGGCGGTGTCGATGCCGGCTCGGGTCAACAAACACTCGAGGGCGTCGATCTGGCCCGTGGTGATGGCGATCTTGGGCATGTTGGTGTACTGGCCGTTGTTGTCCCCGTCGTAGATGTTCCTTGGCAAGCGCAACAGCCTGTCGAGCAGTGTGCCGGCGTCCGGCGGGTTGTCGACGATGGGATTGTCCGCACACTGGTGGGTGACCATCGACGCAGGAATGGTAACCTGGCGCCGCCACTTGCCGAGTTGCATGACCACAGGGAAATCAGTACCCCACGGAACATTGTTGAGGATGAAGTGTCCGTTGGAGTCGGTCAACGCCGTGGCAATGGGCTGGCCCGATACCTGGGCGTCGCAGGAGGTGCAGCTCGCACCAGCCGGGATCGGATCCAGCGCCGCATTTGGTATGGCTACGATGACGTTGTAGAGCGGGTTCAGCCCCGCAGGGTCGTACACCGTACCGCTGATACTGGTGGTGGCCCCACCATCGCAGTGGACCTGGCTCTGGCACAG